>Ga0209578_10000822_pt1 | contig 33398 bp, 35 predicted proteins | sample tdAd472_FD_187127 | JGI IMG/M metagenome (GOLD analysis project Ga0209578, IMG submission 187127) | Marine sediment microbial communities from the Atlantic coast under amendment with organic carbon and nitrate - tdAd47.2 (SPAdes)... | ecosystem: Environmental > Aquatic > Marine > Coastal >...
ACGCCACTATGTTAGGTATTTCAATTACTCGTACGGCCGAACAGGCACTTTATGGGAAGGACGTTATCACTCGAGTCTGGTCCAGGAAAATGCATGCCTGTTGGATTGTCAACGCTATATTGAATTGAATCCTGTTCGGGCGGGGATGGTGAAAGACCCGGCTGACTATAGCTGGTCGAGTTATCGCTCAAATGGGCTTGGGATAAACTCAAAGCTGCTGACACCCCACGCACTCTATCTTGGGCTGGGGAGTACGAAAATAGCAAGGCTGAAAAACTACCGAGCGTTATTTAAATCACATGTCGAAGGTGAGCTGCTTTTCGACATCCGTTATGCGTTAAACAAGGGCCTGGTATTGGGTAATGAGAAATTTGTGTCAGAGGTTGAAGCGCTTACCGGTGAACGTGTCAGACCATTAAAAAGAGGCCTGCCGGTGAAGTAAACTACTGTATTTTTACTCTGACCCTAATTATTCTTGGGGAGATTATGTGCTATACTGCGGCCATGTCTCAAGCACAAAACGAACAGGCCTATCTCGGGAAGCGTGAGCTGAAAAGAGCTGCGTCAAAGGGAGTAAGGGAAGCCTCTAAACAGGCAATGGAAGTGGCAGGCTTCGTCGTAACTGTTGTAGATGGTTGGTTGGTTCGCAAATATAAAGACGGCCGTATCGAACAGCTAGAAAAGTTACCTACCGTGGATGAATCCAAGCTACGCAGCCTTGTCTCAGACTAAGGTCTCCAAGCGGCTTCGTGTATTCGCCGGGCCCAATGGCTCTGGCAAAACCACAATCATCAATTCCATAAGAAAATTTCGCGCCAACGGCAAGCCAATAGACTTCGGCGTATACATCAATGCGGACGACATCGCCTCGTCACTTTCCTCCGACAAATTTTCCTTTAGGGATTACCGATTGACTCGCCTAACTCGTGAGGAATTCATTGAGGTTGTTCTAAATTCCGGCTTGGTCGGGAAGGGCTTCAGCGACGAGGCGTTCAAACGTAGCTTTAGCATGAGCAAGGCCGGTCAGATTTCACTACGTACCAAGAAGTATCGGGACAATCTGGCACAAATCATCGCAGACTTCTTAAGGAAGAAGTTGTTGGAAGAGGAAAGGAAAATTTCTTTTGAAACGGTTTTCTCACACCCTTCCAAAGTGGAGTTTATGAGGGAAGCCCTGCGGCGAGGATACAAGAACTATTTTTATTTTGTGTCGACAAAATCTCCAAGAATTAACATCTACCGGATAAAAAATGTGCGTGTAAAAAGTGGGGGTCATGATGTGCCGGAGGGGAAGATCGAGGCGCGCTATTACCGTTCGCTTGAGCTACTTTATGATGCGGCAGAAACCGCCTACCAGGCTTTTTTCTTCGATAACTCGGAATCAGACGGAAAATTTGAACCGTTTGCTCATTTTAAAGTCGTCGGAGGGGAAAAGCAGTGGGACAGCTTTGAAGGGAAGGAAATTCCGTTTTGGTTTGATAAATACTATTTGCAGAAAATGTGACGATATCAGCCCGGCTTCGCTCTTCGAGCTGCGCCGGGCAAATTTCGCTTTGCGAAATTTGGTGGAGGCGGGGGGAGTTGAACCCCCGTCCGTCAGTTCGCTACCTTTGGCTCTACATGTTTAGCGTCGTCTATTGAGTTAACCCGTGTCCGCCCGACGGGCAGGGTGACTTGGGCGAGTCTGGTACTTTTTAGCGGTTTGGTCCCAGACGAACCTCCCTCGCGATCCTGTTCTATATGACGATTGCGATCACTGGTTTACAGGCATCCCGGTGGCAATCGCTAGCTGCTTTTTAAGCTGCTAGAGCGTAGTTGTCGTCGTTGGCAACTATAAAGTTGTAGCGAGGGATTTACGAGAATCACTACGTTCTCGACATGCACCTTAGGTTTTGATACCGGCGTCGAATCCGAATCGCCCCCATGTGGTTGTTACACCCAGCGGCGCTTCCCGCCAAGCATAGAAACATAATACCACCATTACTGGCTTAAACTATTGAATTGGGTCAAAAGACCGGAAAATCAAGCTCTTCTTGCAAAATACCTGACGCTGGGGAGGTCCTTGAAATCAGTATCCTGAGTCCAGATTGTCGCTTGGAATTTCTGCGCCGTAGCGAAAATGATGCTATCTGCGAGTGGAAGCCTGTATTGCAGTCCAACATCGGCTGCGTTGATTGCCAGTTCTGAACCCATAGGGATCACCTTGGCCACAGTCATGTGAGCGATAGCTGTTAGCGCAGATTCTTCATCTCGTTGCCTCAGGATGTTCTTGAATACTTCCGTGAGGGTGATGCTGGGAACTACCAGTTCAGAAGTATTGCTGATTGGTCCGGCAAATTTTGTTGCATTCCTGTCGCCCGCAAAAAAGGACAGCCAGGCAGATGAGTCAACTAATTCACAGACGGTCTTCGTCTCTCTCAACACGGGTGTCGATGTCTTTGAGGAAGCCTTTCAGGGCTTTTATTGGTTTCAGCGGGATCAGCTCTATTCGTTGTCGATAAGGGACTACCTGTACTTTCTGACCGGCTGTGATGCCCATGGAGTCGCGAATTTCCTTGGGTATAACAATCTGGTATCTGGGTGACACGGTTACGGTTGTCATGTCGAGCTCCTATCGGTAGATATATCGTATTAAGCTACTCATATCGAAAAGATTGATCAAGCTGAGAATGCTTACTTTGCGGTCTTTGGATCGGTATCTTTTCTTCGCTTACAGCGTGGGCCAAGGCGTCTGGTGGTGTCTAAGAAATCGGAGAATGGCGCTGATAAGAGGCTGATGAGAATCAGGTGGCGGGCTGGCAACCGGGCGAGTCAACGATGAACCGTTGGGCAGATCGTCAGATAGAAAGATTTAACAATCTTCCTGCCTGTTGTGCTGCCGCACAATCCGTTGCTTATCGATATTCCATTCCCGATCTTTCTCTGTGGCTCGCTTGTCATGGGCTTGCTTGCCTTTGGCGAGAGCGATTTGTGCTTTTACTAAATGGTCTTTCCAGTAAAGTTTGGTGCACACACAGGTATGACCTTTCTGTTCGGTGGCGGCGAACAGCCTGGCCAGTTCTTTTCTGTGCAGCAGCAGTTTGCGAGTACGATCAGGTTCGCACACGGTGTGGGTACTGGCAGTATCCAGTGGGGTAATTCGACAACCCAGCAGCCAGGCTTCGCCATCCTTGATCAACACATAACTGTCAATCAGCTGCACTTTTTTCAGGCGCAGGGCTTTTACCTCCCAACCTTGCAGGGCGATGCCAGCCTCAAAGGTGTCCTCGATAAAATAATCGTGGCGCGCCTTCTTGTTGAGCACGATGGTGTTGTCGGAGACCTTGGGTTTCTTGGCCATGGTTGTAAGACGGCTGGGTCAATCAGCCATTGACTGCTGCTTGCCGTGGTCTGAAAACTCTATGAAATAAAGGGCGGGTAAGTTAACCTAACTGACGGGTTTATGCCAGTATTTCAACAAGTAACAGCCAGCGCGCTGACAGGCAAGCGATCTTTGGGAGAGGTCAGATGAGTGATACTAATAAGTCAATAGACGCTTCTTACAGCAAGGGACAGAAAGTTTTTCATTGGTTGTTGGCGTTCCTGATACTTTACTGGTTGTTTGTCAGTGGTGAATTGGTAGAAGGAGCGGAGGGAGCTGATAAAGGCTTCATTCTGATGTTTCATTCTGGTGGTGCCATACTCATCCTTCTGTTGACCTACTTCCGCTACAAACTGCGGCAGAGGAATCCGGTGGCGCCTTTGTCAGGGCTCAAAAACTGGGAGAAGGTCTGGAGTGTCAGGATGCATATAGCACTTTACCTGGGTATTTGCCTGATGGTGCTGACGGGGCTTCTGCAAGGCATGTTCTTCGAGCAGCCGGTCCGCATATTCGGGCTCATCAATATTACCGTTGGTCATAGCGAGGCTTTCATGGCTCCGTTTCATGAGGCCCATGAAATAATCGCCACCGCCTTGAAAGTGATGATTGCCATCCATGTTGTAGCCGGTTTCAAGCACCAATTTCAGGATGGTCAACCCGTGCTGCGTCGCATGACCTGAGGACCAGATTTCCAATATTTTTAACTTGAGGGTTGACAGCACTTAGATATTTAGATAATTTTCTAAATATCTAAGGAGCAGACGATGTCTTCAATTCAGCAAGTCCTGGAAGCGATATCCGATCCAACCCGACGTAAGATACTGGATTTATTAAAGAAAAGTGATCTGACGGCGGGTGAATTGGGGAATCACTTTGACATAAGTGGACCTTCCATGTCCCACCATCTGAACAAGCTCAAGGCTGCCGACCTGGTACAAACCACCAGGCAAGGGCAGAGCATTGTCTATTCAATCAACACCAGTGTGTTCGACGATACCGCGCAGTTTGTGGTCGAATTTTTCCAGAACAAAAGCGAGGCAAAAAAATGACATTCATTATCCGAAACGCGCTCAGTATTCTGTGTCTGTTGACCATGGTTGTTTTCAGCATCTACATTTATGGCAGTTTACCTGAACAGATACCGACCGGTTTCAGCGTGACCGGTGAGACTACAGAGACGACACCTAAGTTATTGATGGCAACTCTTTTACCGATGATCTACGCCGCAGTGATCGTGTTTATTCATCCACTGATCAAACTGTCGCCGGAAAAATTCTCCATGCCCAACAGCAAGTATGCAATCGACATCATTGTATTTGGCACCGGTGTGCTGATGGTATCAATACATGTGGCACTACTTGTTGCCAATGGAGACTATCCAATCTTTCTCAAGCATTTCTCCAGCGGTTTTGCGGCATTTCTAATAATCACTGGTAACGTGTTTGGTAAAACCGAGCAGAACTTCATCATCGGGTTAAGGTTGCCCTGGACTCTGGCATCCGCTGCAAATTGGAAAGTCACTCATCGACTTGCTGGCAGGATGATGGTTGTCTTTGGCTTGTTATTGTTTGTCAGTAATTCTTTCTACCCAAGCCTGATTGCCTTGCTGGTATTCAGCGTTAGCCCATTGCTCATCGCCCTGATGTACTCGCCGTACTACTATTTCAAGTACGAAAGGCATGGTCAATCCGAGGTGTTGCAGGTTGGTTAAAGTTAAACGTATGGTAAAGAACTATTGCACATTCACCTGTTGGAATACTGATGGGGAAGTGGAGGGGATATGAAGTTCATTCAACGAAACTTACTAAGTCTGTTTGCTCTGGCATCAATGATCATTTTTAGTGTTGTTGTCTTTGACAGCCTGCCTGACCAGGTGCCCAGCAGCTATAATATGGCCGGTGAGGTTACAGATACCCAACCAAGGTGGCTGATGGTAAGTCTGTCTCCGCTTATTTTCCTGGGAGTGCTGTTGCTGGTGAACGGCCTGATCTTCATCTCACCGGATAAGTTTTCTATGCCCAACAGTAAAAGGGCAATGGACATCATCCTTTTTGGTACTGGAGTGATGGTCTTTTTCATCCATGTGGCAGTCATTGATGCAGCAGGTGATATCGACCGCTTTACCTTCTTTTTTACCTACGGCATGGCGGCTTTCTTTATCATTACCGGCAATGTGTTTGGTAAGACCGAGCGCAATTTCTTTCTTGGTATACGTCTGCCCTGGACACTGGCGTCTCAGGAGAACTGGAGGGCGACCCATCGACTTGCCGGCAAGCTGATGGTGCTGTTTGGAGTGCTATTGCTGTTGGTTAATTCATTTTTTGTTAATCTCTGGCTGACTATCCTGCTGTGTACAGCCCCTTTGCTGCTTCCGTTTCTGTACTCCCCCTACTACTACTTTAAATATGAGAGAGGTCACCAGGATCCGGATTAGCTGCCACCAGGCCTGGTCATCGGATCCTGGCGATAACCCGTTTCTCTCAGAACATAGATATGTCCCTTGCTAGCGGGTAGAATTCCTTGTGCGCTTGCCGCTAAATAATACCAATTAGCTGTTTCACAAGGGGTTTTGCATGGTCGAAGATCGCGGGCAATTCAGTTCGAGACTGGGTTTTATTCTGGCAGCCGCGGGATCGGCCGTAGGTTTGGGAAACCTGGTAGCTTTTCCAGTGATGGCCTCCAAAAATGGCGGCGCCGCGTTTCTGTTTGTTTACCTCGCATTCGTCGCCCTGATTTGCTATCCGATCATGCTGGCCGAAATCGCGATGGGTCGAAATTCTCAGCGCAGTCCGGTCGGTGCCTTCACCGCAATTCCCGGTGGTGGCGGCATCTGGCGTTGGGCGGGTAAGCTGGCCATTCTGACACCGTTCATGATTGCCGTTTTTTATACGGTGATTACGGTGTGGCTGGTTATGTACATTATATACAGCATGACCGGCGGCCTTGATTATCTCAGTGAACCCACCACTTTTGGCGAAGTGACTACATCGACAGGACTGTTTATTTATTTGCCGCTGTTGTTAGGCCTGATTTTTTACATATTGATGGGAGGTGTACGCCATGGCATAGAGCGCCTTGCGCGCATCTTAATGCCAACCCTGGCGGTGATGTTGATTCTGCTGGTGGTTTTCGTGATGACCCTGGAAAACGCCAGTGCGGGGATTGTGTACTACCTGGTGCCTGATTTTTCCAAAATTAACGGTTCCGTCATTAACGGTGCATTGAGTCAGGCGTTCTTTTCCCTGTCTTTAGGTATGGGGATTCTGATAACTTACGGCTCCTACTTCAGCAGGCAGGACAATATTCCGCATTCAACACGCATGGTGGCGATCGCTGATACGTCCATAGCGTTTTTTGCCGGCCTGCTGATCTTGCCAGCGATATTTGCCTTTGATCCCAATACCAACACAGATGATCTCTCCACCAGCAGTGTGGGATTGATCTTCAGTTTCCTTCCGCAGATTTTTCTGTCCATGCAGACCGCCGTCGGCTACGTCGGTGCCAGCGTAGTAGCGACTGTGTTCTTTACCCTGGTGTTTTTTGCTGCGCTGACCTCGCTGGTATCGATCATCGAAATACCCATTGCCTACATGATGGATGAATGGAACATGTCGCGCAAGCGCGCGGTTTACACGCAGGCTGGGCTGTTGTTCGCTTTTGCACTACCGGCAACTTTGTCGTTGGGATTGGTGGACTTTCTGACCAATTTCACCAGCTATGGCGGGGCAACAAAATCATTTTTTGATGTTATCTCCGATGTCTTCTACGAGACTATACTGCCTTTTGTTGGCTTGCTGGTGTGCCTGTTCTGCGCCTATCGCTGGAAAATGTCTGGCCTCTCTGACGAGCTCTCCATCGGGGACTCTCCCTACAAGGGGTCAAGGTTGGAGAAATATTTAAATTTTTCATTGGGGACAGTGATTCCTCTGATTCTGTTCCTGGTATTTATCAATACCGTGGCTACCAAGTATTTTGCGATTTCCTTGTTTGGTGTCTAAAGTCAGACTGTCGGCCTTGGTCATATCACTGCAGAGGACGAAGTTGGCATCTATGTTGAATAATCTGTTTCACAAGGATGTGGATAGATGCCGGACTTCCGATTCACTTTGTATTTTCAATTAGAGGTGCTGAGGAAACGCCCATACCTTAAAAGGGAGTGGTGTACGTACGTAGTTCAAAATTCGATTAAAACTGAGCCCCAAGAGCCCGAAAGGCTCAGGTTCTGGGCAAAAATTCCAGAGTTGGACGGAAGATACTTGAGGGTCGTAACTCTGAAGGATAAACTGACAATTCACAATGCTTTCCCGGATCGAGGTTTCAAGCCATGAGGCTCAATTACTACCCTGATACAGATTCGTTATACATTGATCTTTCTGAGCGGCATAGTGCCGAAAGTAAAGAAGTGTCTGAAGGTGTAGTACTAGACTACGACTACGACTCTGACGGCAGCCTTGTGGGTATCGATATTGACGCCGCCAGCACAAAAGTTAATCTTGAAAAATTGATTGTCAGCAGGTTCCCCAGCGATGTTGAAACCGCTGCTGCTTGAATCAAGCAGGATTCTCACAACGAAAGACTCTTATATTTCTGGCTCTCCAGATCTTTTCTTTTAGCTTATGAGCCGCATTGACCGCAGCGCCCTGGTTAATTTCTCTGCCGAGCAGATGTTTGACCTGGTGAATGATATTGAAAGCTATCCCCATTTCATGCAGGGTTGCACGTCGGCGCGGGTAATTTCTGCCAATGAAGAAGAGTTGATTGGCGAGCTCACCCTGTCAAAAGCTGGCATCAAGCAAACTCTGACTACCAGAAATGTTCTGGTGCCCGGGCGAGAAATGAGCATGGAATTACTGGAAGGCGCGTTTACCGCATTCAGTGCTACCTGGCGCTTTAATCCATTGACAGAAACTGCCTGTAAAGTAAGTTTGGAAATGGAGTTCGAGTTTGCTGGTGGCCTCATGGAATTTGCAATGGAAAAACTGTTCAGCAGTTCAGCCAATAGCCTGGTGGACTCATTAGTGCGTCGAGCACACTTTGTCTACGAATGATCATGATCCCAGTTGAAGTGGCTTACGCCACGCCCGAGAAGCAGTCTCTGATTGCACTCGAGGTTGCAGAAGGAACGACAGCCCTGGAAGCAGTTAAACAGTCCGGGATTGTGGACGAATTCCCGGAGATAGATCTGGACAATAATTCCATGGGCATCTTTTCTAACCTGCTTAACGGTAAAGATTGGCCATTGCCGTCGGACTATGTGCTGCAACCACGGGATCGGGTAGAAATATATCGACCACTACAGATTGATCCCAAGCAGGCCCGGCTGGTGCGTGCCAAGGGTAAATGACGGGTCTCTGAAAGGAAAATGACGGGTAAATAAAAGGTAAAAGAAGGTAAATAGATGAAGCTGGTAATTGGCAACAAGAATTACTCGTCCTGGTCGCTGCGGCCCTGGTTGCTGCTAGCTCATCACAAGATCCCTTTCGAAGAAGAACGAATTCCACTGTTTTCGCAGGGTTACAAGGAGTTACTTGCCGCTCACGGCGGGATAGGCCTGGTGCCGGTGTTGCTGGACGACAGCGTTACCGTCTGGGATTCGCTGGCAATTTGCGAATACGTATCCGAGAAATACCTGGATGGAGCAGGCTGGCCAGCCGATCAGAATGCCCGTGCAAAGGCGCGTGCATGCAGTGCCGAAATGCATTCCGGCTTCAATAATATCCGCAATACTATGCCGATGAACGTGCGGGCGAAGGGGCGAAGGATAGAAGTCACCCCGGCAATTGAGGCTGAGATTCAACGTATTGACGTGCTCTGGAGTGAATTGCTGTTGAGTGGTGTGGGGCAAGAGGGTCCCTGGTTGTTCGGAGAGTTCTCTATCGCTGACTGTATGTATGCCCCAATGACATTCCGTTTCAACACTTATGGCATTGAATTGAGCGGTAAAGCAAAAGGCTATTCAGACTTTGTGCTTAACGATCCGGATATGCAGGTATGGCTGGCAGGCGCAACTGCCGAGACCGAAACTATCGATTTCGCCGAGCAGGGGCTGTAAGATTCAGCAGGCAACAGCATTGAACTTAGAAATAGGAGTGTGGGAAGTATATCAACATGGCAGGTGACGAGAAAAAAGAAAATTCCTCCAGGGTATCGCCAGAAAAAAGTCTCTGGGAGCGGCTCAATGATAATCTCTACGAGTTTTATGTAGCGCCTTATCGCCGCACATTCGCTCGTGCCCAGCGAGACGAGGAAGATTTGTTCATGTTGCTGGTGTTTGCCGAGAGCCTGGGTGTCCCTAATCCCGCTGCCTACTACACTATGGAGCTTTTACCGGTAGTTTACGAGCGCTTCCATGAATGGCACAAGCGTATGGGTATGGAACGATCGCCACTGGATCACGTGCATTGCTGTTAGAGTTAGCCCGCGGGCGGAAAATCGTGTTCTTTGGCGGCAAGGGTGGGGTCGGCAAGACAACCGTTTCAGCCGCTACTGCTTTGGCTATGGCTGACGAAGGCAAGAAAGTTCTGCTGGTTTCCACTGATCCTGCCCATAACCTGGGTCACCTTTTTGATCGGAAGATTGGCCCGCAGCCTGTCAAGTTGTATCCCGGCCTGGATGGGCTCGAACTCGATCCCGAACAGACAGTCAATCAGCATCTCGAAGAGGTAAGTTCGGCACTACACAGACTGATGCCAATTCATCTCCGCGGCGAGGTAGATAAGCACATGGAGCTGTCGCGTGATGCACCGGGCATGCAAGAGGCTGCGATACTGGAAAAAATTGCTGAAGTCGTCGAGCGGGGTGTCAAGGAATATGATCTGATAGTGTTCGACACGGCGCCTTCCGGGCACACGGCCAGATTGATGGCATTGCCAGAGATGATGTCAGCCTGGACTGAAGGGCTTATCAGGCGTCGCGATAAAGCAGACAAATTCGCCGCAGTAGTTGCAGACTTGAGTAGAGAGTCTGACAAAGACTTGGGCGGCAAATATTTTGACGAAGATCCTGAGGCGCAGAAGGAAAGCCGGATAAGGCAAATACTGTTGCGGCGTCGTAGTCGATTCGTCAACTTGCGCGATGTCCTGGCCGACAAGGAAAAGACGACGTTTATCATCGTGCTGGCAGCAGAGCGACTGCCGGTGTTGGAAACCATTGAATTGGCGGGCCAGCTGCGGCGCACCGGAGTCAATGTGGGCGGGCTGGTAGTCAACAAACGTATGCCTCCCGGGGTCTCTGAATTTATGGAAGAAAGGCGGTCTCAGGAAGAAAAGCACCTTGGGATGCTGCAGGAGTCCCTGTCTGATATCCCCCGCCAGGACCTGGCACTGGTGGCTCATGATGTGGTTGGCCTCCAAGCATTGGAAGCGTTTGCCACTGGTCTGTCAGAATCATAAAATACCAGTCTGCAATCGCTGTGCTTTCGGTAGTTTGTTGGTATCATGAGCCGGTTAGCAATTGGTAATACCTCCTTTCGTTGACATACTTTAAGGATTAGTGAGCTCTGAAAATCGAAAAGCTCTGAAAATCGAAAAGAACAGCCATGCAAATGACCAGCTTATTCGGACACAAGCGCAGTCGTGTACTGATACTAGTAGCGTCACTGGTCTATCTGTTGTCGCAGACGGTCGATCTCCAGCATACCCATGAGGGTGATCTGAACCTGCATGCGGACTGTCAGATTTGCCTTAAGCTTGGCTCACAAGGTGATGCGACAGTTGTTGACGTAGCTACTCCACCTTCGGGGAGTGGCGGTGATGTATTCGATTCAGCTCTTCAGGAACCGGCACTCCAGTCAGTTCTAAAACCCAATTCTCGCGCTCCTCCCCACCTCATCTAACTGAGATTGATCAGCTTGCCTGTTGAGCAGGTAATGCTTTGGTGACATAAGCCCGTTCGTCACTAGCCAGTTGCGTTTCGGGTCGCAATGCAATCAAGTTTGAGGAAAGAGGATGCGTAGATTTATCCCTGAATTCAGTTTGTCAGCCGCAGGTCTTTTGAGCCTGGCTATCGCAAGTCCACAGTTGTCAGCCCAGGAGCTAGAGCGCCCGCCTACCATGCTGGAGGAGGTGGTGGTGACGTCTGCATTGCATAGAAGCAGGGCAGAAACCGTGTTACCGGTAAACGTACTGGCCGGTGAGGAAGTACGTGAAAAAGCTGCTTCTACTCTCGGACAAATGCTGGAAGGTCAGGTGGGTGTCAATAATGCTTCATTTGGTGTCGGTGTTGGCTTGCCGGTGATTCGTGGCCAGAGTGCCAATCGTGTGCAGGTGCTGCAGATGGGGGTGGGAAACCTCGATGCCTCCGCGGTGAGTCCAGATCATGCCAATAGCCTGGAGCCGGCTCTGGCGGAACGGATCGAGGTGGTTCGCGGACCTGCAACTTTACTTTACGGGAACGGTGCCATCGGTGGTGTGGTCAATGTGATTGACGGGCGGATTCCGCGCGTCGAGGCAGATGGGCTCACGGCGCTGGCTGAAACGCGCTATGACTCAGTAAACGACCAGCGTACAGCGGTTGTGCGGTTGGACGGTGGAAGCGGACGTTTTGCTTGGCACCTGGATGGTATTGACCGGGAAAGTAACGACACCGAAATAAGCGGTTTCGCCCTCAATCCTGAATTGGTGGATATTGATGATCCGGAAGCCTACGAAGAACTGTTGGCAAGTCGGGGAAGGCTCGCCAATTCCAACGGTGAATCCGACTCTCAGACGATAGGTGCGTCCTGGATACTGAATGATGGCTGGGTAGGCATGGCTTACCAGCAGCTGGAAAACCAATATGGTCTACCAGGTGGAGCACACGCTCACCATGAGCACGAAGGAGATGAGGAAGAGGAAGAACACGAGGAGGAACACGGCGAAGAAGAGGGCGATATTCGCATCGTCATGGAACAGAAACGCTGGGATACGGAGGCTCGAATTCCATTAAGTACCGGTTGGTTTGAAGAATTTCATGGCAAGGTAAGTCTGGTGGATTACCAGCACAAGGAAGTTGAAGGTGCCGGTGAGATCGGTACGGTATTTGATAATGAGGGTATAGAAGGGCGCATGACGTGGCACCTTAATGAACCCATGAACAGGGAAGGGGTGATTGGGCTGCAATTTGGCAGTCGGGAATTCTCCGCTGCCGGTGAAGAAGCTTTTATACCCGAAACAGACATTTCTTTCCTGGCAATGTTTGGCTTGCAAAGTTTTTCTTTTGACGCAATGACATACGAATTTGGGCTGCGTGCTGAACGCCAAAAGCTGGATCAGTCAGGTAGCTGTGATAATTCATCAACCAACTGGAGCGGCAGCGGTTCAGCCATCTGGCAGTTGAGTGATAGCAACAATATGCTGTTTTCCGTCAACCACTCACAGCGTTCAGCTACTGTCGAGGAACTTTATTCCAATATCGATACGGCCTGTAACGTGCTGCCGGCCAGCCAATTGATTGCCCATGCGGCCACTCAACGTCTTGACATAGGTTTGCCCGGTGCAGACAAAGAAAATTCAACCAACTTCGAGCTCGGGTGGCGAAGATTTGCTGGCGATATTACTGCAGAAGTAAATCTGTTCTATAACGATATCGAAGATTACATCTTTCTGTTCGATACCGGAGAGTATGTGGACGATGTGGAAATTGCCCGCTATCAGCAACAGGATGCTGTTTTTTACGGTGCGGAATTGCAGGCCAGCGCTCCACTGTATGCTACCGGTGCCCATCAGTCAGATATCACCTTGTTCACCGATTACGTGCGGGCCCGTTTTGACAGGCAAGGCAATGTGCCACGCATTCCGCCGCTTAGGGTGGGATTCGAATGGGCTCATTCGCATATCAATTGGGCTGTGAAACTGCGCTGGACCAATGTCTCCAGTCAGTCCAACTATGCTCGCAATGAAACCGGCACGGATGGATACCAATTGGTTAGCCTCTACGGCGACTATCAGTTTCAGATGGGGGAATCTTCTACGCTACTGCTGTTCGCTCGTGGACATAATCTACTGGACGAGAATATTCGCGCCCATACTTCGTTATTGAAGGATGTCGCGCCATCTGCGGGGCGCGGGATAGAAGTGGGTTTACGGCTGGAATTCTAATCCCACGGATTGTGCCTGATATCAGCCAGGCGGGATTTTATTGGCAGATCCGTGTCAGTTGATCGCTTCCGGATTGGGCTGATAGTCGCCTGCGATTCTGGTCAGCAGGTCGTTTTCGAAGAATACTGTGAGACGCTCTCCGACTCGCTGGCCACCTCCCGGCTGGAAGTTGTATACATAATCCCATCGGTTCTGATGAAACGGGTCTCGCACCAGTGGTGTACCCATGACAAAGACCACCTGACGTTTGGTCATGCCTGGTCTGAGCTGATCAACCATATCCTGGGTGATGATGTTACCTTGCGGAATCGAAATTTTATAAACACCGGGGAACTGGAATGGCCCACAGGCTGACAGTCCAGCCAGAACAAAGATCAAAACGGTAAGTCGAACAATAGATAACGCCATAAGTCTCTACGCAAAATCAGCAAGTTACACTGAATGAAAAAGGCTTTGTAACTTGACCGCCCGATAAGTGATTAGTTCCATGCCAGCTGTATAAAAGCACACTGAAATTGGGCTAACTTTCATCCGGCAGGCGAAACCGGCATAATAACCTACCTTTTCGCTCGACGAAAAGCCTGCAACGTAAAGGGTTTTCCTGGTCTTCAGTCGAATGGCAGGGATTTCCCCGAGAGAGAGTGATATGGCAACCGAAAATCAGGACCTGCGTGACGCAGGTCTCAAGGTCACGCTGCCTCGCGTGAAAATTCTACAGATCCTTGAAGGTTCGGAAGACAAGCACTTCAGCGCAGAAGATGTCTACAAGGCGCTGATCGAAGCGGACGAGGATGTCGGTCTGGCCACTGTATATCGGGTGCTCACTCAGTTCGAAGCCGCCGGCCTGGTGATGCGTCATCATTTCGAAGGTGGTCACTCGGTGTTTGAACTGAACTCCGATGATCACCATGACCACATTGTCTGCACCAAATGCGGCAAGGTGGATGAGTTTTTTGATGAGGTGATTGAGCAGCAACAGGATCAGATTGCTGAGAAGTTGGGGTTTAAGATTACTGATCATTCTCTGTATATATACGGCGTTTGCCCATCCTGCCAGAAAGTGGGCGAGTAGCGGTCTATTTCGCGGATTACCTCGTTGGCTCCGTGCTCGGTCGATCACTTATCATTCGATAAGCTCACTTTTTCTTCATCAGATTTCGCAGCCACTTGAGCGCTTCCGGGTAGTAATCGCAATCCAGTACAAATTCCTGGCCTCTTGATGCTGCCTGCAGCGTTGTGTGGGAAGGGTTTTTTTTCCAGCGAGTCAGATTGGCATGGTAAGTCAAAGGTGGTTTGTCTGAGGAGGGGTAAAACCAGGCTGGAAGTCGCCACTGGCTGGGGGTTGTGGCGTCATTGGCAGTCAGCGTGCGGCTTTCCGAGACAGACTCGAACAGTCCCGCCCCGTCTCGGGAATTCACCAGCCGTTGGTCTATTTTGAGTTTATCTGTAGCCAGATAGAGTGTGTTGCTGACTGCTTTAGAGTGATAAAAATGCGGATGGTAGCTGGCCCAGTTACCGATTTCCTCGGTGCAGCCTTTGACCGGTTCGATGGAGCCGATTTGCATCCAGCCAAAGAGGATGTGCTGTCTTGGCGCGTTGCGGTCGAAGGCAAATATTCCGGCCGTCTTGCTCACTTGCTGAAACAGACCAAAGAATAGAAACACATCGCCGACCTCCACTTGCTGATTGCGCAGGTGTCCCTGGGCAGCTCCCGACTGGCCGAACAGCGGACGCCAATGTTTTTCCCTTGGCAGGTTGGTGTGGAGCAGGTCAGGATCCAGGTGGGCTTTGGCTGTGGCCTTGATTCGGCCTCTGGTGAGATCTGCCACGAGCTTGCCGACAGCCCCATCAAAGCTTTGAATACTCCAATAGCTGATCCTTGAAAGCGGATCGGGAATGGGCAGCGAGATCAATCGTCCGTCCGGGAGAATCGGGCTGGGTACGCCTCCGGCGCTGGAATCAAAGCCTTTCCTGCTCAAGATGATTTTCATCTTGAATCAGTTGCTGGCTACCATCTGCTCGGCATGCGCCAGGGATTCATCGGTGTATTTCTCACCCCCCAGCATGCGGGCTATCTCCTTTACTTTTTCCTGGTCATTCAGCTGGGTGATCGCTGTCCTGGTACTTTTGCCCTTGGATTGTTTGCGGACCACCAGGTGCTGCTGTCCTAGTGAAGCGACCTGTGCCTGATGAGTGACACAAAGTATCTGTGTGTGGTTTGCCAGCTGACGTAACAGTTTTCCGACTGCGCGAGCGACGCCACCACCTATTCCTACATCCACTTCGTCAAAAATCAGGGTAGGCGTTTTTGAAGTCTGGGCGGTAATTACCTGGATCGCCAGACTTATTCGTGACAACTCACCGCCCGAGGCAATCTTGGCCAATGCCCGCGCCGGTTGACCGGGATTGGTGCTAACCAGGAATTCTGCTGTCTCAAGACCATGTGCCGTGGGATCACTTCCCGGGGTGCTGGTTATTTTAACTTCGAGGCGTGCATCGTTCATGCCTAGCAAGGCAAGTTGCCTGTTGATCTGTGTAGCGAGCTTTTTAGCTGCCAGGGCACGTTGCTTGCTGACCTGGCCGGCAACATCCAGAAACAGGTTGCGTAATTCACGGTCCTTGCCCTGGAGTTCTTCCAGTTGCTGTTCTGAACCTTCCAGTTGCGTTAACTGCTCGGTCAGTTCCTTATGGAGCTGATGGAGCTGTTCGGGCTTGACCTTGTGTTTGCGCGCGACCCGGTGCAGATCTGCCAGCCGCTCATCGACCCATTGCTGGCGTTCAGGATTGATCTCGATACGGTCCAGCTGTTGTTGCAGATCGTTGGCTGCTTCTTCAACCTGTATTGCCGCGGTATTTAACAGCTCTACTATGCTGTCCAGTTTCAACCCTGATGGAGGCATGGATTGCAGCAAGGTGCTTGCCTGACTGATAGCCTGGCTGATGTTATACGCTTCATCGTCCTGGCACAGCGTAAGGGCCTGTTGCAGCGTCGCTCCGCTACTGTCGGCGTTGCTGAGGCGTTGAAACTCCTGTTCCAGCTTGTCAAATTCGTCATCACCCGGTGCCAGCTCATTCAGCTCCTCGACCTGGTAACTTATAAGCTGACGCTGAGCCTCACGCTCTTCAGTTTGTGCCATGAGGTGTTTCATAAGGTGTTGATTGTGTTGCCAGTTGCTCCAGTGACCTCGCAAATCGGCGAGCAGTCTGGCATCGACGCCGAATTCATCCAGCAACTGTTGATGAGTCGCCTTGCGCAGCAGGGAGTGGTGTTCATGCTGACTGTGGATATCCATCAGCACTTCCCCCAGTTCTGACAGGTTACCCAGAGTTACCGGTACCCCGTTGATATAGGCGCGGGAACTGCCGTCAGTGGGAACCACGCGTCGCACCAGACAGGTGTCAGGGCTGCCACCGGCATCCTGCAAGTCATGTTTATGTAACCAGGCCAGGGCTGACTCGTTGCCGGCCAGGTTGAAGCAGGCGCTTATATCGGCGCGTTTGCAACCGTTTCTGACTACGCCTTTGTCGGCTCGATCACCCAGTGTCAGGCCCAGAGCGCCCAGTATGATGGATTTGCCTGCGCCAGTTTCTCCGGTAATTACTGTCATACCCTGATCCAGATCCAGATCGAGAGTGTCGACAATGGCATAGTCCTGAATTGTTAACTGGCTCAGCATATTGAAAGTATATGAGTCCCGCCGCTGAATTGGGAAGCTTTCCGCGGAATATATTTTCCTGCTTCTCAGGGGTTTGTGGTTTTTCAAATTATCCAGGGGAAATACCTTGAAACCACAGGACAAGTCCCCATATACCGCACTTTCGGAAGCCCCTTCTCCTGGCTCCAAGGGTAAGCGCGATAGCACCCGGCAGGGCTTTGGCATCGGCAGGGCTTGTCACAAGATAGTCGAAACAGCAAAAGGTAGGGTCATGAGCGAAGAGACAAATTCTTCCGGGCAATCTGCCACATCGCAAAAGCAACGCGAAAAAAAGGAAGATCAGGCCATGGGAGTTGGTACTCAGGCCAAAAAGAAGTACGAAATTAAAGTGGAAAGCGAAGGCCAGGAACCTGAATCCCCAGCTATGGAAGATATTGAACAGCAAGCGGAATTGGAACTGGGCGAAGCCCTGCAGCGTCTGGAAGAGGCTGAACAGATGGTACGCAAGCATCAGGACGACATGTTGCGCGTACAGGCGGAAATGCAGAACCTACGCAGGCGTACCGAGCAGGACGTGGAAAAGGCCCACAAGTATGGCCAGGAGCGCTTCGTAACCGAACTGCTCTCTGTGATAGACAATCTGGAGCGTGCACTGGACGCTGCAGGTGTCGCAAATGAGGAGCAGGGCATGGAAGGCATGGAAGGCAAGGCCAATGCCAACACAGGTAATAGCCAGTCTCTGGAAAAGCTCGCAGCAATCCGCGAAGGTGTAGACCTGACCCTGAAAAGCTTTTTGGACTGCTTTCGCAAATTCAATATCGAACCGATCGACCCCCTTGGGGAGCCATTTGATCCGCAGTTGCATCAGGCGATGGCGACCGTCGAGGACGACAACGTTGAACCCAATACAGTGACTATCGTCATGCAAAAGGGATACCTGCTGCACGGACGGGTTGTCAGGCCGGCCATGGTCATGGTCAGCAAATAACTGAACCTTGGACAACGGAAAATAAAGCTGAATTACGGCACCAGGGACCTTGAAATCCAGGCCAGAGAGCCAATATTCAAGGCTATGTGGAATTTTATTAGCTGCTGGTAGTGATAAATCTGACTACGGCAGCACAGTTAAATATCGGAGACAGTGAAAATGGGTAAGATTATTGGCATAGACTTGGGAACCACCAACTCCTGCGTTGCTGTGTTGGACGCCGGTAAGCCCAAGGTTATCGAGAACGCCGAAGGTGATCGGACAACACCATCGATCATTGCTTATACCGGCGATAAGGAAACCCTGGTTGGCCAGCCCGCCAAGCGCCAGGCGGTAACAAATCCCAGCAACACGCTGTTTGCCATCAAGCGATTGATTGGTCGTCAGTTCGACGACGACGTTGTTCAGAAAGACATCAAGATGGTGCCTTACAAGATTGTAAAGGCAGACAACGGTGATGCCTGGGTGGAAGTGAATGGCGAGACCATGTCGCCGCCGCAGATTTCTGCGCAAGTCCTCATGAAAATGAAGAAAACCGCTGAAGACTACCTGGGAGAGTCTGTCACTGAGGCTGTGGTTACGGTTCCTGCCTATTTTAACGACTCCCAGCGTCAGGCAACCAAGGATGCGGGCAAGATCGCCGGCCTGGATGTCAAGCGAATTATCAATGAGCCAACCGCAGCCGCTCTGGCTTATGGCATGGACAAGAAGAGTGGCGATTCCACTATTGCTGTCTACGACCTGGGTGGTGGTACTTTCGATATCTCCATTATCGAGATTGCCGAAACCGATGGCGAACACACCTTCGAAGTGCTTTCCACTAACGGAGACACCTTCCTCGGTGGTGAAGATTTCGACCTGCGCCTGATCGATTACCTGGCAGATGAATTCAAGAAAGAGTCAGGTATGGACCTGCACACCGATCCGCTTGCCCTGCAGCGACTGAAGGAGGCTGCTGAAAAAGCCAAGATCGAGCTGTCCTCTGCCCAGCAGACCGAGGTGAACCTGCCTTATATTACCGCTGATGCCAGTGGACCGAAGCACCTGGTTCAGAAGCTGACCCGTGCCAAGTTCGAATCGCTGGTGGAAGAACTGGTGGACAGAACTCTTGAGCCGCTCAAGATCGCATTGCAGGATGCCGGGCTCGATGTTTCCAAGATCGACGACGTGATCCTGGTGGGCGGTCAGTCCCGTATGCCGCTGGTGCAGAAGAAAGTTGCCGACTATTTTGGCAAGGAAGCGCGTAAAGACGTCAACCCGGACGAAGCGGTAGCCATGGGTGCGGCGATTCAGGCTGCGGTATTGTCGGGTGAAGTAAATGATGTTTTATTATTAGACGTGACACCTTTGTCTCTGGGCATCGAAACATTGGGTGGTGTAGCCAGTGCTCTGATTGACAAGAACACAACGATCCCGACCAAAAAGACCCAGGTGTTTTCTACAGCTGACGACAATCAGACGGCAGTAACTATCCATGTTGTACAGGGCGAACGCAAGCAAGCCGCGCAGAACAAGTCGCTGGGTCGATTTGATCTGAGTGATATTCCACCGGCGCCCCGAGGGACTCCGCAGATCGAAGTGGCATTTGACCTGGATGCCAACGGCATTCTCAACGTGTCTGCCAAGGACAAAGCGACAGGTAAAGAGCAGTCTATCGTTATCAAAGCGTCCAGTGGTTTGTCGGATGATGAGATTGAAAAGATGGTCAAGGACGCAGAAGCACATTCTGCCGACGACAAGAAGTTCGAAGAACTTATCACTGCCCGCAATACAGCAGATGGCTTGATCCATGCCACCAGGAAAACCCTGGAGGAAGCAGGTGACAAGGTGACAGATGATGAGAAAGGGAATATCGAGTCGGCCATTACTGCACTGGAAGAGGCTATCAAAGGCGACGACAAGGAGGCTATTGAAGCCAAGACCAAGGATCTGACTGAAGCATCCTCCGACCTGGCGCAGAAGATGTATGCTGAGCAGCAGGCCCAGGCAGGTCAGGCGGGCCCGGAAGCATCCGCCGAGCCGGAAGGCGGTCCGGCCGATGACGAAGCGGTCGATGCCGAGTTCGAGGAAGTCAAAGAAGAGGACAAGTAAGCGACAGGGAATCATGCCGGTTCCGGCAGACCTGCACAGAGCAATGCCCCGTGCTTTAACCGGAGCTCGCCAGCCGCGAGCACTGGGTTACGGCTCGGGGCTCCTGTGTATTAGGGGGTTGGTTGGAGCAGGCAGGTCAAATCGAGAGCAATAACATATGTCGAAACGAGATTATTACGAAGTACTGGGTGTGTCCCGCGAAGCAACCGAGGCTGAAGTAAAGAAGGCCTATCGTCGCGTGGCAATGAAATACCATCCGGATCGAAATCCCGACGATAAGGAAGCAGAAGATAAATTCAAGGAAGCCAACGAGGCTTTCGAAGTGTTGTCAGACAGCGGTAAACGCACCCGTTACGACCAGTATGGACACGCAGGCGTCGATGGGCAGACTTCCGGCGGCGCCGCAGATTTCAGTGACATTTTTGGCGACATTTTTGGCGATATATTTGGTGGTGGCCACGGCGGCGGTCGCCGCAGTCACGTCAGGCAAGGCGCAGATCTGCGCTATACACTCGAACTTGATCTTGAAGAAGCAGTGCGTGGAACCACTTCCCGTATACGCATTCCAACTACCGTAACCTGTGAAACCTGTGAAGGGTCAGGTGCCAAGCCTGGTACCTCGCCAATTGACTGTAGTACCTGTAACGGCGTCGGTCAGGTGCGCATGCAGCAAGGCTTCTTTTCGGTACAGCAGACCTGTCCGCGCTGTCGCGGCACCGGACAGCAGATCAAGGATCCCTGCCATGCCTGTCATGGTCGGGGAACTACCGACGAGCGCAAGACCCTGTCCGTCAAGGTGCCGGCAGGCGTCGATACCGGCGATCGTATACGACTGGCCGGTGAAGGGCAGGCGGGAATACATGGCGGTCCTCCCGGGGATCTGTACGTGGAAGTGTCGGTAAGGCCACATTCGCTGTTCACGCGGGATGGGCGCCACCTGCATTGTGAGATTCCCATCAGCTTCGTTGATGCGGCACTGGGCGGCGAGCTGGAAGTGCCGACCCTCGAAGGCCGTGTCAAACTCAAGGTTCCTGCAGAAACCCAAACAGGCAAGCTGTTTCGGTTGCGGGGCAAAGGTGTTTCTCCAGTCCGGGGCGGTTCCACCGGCGATCTGCTGGTTCGTGTCGTAGTGGAAACACCCGTCAATCTCACCAAGCGCCAGAAAGAAATCCTGGAAGAGTTTCAGGGGATTTACGAAGAGCAGGGTGAGCGGCAGAGTCCGAGGAAGAGCGGCTGGTTTGATGGGGTTAAGTCGTTCTTCGACGACCTCGGTCTGGGTGGTCAATAACCTGCTGCGCTTGCTTCTACTTCGTTGAAAATCTCTTCAGTCAGCTCATTCACTATAAGTAAACTCGCTAACTTCATCAATCTTCGCCTCGAATGAGCGGCATACGCGACGCTTCTAAATTGCCAAGGCGTTTTTTGCACTCCCGAATCACTCAAGATCCTTGGCGATTAATAAGCTGATCTGTTCAAGCAAGGCCGAGCTTCTTAAGGATTTCCGTGTGACCTTCTGTGGCCAGGCGCGGGCCGAAGCTGGAGACAGTGGTGGCAGAGGCCAGGCTGGCAAGCTTACCAGCGGTTTCGAAACTATGGCCGTGAGTAATGGCGTACAGGAATGCGCCGGCAAACATGTCGCCAGCTCCATTGGTGTCGACGGCTTGAACGTTGTGAGCGTCGACGTTGATGTATTCGCTGCCGTCAAAGAGTCTGGCGCCACGAGCACCACGTGTCACTACAAACTGTTTCGCATGGGATTGTAGATTTTTGCAGGCAGTTTCGAAGTCTTCCGCATCGGTCCACAGCATGGCTTCTTTCTCATTACAGAAAAGCAGGTCCACGCCGTCGCCTATTACCTCGGCAACCGATTCGGTGAAATACTCGACCATGGAGGGGTCGGAGAAAGTCATCGCAGTTTTTACGCCGTGGATTTCTGCCACCCGTTTCAGTTCTTTTGCCGCTTCTTTGGCGCTCGGGGAAGTTACCAGATAGCCTTCTATATACACATACTCCGATGCCTTGATGGCATCCTCGTGGACGTCCTGCACTGACACTTCTTCGGAAACGCCCAGGTAGGTATGCATGGTGCGTTCGGCATCCGGGCTGATCATGACCAGGCAGCGGCCAGTGGTGCCGTGATCGCGATCTTCGCCCAGGTTGGTTTCGATATTGTGGTGTCCCAGCTGTTCGACATAGAAGTTGCCGGTCTCGTCGTTAGCGACTTTACCAGCGAAATAGGCATTGCCACCGAACTGACTTAGAGCATACAGTGTGTTGGCTGCTGAACCACCACCAGAACGTTTCCTCAGTCCAACCTTGTCAGTCAGCAGCTCCAGCAATTGTTCCTGGTGTTCGTGTGTCACCAGGGTCATGAAGCCTTTCTCGATGTCATGCTGCGCGAAGAATGAATCCTCAACTTCGAACTCTTTATCTACCAGGGCGTTTCCGATACCGTATACGTGATACTTTTTCATGGCTTTTAAGCTTTGTCCTTCTGTGTATTTTTACCGATCTGCTACTGCCGCGAATGCCTGTTCGGCGGCGCTCAAAGTATGCTGGATCTCTTTGGCTTCATGTGCTGCAGATACAAAGCCAGCTTCATAGGCGGAAGGCGCCAGGTATACGCCATTTTGCAACATGGTATGGAAAAAAGTTTGGAAATTTTCCATGTTGCATGCGGTTACCTGGTCGAATCTGCTGACATTTTCTTCTTCACTAAAGAAACACCCGAACATACCACCAACCTGATTAGTCGTAAACGGAACGCCTGCCGCGCTGGCTCGATCCTTAAGACCGATCAGCAAGCGACTGGTTGCCTCGGTGAGATTTTCGTAGAAGCCCGGAGTCGAGATTTCTTCCAGAGTTGCCAGTCCTGCGGCAACGGCCAGCGGGTTGCCGGACAGGGTGCCAGCCTGGTAAACAGGGCCGTTAGGGGCAAGACAATCCATTATCTGTTTCTGGCCACCGAACGCTCCGACCGGTAATCCACCGCCGATAACTTTTCCCAATGTGGTGAGATCGGGAGTGACGTTGAAGACTTTTTGCGCACCGCCAAGGTCGACCCGGAAACCGGTCATGACTTCATCAAATATCAGCAGGGCGCCGTGTCGATCACAGACATCACGGAGTGTTTCAAGAAAACCTGGCTGTGGCGGTACCAGGTTCATATTGCCGGCTACCGGCTCGACGATAATGCAGGCGATTTGTTCGCCTTCGCTTGCAAACAAGGCCTCGACACTGGCCGCATCATTGTAGGGAAGGATGTGTGTCAGTTCGGTAAAGGCTTTTGGGACTCCCAGGGAGTCTGGTTCACCCAGGGTCAGGGCACCGGATCCGGCTTTGACCAGCAGGCTGTCGACGTGGCCGTGATAACAGCCTTCAAACTTAACGATTTTGTCGCGACGGGTGTAACCACGCGCCAGGCGAATAGCGCTCATGGTGGCTTCAGTGCCTGAATTTACCAGCCGAACGCTTTCGATAGAAGGCAGGATACTGCAGATTTTTTGCGCAATCTGAACTTCTGCCTCGGTGGAGGCTCCGTAGCCCAGTCCAAGTTCCAATTGTCGTTGCAACGCTTCAATAATCGATGGATGACGATGGCCCAATATGAACGGTCCCCAACCACCGACATAGTCCACATAGCGATTGTCGTCAGCATCGATCAGGTAGGCACCCTGACCGGCTTTGAAAAACAACGGATTGCCACCCACTCCCTTGAAGGCGCGTACTGGCGAATTAACGCCCCCCGGTATGAATTGAAGTGCCAGGTCATACAGTTCGGTGGAGTGTTTTGTCGTGTTTTGAGTCAGAGTCATGACTTCCTCGATTGGATTCTGGTTCAGTTTGCCTGGTGAAACAGGGAACTAAGTCCTCTTGCTCGCCCGGCAACATCCTTGGTCGAAAACAGGTAATTTATCACAGCCAGCAGGTCCGCGCCTGCTGCCATTACTTCTGCTGCGTTGTCTTGGTTTATGCCGCCAATTGCTGCAATTGGCAACGCAAGCTGTTTTCTGGCCCTGGTCAGGACTTCGAGGTTTGCTGCTGACGCTTCCGGTTTGCTCAGAGAGGGGAAAAAGCGTCCAAAGGCAACGTAGCTGGCTCCGGCCCGCTGGGCTTTCTCGGCCAGTTCCAGAGCTGCGTGGCAGGTGACGCCGATGATCGCTTGCGGGCCAAGAATCTCCCTGGCTCTGCCTATGTCGGTATCCGATTGGCCCAGATGGACACCAGCGGCGCCTGCTTCCAGGCAAAGCTGCACATCGTCATTTATCAACAGGGGGACATCAAATTCGGCACATAGCGCCTGCAGGGCTTTGGCCTGGGAAAGGCGGTGTTGCCGGCTGCCGCCTTTGTCCCGATACTGCAGCAGGCTTATGCCACCGGCAAGAGCTTGTTGCGCGGCAGTCAGCAGCTCTTCCCCCGGCGTCAGGGCGCTATCGGTGATTGCGTAAATACCACGTAGTTTCATGAGCACTCCATGAGGGCTCTATGAGAGGCCCATGAGAGTTTCATGAGAGTTTCATGCGAGTTCCATGAGATTTCCATGCGAGTTCCAAGAATTACCCAGCTTCAGAATCCTTGTTTGCTCCAGGCACTGCGATTCGGGATATGCTGGCCAAATCCGATCCGGGTGCCATGGCTTAGAGATTCCCAGGTAAAACGCTGCGCTTGTTGAATGGCGTCACGGAGATCCAGGCCGTGGGCCAGGTATCCAGCCAGGCTGGATGCCAGTGTGCAACCGGATCCATGGTAGCTGTGTTCAAGTCGCGGCCAGGTAAACAAGGAAAGACCCTGGTGGGAAGAGAAAAGCTTGTTGACTACTTCTGGCGTTGCCGCGTGAGTACCGGTCAATAATATGTGTTGGCAACCGGTCTCCAGCAATTCATTGGCACATGCCTCTACGCTATCTGCCGCTGGTGCCAGGTGCATGATCTCCTCGATGTTGGGTGTCAGAACTGTGGTCAAGGGTAATATCAACGATCGAGTTGCTTCCACAAGATCCTGGGAGCCAAACTGGAATCCGCCGCCGGCTTTAAATACGGGATCTACAATGACTGGTACATTCGGATAGTCCTGTAGCAATGTGTGCAACACTTCAATTATCGCAACATCCCCGGTCAGGCCAATCTTAAAACAGTGAACAGGTACATCTTCCAGCACCGCGCGCGCCTGCTGAACTATCAATGCTGGATCGATGGTGGAAATGTTGATGGCGTTCTGAGTATTCTGGACTGTCACTGCTGTAGCCACAGGTAGCGTGTGACACCCGGCACTGAAGAGTGTTTCTATGTCTGCTTGCAGTCCCGCTCCTCCGGTCGGATCAAGACCTGAGAAGCACATGACGTTGGGTTTGTTGCTATTCATTCAGAGATATCGTTCTTACAGATATTGGGCCTGTCATGGCTTTACCACCACCAGGATGACGATCGCTACCAGCAGCAGCACCGGGAATTCGTTGAAGAAGCGGAAGAAAGTATGACTGCGGATATTGCTGTCATCTCTGAATGCAATAAGGAAACGCCAGCAGAAATAATGATAGACCAGCAGGACGGCAACCAGGCCGAGTTTGGCATGCATCCACCAGGCTGACATATAAAATGACGAATTGAAACTGATTAGCCAGCCACCGAGCACAACCGTAGCTATCGCCGACGGCGTCATGATGCCCCGGAACAATTTGCGCTCCATAATTTTAAAGCGGTCCCTGCTGATCTGATCTTCGCTCATTGCATGATAGACATACAGGCGTGGCAGGTAGAACAGTCCCGCAAACCAGCAAATAACCGCCACAATATGGAAAGCCTTGACCCACAGCATAGGAAAATTCCTAAACATTCAAAGAGCGCACAACTTACCATATTTTTTGCATTATCGGGCGGTCTGTGTAACATACTTGGTTCGGCCACGGGTACGGTGTGAGTGGCCGCATGCCGGGGAATTTCTTTCCAGGCTTCTGCAGGCAAGGAGACTTATTGTGGTTAAGATTGGCGTGGTTGGCGCAACCGGTTACACGGGCGTGGAATTGTTACGACTATTGGCGCATCGGGAAGATCTGCGCCTGGAAGTTGTTACCTCCCGTGAGCTGCAAGGCAGTGCAGTTGCCGAGTTGTTCCCCAGCCTGCGCGGTCATGTCGACCTGGAATTTTCTGCTCCAGACTCGGAGGCGCTGGGTGATTGTGACATCGTTTTTTTTGCAACTCCTCACGCAGTTGCCATGCACTCGGTGCCCGGGCTGCTGGAGAAGGGTGCCAGGGTGATCGATCTGTCGGCGGATTTTCGCTTGCAGAATGTGGCGGTCTGGGAGCGCTGGTACAAGACCAGTCACTGCTGTCCGGATTTGATCAAGGAAGCAGTCTATGGCCTGCCGGAAGTCAATCGGGCACAGATTGGCAATGCCCGACTGGTAGCAGCCCCGGGATGTTACCCGACCGCGATACAGCTGGGCTTTATTCCATTGCTGCAGGTTGGCCTGATCGATGTGACGCAGCTGGTTGCCGATGCCAAGTCTGGAGTCAGTGGTGCCGGTCGCAAGGCGGCTGTGGACTTTCTCGTTGGGGAAGCCAATGAATCCATCAAGGCCTACGCTGTTCATGGTCACCGCCATGGCCCGGAAATAGAACAGGGCCTGAACCGGTACAGCGAACAGGCAGTTAACTTGACGTTCATGCCACATCTCACTCCGATGATTCGGGGCATACTGGCAACACTTTATGCGCCGGTGGCAGGCGGAAAAGAAGTCAGTGCTGAGCTACTGCAGACTCACTATCAGGATTACTATCGGAATGAACCGTTCGTAGACGTGTTACCGCAGGGTCAGTTCCCAGCCACACGCAACGTAAAAGGTGCCAACTACTGCCAGATTTCGGTGAACTACCTGGCTGAAAATAGTCGTGTTGTGGTGTTGTCAGCCATCGACAACCTGGTCAAAGGAGCGTCGGGCCAGGCAGTACAAATAATGAATATCATGCTGGGATTGCCGGAAACAACCGGCCTGGAAAATATAGCCCTGGTACCTTGAGGACCCTGATCGTGTCAGGGCCGTATCAATTAATTATTGCAAGGTAACAAGGCAGGATCACAGATCGATGCCAAATGTAGTAAAAGGCAGCAAGCAGGAAAAAATGGTAGTCGTACCCTATCGACCCTGGCGGCGGCTATCGGCTGTACTGGCAATTTTCCTATTACTGGCGGGTAGCGTAGTGGTCGGGTACTGGTACGGAGTACGGGAGGCCTCAGATTCACGGTTTGAGTTGGTACAGTTGCGGCAAAGAGTTTCCGAGGCTGAGGCGGAGAATGGCAGTTTGAGGCAGGAGCTGGCGACATTGGACCGTGCGATTGTCATGGATGACCAAACCAATGACGAAATTCAAGGAACTATCGCGGAATTGCGGGAATATGCCAGTCAGCTTGAGCAGGACAACGCATTCTATCGGCAGGCCATGACCTCGGAATTCGAAGGTGTTGGTCTGGTAATCGGGCAAATGGAGCTGCAGAGTACCCCGGAAGAAGGTCGCTATCGTTATAAACTTGTATTGCGTCAGGAAGAATCTGACGGTCTCTATTTGACCGGCCATGTTAATGTCGAGGTGGTCGGTGAAAGAGCTGGTGAGCAAGTAGTTTTTGCCCTGCGGGATATCAGTGAAGAGCAGGAATTACTGGATATTAGACTCAGGTTTCGCTATTTCCAGGACATAGAGGGTGAGCTGGTATTACCCGCGGATTTTGAACCCAGGCAGATTAATATCAACGCCGTTGCGACGGCGCCGATGGCGAAATCGATCAGCAAGTCCTATAACTGGGCTGTCGAAGGAGAGTAGAACAGTGTTCGGTTCCGGAGAAAAACCTCAAAGCCAGGGACCTGCCCATACCCTGGTTTCATGCGCCACGGAAATTGTTGGTGACGTACATTTCAGCGGAGAATTGATTGTCGAAGGCAAGATTAAGGGAAACGTCTATGCCGAAGATAATTCCGATGCGTTGATCAGGGTAGTCGACACAGGTTCGGTGGAGGGAGAGATTTGCGTCCCTTCGGTGGTGATCAATGGTCTGGTGCAGGGCGATGTTCGTTCTGCCAAGCATGTTGAGCTGGCAGCCAAGGCTGTCGTAATGGGTAATGTTTATTACAACCTTATCGAAATGGTAATGGGTTCAGAAGTTAACGGAAATCTGATGCACGTTACCAGTGCACAATCGGAAACCAAACAGCTTACCGCTGACACTGCAAAACTGGAAAGCAGCGAGGAACACCTTGAAAAAGGCTGAATTCAATCCCATATAATACCTGACTATTACCCTGGGTTATTGCTATAATCCCATCAGCTTTCGACCCTGCAAGTTCGAAAGTCTGGTAATCAGTGAGTTAGTTAGTGAGTTAATTAGTGGTTGTTAAATGTCCGTAGTTGAATCACAAGCACCTGTCCTGCTGACGCTGACCGATAACGCAGCGGCCAAAGTGCAAAGCCTGGTGGAAGAGGAGGGCAACGATAACCTCAAGTTACGCGTCTTTGTAACTGGTGGTGGTTGCTCTGGCTTCCAGTATGGCTTTTCCTTCGATGAAGATGTCAATGATGACGATACGGTCATCAACAACAGGGGTGCCAGTCTACTGGTGGATCCGTTAAGTTTTCAGTACCTGGTCGGCGCTAAGATCGATTACGTAGAAGGGCTGGAAGGGGCTCGCTTCGTGGTCGATAATCCCATGGCCTCTGCCACATGCGGGTGTGGTTCTTCTTTCTCGATTTAATTTCTAACGTGGCTGACAGGTTCGGGCTAACCACCAGTATTGGTTAGTCGTGCAGTTAGTCGGGCAGTTAATCGGGTAAGTAGACGCCGCCCAGAATAACCGTCTGTTCTGCACCGGTTATGCTACGGGTGTCCTGCGAGTTTGCATCAAGGCGTTGCTTTGCCAGCCATGCAAAAGTCATGGCTTCAACCCAGTCAGGGGCGATTCCCAACTTCTCCGTGGAAGTGACCACGCAGTCTGGAAGCAGTTCCTGTAGTCGCAGTTGCAGTGCAGTGTTATGGGTGCCGCCACCGCATAAAAACACCTGATCCGGATTCAGTTGATTCTCAATTTCCGTTGCGACCGTCGCAGCAGTGAGTTCCAGAAGCGTCGCCTGAACATGGGCCGGCTCAGGATTGCCACCAACTTGAATCAGCGCTTCTTCCAGCCAGGCACCATTGAAATATTCGCGACCGGTACTCTTCGGTTCGGCACTGGTAAAATACGGGTCGTCTAACAAGTAGGTAAGCAGTTCTTCAATAACCTGTCCAGAAGCTGCCCATTTGCCCTGTAGATCCACCGGTTGTTGCAAGTGTTTTTCAACCCAATAGTCCATCAGAACATTGGCGGGCCCAGTGTCATAGCCAAGGTATTCCCGGCCCGGAGCGACAATTGAAATATTGGCGATACCGCCGAGGTTGACGATGACGCGTGCATGATCGGGAGATTCGAATACTGCCCGATGAAACAAAGGAGCCAGCGGTGCACCCTGGCCGCCGGCAGCCAGATCCTTGCCGCGAAAATCCGCTACTGTGGCAATGCCGGTTTTCAATGCGATGGTGTTGGGATCGCCAATCTGCAGACTGAACGGCAGTGGCTTTTCGGGTTTGTGAAAAACTGTCTGGCCGTGGCTGCCAACCGCGACAATCTGGTTAGCGGTCAAGTTCTCTTGCTCGAGCACGTCATTCACCGCCAGCGCAAACTGTGCACCTACCGCCACGTTTGCCTCACCGAGCAATTTGAGGGAAACCTCAGGCAGCTGACAGAGGTCCAGTAATTGTTGGCGCAAGCTTGCTGGATAGGGCCGTGCAAGGCTGCCGTGCAGGGTTGGTTGATTGCCATCGAAACTCACCAGCGCGCAATCGATGGCGTCGAGACTGGTACCTGAAATGAGTCCGATAAAATAGCCGGGTTCTGGCATGGGAAGCTGGCGTGCTATTCAGCACCCAGCTGTCGCTGGGCCAGCTGACGAGTTTGTTCCAGCTGTCTGAAGTGATCCAGCAATGGGGAAACCTGTTGACTGAATCGTTCCAGTTCTTGCTCGGGAACGGAGACAGCTTTTGGCAGTTTTTCCAGAATGGTACGAGGGTTTCGATGGGTACCGTTAACCAGGAATTCATAGTGGAGGTGAGGGCCGGTAGCGCTGCCAGTGGCACCCACATAGCCAATGATATCGCCCTGTCTTACCCGGATGCCCTTCTTGATACCACTGGCATAGCCGTTGAGGTGGGCATACTTGGTTTCAAAACCTCCGCTGTGTTTGACTACTATCAGATTGCCAAATGAACCGTTTCTTGCCGCCCAGGTGACAGTGCCGTCACTGGTTGCCCGCACGGGTGTTCCGCGCGGCGCTGCATAGTCGGTTCCTTTGTGGGCGCGGATTGTGTTGAGGATAGGGTGACGTCGTGCCAGGCTGAAATTGGAGCTGATACGAAAGACATCCAGTGGTGTACGCAGGAACGCCTTGCGCATACTTTCCCCTTGCGGATTGAAATAGCCGTATTCTCCGGACGCGTTCTGGTATTGCACAGCGATATATTGCTCATTCTGGTTGGTGAATTGCGCTGCGATGATATTGCCGGTTCCAACGAATTCACCATCCAGGTAATTTTCTTCGAACAGGATGCTGAAATGATCCCCCAATCTCGGGTCCAGGATGAAGTCAATCACGCCGCCAAAAATGTCGGCCATTTCCATGATGGTCAGGGTTGGGATGTCCTCGCGCTGGCCAGCCAGAAACAGACTGTCGGTTATGGTGCCGTGTTTGAATACCTGGCGAACTTCCGGCTCACGAATGATAGTTTCCACTTCATAAAAGCCGTCCACCAGCGAGAAAACGTAACCTTCCATCGGTGACTTGAGAACTTTCAATTGTTCAAGCACGCCGGGCTGGGGGATCAGGAAACTGAGCTGGTAACCCGGGTAGATACGATTCAGGACTTTAGCTTCGTCGTGGCTGTTCACAACGTGGAAAAGTTCGCGATCAGAAAGACCGACACGGCTGAATATCGTCGACAGATTGTCGCCGGATTCTACCTCCACATGCTGCCATGCCGAGCTGTCCGGTTGGTCGGTTGAAAGTCCAGGAAGCTGGTCAGGTCCTGGTGACCTTACTATTTCACCGCTGGTATTAGCGGATTCCTCTGGGTAGACAGGGACTGCATTGTCGAACAGCGAAGCATTTTCCTCGTCACCTGCCTGCGTGTGTGCAGTGTCTGGCAATTGCTGAACGAGGGGGATTCGGACCAGTTCGCTGCGCTGTTGACTGGCGTGGCTGGCGTCATTCCCTGCAACAGCCAGCATGATTAGAAGCACCAGACTGAGAAAGCCTGCCGCGATCATGTGTTGCCGAGGGTAATACCTGGTGAGGAACTGCCTGGTAAGATCCACTAAATTCATAGTTGCCTGATGGTTGCCTGACTGCTATCTGTGTGCCGCTAGTTACACAGAACTTAAAATTATATCAACAACAGTGACAATTCCCATGTGATTTTGTTCCCGGGTAAGTTTTTTACTTCCTGCTGGTGTAGAATCTGCGCTTTTTCGGGGTCAGCCATTTCTTACAGGCTGGAAGCCCGGTCTTTGGGACATGCGAGCTGGTCACCGAATCAATCCAGATAAAAAGCAGGAAAATGACGGACGAAAACCATGTCACAAAATGCTAACGATATCATTGCAGATTTACAGAGCCGCGGACTGGTTACCCAGCTGGCAGGCGGTGATGAGCTGATCGAACATCTGGGTACAGGTAGTCGTACCGTGTATTGTGGCTTTGACCCGACGGCTGAAAGCCTGCATGTGGGTAGCCTGGTACCTTTGTTGACACTTAAACGGTTCCAGATGGCCGGTCACAAGCCAATCGCCCTGGTGGGTGGGGCGACCGGCATGATTGGTGATCCCAGTTTCAAGGCCAGCGAGCGACAACTGAACTCCAACGACGTGGTCGCCGAGTGGGTGGAGCGCCTGAAACCTCAGCTAAGCCAGTTTCTGGATTTTGGCTGTGGCAAGAATTCCGCGATCCTGGTCAATAACCTGGACTGGATGCAGAACTTCAAGGTGCTGGATTTCCTTCGCGAAGTCGGCAAGCATTTTTCAGTCAATGCCATGATTCAAAAAGAATCGGTGAAGCAACGCATCGAGCGAGAAGGGTCCGGTATTTCCTTTACCGAGTTCAGTTACATGATTCTGCAATCATACGATTTCGCTGAATTGAACAAGTTATTTGATTGCACCGTGCAAATTGGCGGCAGCGATCAGTGGGGAAATATCACGGGCGGCATAGACCTGTCTCGTCGTCTCAATCAGCAGCAGGTCTATGGGGTTACCCAGCCACTGGTCACCAAGGCTGACGGAAGCAAGTTCGGCAAGACTGAATCAGGGACGATCTGGATCAGTTCCAGCAAAACTTCGCCTTATGCTTTCTACCAGTTCTGGCTCAATGTTGCTGACGCCGACGTGTACAAGTTTCTCAACTACTTTACCTTTTTACCGGTTGCAGAAATTCGTGAGATTGAAGCCAGCGACCAGACATCGACCGGCAGGCCCGAGGCGCAGGGAATTCTGGCCCGGGAAGCAACTCGCCTGGTGCATGGTGAAGAAGGGCTGGAAGCGGCTGTTCGCATCAGCCAGGCATTGTTTTCAGGTGATATACAAAGCCTTACCAGCCAGGACCTGGAGCAACTGGAGCTGGATGGTTTACCTTGCACCTCGCTGACAGACAAGCCTTATTCGATCGTGGAGGCTCTGGTGGCGACCGGGCTGGCCAAGTCGAACCGGATGGCCCGTGAATTCATTGGCAACAACGCGGTAAGCGCCAATGGGCAGGTAGTCAATTCGGAAGAATTTCAACTGGGACAAGAGCAGGCGCTGGAAGGCAAATATTATGTGCTGAAAAGAGGCAAGAAGCTGTTCCACCTGGCAAAAATTTCCGACTGATCCTGTTTGTTTGCCAGAACCTCTTGCCAGAGCCCCTTGATAGGGGTGAAAACGCCCCCATTTCATGGGATTCCATTTGTTTTAAATTGGTTTTGAAAGGCCCTTGCCAAACCCTTCTAAGGGCGTATAATACGCCCTCCCTTCACCGTGGAGGTGGCGGGATTCGCTCTTTAAAAAGTAGATTAAGCAATAGAGGTGGGTGCTTGCTAAGGCGGTAGGCTGTCAAAGCAATACTGTCAGAGTAAGCAACTTGCGTTTATTCATTTATTAGTAAAAGCAAACGAGCTGTTGT
>Ga0209578_10000823_pt1 | contig 33390 bp, 26 predicted proteins | sample tdAd472_FD_187127 | JGI IMG/M metagenome (GOLD analysis project Ga0209578, IMG submission 187127) | Marine sediment microbial communities from the Atlantic coast under amendment with organic carbon and nitrate - tdAd47.2 (SPAdes)... | ecosystem: Environmental > Aquatic > Marine > Coastal >...
GCTTGAGCAGCTGCACGAGGTGCCAGCCGATGCTCTCCCCTTCGCGGTCTTCGTCCGTCGCGAGAATGAGTTCTTCAGACTCTTTCATCAGCGACTTCAGCTCGTCGACCGTCTTCTTCTTGCCTTTGGCGATGATGTAGAGCGGCTGAAAATCCTGCTCGACGTTGACGCCCAGCGTCGCCCACGGCTCTTTCTTGACGGACTTGGGAATCTCTGACGCACTCGACGGCAGATCGCGAACATGCCCCATGCTGGCGCGGACACAGTAATCCGAGCCCAGAAACCCGCTGATCTTGCGGGCCTTGGCCGGAGATTCCACAACCACCAGAGCTTTGTACTTTGCCTTAGCCACTCGAAATTTCCTTCCGGATCAGCTCCGGAACTGTGGACAGAATCAAACGCTGATGTTCGATTTGTGGAGTTGAGTTCTCAGGCCGGGACCAGATCGCAAACTGGTAGTCCCGGTGAGTGTGGCGGAAGCCACGAAAATCGGTTCAACAGACGAAACTCTGGAGCGAACAGCAGTTTCGACAGCGGCCAGTTGGAGGGTGTCGCGGCGACTGGTTTTCCTCGTCGACTCGACGCAACCCCCTGACAGACGCTGGCCTTGTGTCGCTATCGACCCCAGCTAGAATCCGCGCCGCTTTCGGACGCGGACCGCCAGCGAGCCGCGATCGATAGTTCACCCTTTTGCACGCTGTCAAGACACTGGCCGTTACGCGACTGCTCTACAGCTCGCCCGGTGCTGCGTTTTCGAGGCTCACTCATGTCATCCCCCTTTGCCGTATTCCGCCGCCACCAGAAGGCGATGACCGTCATTCTGACCGGCCTGGCAATGTTTGCCTTCATCATTTTCGGCGCCCTGGACCCCAGTGCGTCTCCGAGCGGTGGTGCCAGCACGATTCTGATCCCACTGCTGGCGGCAGCTCTCTTCGCAGGAGCCTTCTGGATCTGGGGACTGCAGGACGGCAAGGGACCTCAGGATGCGATTACCGGAGCGCTCGTCGGACTGCTGATCGGACTGATCCCGATTTTCATGGCCTCGCGTCAGAGCGGCATCGCGACGGCGGCTGGCACTATCTCGGAACGCGATCTGTTTGAACTGCGACGTGAACGCAGCATGGCCAACGAGATCGTCATGCGCGCCTTCCAGCAGCGCGAGAACGCGTTTCCCTTCATGCTGCAGCAGTACCAGTTTGGAGGCAGCACGGCTCGCGAAGTCGTCCTCAAGTACGTCCTGAACCACGTCGCCGAAGAACACGGCATTGCCGTCAGCAACGAACGCGTCCGCAGCTTTCTCGACGAAGTCTCCGACGGCAAACTGAATCGCGAGACGTTCACCGAGCTGCGGAAGTCGCTGCAGGTCGGCGAAACAGAAGTCTTCGACCTGATCCGCGACGAGCTGGAAGCCAACCTCGCCTATCAGATCGTCAGCCCGGTCTCGGCCCGCATGCCCGAGCAGTACTGGGAAGACTTCAAGAAACTCAACGTGCGGTACACGATTGAGGCAACGGGCGTCCCCGTTGATCCATTTGCGGCGAAAGTCGACAAGCCGTCGGATGAAGAGCTGCGGAGCCTGTTCGAAGAATTCAAGAACCGGTTCCCCGCTGGCGGCGACCCCGGCTTCTACCAGCCTGAACGCGTTCGCCTGGCATGGCTGCAGGCCGACTTTGAAAAGATCGAGCAGGAAGTCGGCGAGATCTCCGAGGACGACCTGAAAGCCCGGTACGAAGAACGCAAGGAATCGTTCTACAAGATCGAAACACTGCCGGACCTCGATACCGAAGATGCTCCCGGCAGCTCTGAGACTCCGACCGATTCCAGTTCTCAGAATCCCGCCGCCCCCGCAACTCCAGCGGACGGCGAGAAGCCGGCCACTGACGCTGCGAAGGGTGAAGACGAAGAGGTCGACAACGCGGCTCCCACAGACAATCCCGCCAGCGACAGGAAACCGGGAGAAGCGCCCCCGGAAGACGAGCAGCCGGCGTCCGAAGACTCCGCTGCTGAGAAGCCAGCGTCCGACAACAAGAGCGTTGGCGATCCGACTCTCGAAGCTCCGTCCGGCGACGACACATCCGGCAGCGAAGCGGCTGAAGAGAAGAACGACGACGCTCCACCAGCCGACGACAAAAAAACAGACAACAACAAAGCACCAGCTGACGAGGCTCAGCCGGCAGACAAAACAGACTCCGCCGCAGCTGCTCCCGAGAATGAGACAGCCGAGAAGAACACGGCCGAGAATGGCGCGTCAGAGAAGCCTGCCGCCGGGGAGACTCCCGCGACAGAGAAGACCGACGAATCCGCGACGACTGAAAACGACGGCGTCAAATACCGCCCGTTCGAAGACGTCCGTGATGAGATCCGCGACCTGCTTCTCCGCGAACGAACGCTCGAACTCCAGCGTGAGAAAATGGACGCCGCCATCGAAGCAGTCCGCGGCTGGCGCAGCGACTACGACGCCATCCGTGCCGAGATCGAATCAGCGTCGTCAGCGTTTCGCCAGAAGAATCCGGAAGCGACTCAGGCCGATGTCGAAGCGTCGGTGGCGGAACTGCAGAAGAAGCTGGATGCCGCTGCGACGAAGATCTCCAAACAGGCCACTCAGTACGCCGAGAAGCAGGGACTCACTTTTGTCGAAACCGACCTGCTGTCGCAGCAGGAACTGATCGACAGCGACAAGCACGAAATTGGCTCCGCCCGCGAACCGATCGAGAATATCTCGCCCACCTCACAGTTCACCGAACCCGACACCGTCGCGACGCTGGCCTACCGCGGCTCGCAGCGTGAGTTCTTCCCGGACGAAGCCGAAGGCCAGTTCGACGACAGCCGCTACGTTTACTGGCTGACCGAAAAGGTCGCCGCTCACGAACCGACGTTCGACGAGCCCGGTGTTCGCGAGCAGGTCGAAGCCGCCTGGCGGGCTCGTCAGGCGGCCCCGAAAGCCGAAGAGCGGGCGAAAGCGGTTTCCGAGATTGTCTCGACCGCGATCGGCGAAAAGCCGATGGCCGAGGCCCTGTCCGATCAGACCGTGACCGGCGACGAAGAAGGCTCTCAGCTGTCCGTCATCAGCAGCATTCCGTTTACCTGGTTGCGGCAATCGTTCCAGGGAATGCAGATGAACCCGTTCATGGGTCCGCAGCCGACCGTCGAATTCGGAGTCATTCCCGGCATCGACGGAGCTGACGAGAACTTCATGCGAACGGTTTCCGAGATGCAGGTGGGCGATGTTCAGGTCATCCCCAACGCCGACCGGACAACTTATTACGTTGTGCATCTGAAATCGCGCAGCCCGTCGGGCAGTGACGACCCGCAGCTGGGCGTTCTGCGGCAGCAGTTCATCCAGGAGGACGCTCCGTTCTCGCCGGTCTATTCGCGGCTGGCCAGCGGTGACAGTGTCAGCGCGGGACAGCGCTGGTTCGCGACGTTCATGGGCGAGTACGGCGTCGACATCGCGACCGTCGATTCCTACGAATAGCGGGATATCTCGCACGGCAGGTCGAGTGGCCGTCGCGGTTGTGCGCGTCGTGCCGGATGAAATGCGTCAATCCGCCATTGCGCTGCAACCTCGCCAATTCGCAACTGAGTTTCCGGCTCACATTGACTCGGATGGGGAACTTCGCGCCAATTGCCGATGCGGGAAGCGGTCTTCCCCACAAAGTTGAACCGTGTCGCCGAAGTTGCACTGTATTGTCGAAACGGCACTGTGTTGCCAGCGCATCCCGGTTGCCGTTCAGACCTGGCGGCCAGCGAAACCTGGCGGCCAGCGAAACCAGCAGGTCCGTGAGCATGTCCCAGCCCCCCGGTACGCCGAAAACGCTGCTGCCGAGTCCTCGGGCCCTGCTGCGCACCATCATCAAACTTGAGGATTCGCCACATCATGTCGCGCTGGGGACAGCCATTGGCATGTTCATCGGCCTGACCCCGACTGTCGGCGTGCAGATGATCTGCGTCATCACGCTGGCATTTCTGACGCGGCGGCTGTTCGTGTTCAACCGCCTAGCGGCCCTGCTCACCGTCTACATCACCAACCCCGTCACGACGTTGCCGATCTACTGGTTCAATTACGAAGTTGGCCGGCTGTTCGTCGACGGCCAGATGACTTACGAGGCATTCGTCGCGGTCTTCGAGTACAACTCGCTGGTGACCTGGTGGGAGGCCGTCTGCGGACTGTTTGTCAAAATCGGCGCCCCGCTGATCGTCGGCTCGCTGGTCGTCGCCACAGTCACGTCGCTCGCCACCTACCCGCTGATGTACCGGTTCGTGAAGAAGTTCCACGTCGACGATGACGATTCGGCGGGCGGCTCGTCGCCGGCAGACGGCACCGCCGGTGACGACTCCGCATCAAAGGTCACCTCAGCGCAGCAGACCGTGTCGAGCAACTCCTGACGCCCGACTCGGAACTGAGCATTGAACGAATTCCTCTCTGCGATGGCCGTTCGCAGGTAGCTGGATTCGCAGGAATTCAGTCAGCGGAGAAACACTGAATTCCTGCGAATCCAGCTACACAGTTCACTTAATCGCCCGAGCCCACTCCAACTGACAGAAGCATTCCTGCCGTGTCCGATGACCGTGTTTCTCTGATCGCGACCACGGCGTTTGGACTGGAAGCCGTCGTCGCTCGTGAAGTCAAAGATCTCGGCTACGAGAAGCAGCCTGGCCGCGACGGGCAGATTCGCTTCTCCGCCGACCTCGACGCGATCTGCCGCTGCAATCTGTGGTTGCGGTCCGCCGAGCGGGTGCTGCTGGAGATGGGCTCGTTTGAAGCCCGCGACTTTGGCGTCCTGTTCGACCAGACGCGCGAACTTCCCTGGGAACGCTGGCTGCCGAAGAATGCGAATTTCCCGGTGACCGGTCGCTCGGTGAAATCGCAACTGCACAGCGTGCCGGACTGCCAGCGGATCGTGAAGAAGGCGATCGTCGAGCGGCTGAAGTCGGTGTACGGCGGCGACTGGCTCGACGAATCCGGACCGAAGTACGCGGTCGATGTCTCGCTGCAGAGCGACCTGGCCACGCTGACCATCGACACTTCCGGCGACGGCCTGCACAAGCGCGGCTACCGCAAACTGACTGCCAAAGCGCCGCTGAAGGAAACCGTCGCGGCGGCACTGGTACAGCTCAGCGTGTGGAACGCCGAACGTCCGCTTGTCGATCCGTTCTGCGGCAGCGGCACGATTCTCATCGAAGCGGCAATGCTCGCCCTCAACCAGGCACCGGGACTCAAACGCACTTTCGCCGCCGAAGCATGGCCGCAGCTCGATGCGAAACTCTGGGCCGACGCACGGGACGAAGCCCGTTCGCTTGAGAAACCTGGTCCGCAGCACGTCCTGATCGGCAACGATATCGACAACGAAGTGCTCAGCCTCGCCCGCTATCACGCGACGCAGTCGGGAGTCGACGACCTGATCCATTTTCAGCAGCAGCCCTTCAGCGCTCTGAAGTCGCACAAGCCATACGGCTGCCTGATCACCAACCCGCCCTGGGGCGAACGGCTCGGCGAGCAGCGCGAGGTCGAGCAGCTCTACCGCAGCATGTTCCACGTTCTGCAGCCACTCGACACCTGGTCGTTCTTCGTTCTGACGGCGCATCCGAAATTCGAGGCCCTCTTCGGACGCGACGCCAGCCGCCGCCGGAAACTCTACAACGGAAAAATTGCAGCAACCTACTTTCAGTTCCTGGGCCCGAGGCCGCCACGCCGCGAATCTCCGCAGGCGCAGGCACCAATGACCAATGACCAATGACCAATGACCAATTCGGCTCCGGTGATCGGTCGGCAGCGTGCGGTCGATCTCGCCGAGCACCCGCCGGTTTCCAACCGCACCCCGCGCGGATATAGTCTGGCCCGCGAATCGGAGTCGGCTGGATTGCTTTTTCGCCTCGGAAATCGGCTCCGGATGAGGCCGTCGCTGCAGGACGCGAGACCGAGGCTCCTTGCGAAACAGGTTGAGTGGACGCCGGACTGCGCCGCTCACCAGCCACCAGGTCGAAGGTCCGGAAACGGACACCGCGACGAACCACAGCGTTTCGCAGCGGGTCGATCCGTGCCGAAATCGTCAATCGAGAATTCACTCCGCAACGGGCATCCGTGCGGAAATCCATTTCCTGGTCAGACAACCAAAAGGGACCAACCGTGTTTGAGACAGTCGCCGTGGTCGGCGCAACCGGCGCCGTAGGACGCATCATTCTTGAGCTGCTGGAGGCACGCGACTTCCCGGCCAAACAGTTCAAACTGCTCTCGTCGAAACGGTCCGCCGGCACGAAGGTCACACTGAAAGGCCAGGAAATCACCGTCGAGGAGCTGACGCCGGAATCGTTCGCCGGAGTCGACCTTGTCATTGCCAGCACCCCCGACGACACCGCTCGGGATTTTCTGCCGTACGCCGTTGAAGCCGGCTGCAAGGTCATCGACGAATCCGGCTACTGGCGCATGAAACCGGAAGTCGCGCTCGTCGTGCCGGAAATCAACCCGCAGGCAGCTCTCGACGCGCAGGGCATCATCGCCAGCCCGAACTGCTCGACCACGCAGATGGTCGTCGCCCTCAAACCGCTGCACGACGCCGCAAAGGTCAAACGAGTCATCGTGTCGACCTACCAGGCAACGAGCGGTGCCGGCCTGCAGGGCAGCGCCGATCTGGAAGCCGGTTCGAAGGCGGCACTCGCGGGCGAAGAATACGACTACCAGGCATTCGCACATCCGATCGCCTTCAACGCGATTCCTCAGATTGGCAGCCAGAAAGAAGACGGCTACACCAGCGAAGAGCTGAAGATGGTGTACGAGACACGAAAGATCCTCGGCGACGAATCGATCCAGGTGAACCCGACCTGCGTCCGCATTCCCGTCTCGAACTGCCACAGCGAGTCGATCACCGTCGAAACCGAACGCCCGGTGACACCGGAAGAGGCCCGCGAACTGTTCTCGAACTTCCCCGGCATTGAAGTCGTGGACGATCTTGATGCCGGCGTCTATCCGATGCCGAATAACAGTAACGGTCGCGACGAGGTCTTCATCGGTCGCATTCGCCGCGACATCTCGCACCCCAACGGCCTGAGCTTCTGGTGCGTCAGCGACAACCTGCGAAAAGGCGCGGCCACCAACGCCGTCCAGATCGCCGAACTGCTGGCAAAGCATCAGTCCTGACGGAGACTCAACAGCGAAATGGTATGCCGGCGCGGACTGATTTCACGAAAGAGTCGTCAGACCAGCCTGAAAGACTTCCGTGCCGGCACACCATATTGACCGTTTGCCCCGCTTATCACACGCTACAGAATCTCGACGGAACTCGACTGCCTACTGCTGAATCCCGGAATGAGCTTCATGAGCAATGCGACAGAACCAGCTGCGGAAACAGAACTGAAAGTCGTCAAAGACGCCGCCTGCACGTTCTGCGGGTGTGTCTGCGACGACATGGAGCTGACGGTCGAGAACAATCACATCACGAAGGCGAAGAACGCCTGCGTGCTCGGCAAAGCCTGGTTCCTCAATCACCACATTGAGGACCGGCCCGAAGCAACAATCGAGGGCCAGCCGGCAACGTACGAAGAAGCGATCGAACGGGCGGCTCAGATTCTGGCCAGCGCTCAGTACCCGGTTCTGTATGGGCTCTCGGATACGACCTGCGAAGCTCAGCGCGTCGCGGTCGCCATTGCCGACTGGATCGGCAGCAACGTCGACACAACAACGTCCGTCTGCCACGGACCTTCGGGCATGGCGTTTCAGGACGTCGGCGAGGTCACCTGCACGCTCGGCGAAATCAAGAACCGCGCGGACTTCGTGCTCTACTGGGGAGGCAATCCCGCCGAGAGCCACCCGCGCCATTTCACGCGTTACAGCCTGATGCCCAAGGGGCAGTTTCTGCCGAACGGTCGCAAGGACCGCACCGCCGTACTGATCGACGTTCGCAAGACGAAGAGCGCCAAAGCCGTCGACACGTTTCTGCAGATCAAACCACGTTCGGATTTTGAACTCGCGTGGGCGATGCGCGCCCTCGCCAAAGGTGTCGAAGTCGATCCTGTCATCGAAGAGAAAACCGGCATCCCGCTCGAAACACTGGCCGACATCGTTGAGAAGATGAAGGCCGCGAAGTTCGGCGTCATCCTCTTCGGGATGGGCCTCACGATGACTCGCGGCAAGCATCTGAATACGGAAGCCGTTCTGTCGCTCGCCCGCGATCTCAACAAGTACACGCGCTGGGCCGCCAAACCCATGCGTGGCCACGGCAACGTGACAGGTGCCGACAACGTTGTCACCTGGCAGACCGGCTACCCCTTTGGCGTCAATCTCAGCCGCGGCTATCCGCGTTTCAATCCCGGCGAGTTCACCACGTCCGACCTGCTCGCCCGCAAGGAAGCCGACGCCGCGCTCATCATCGCCTCGGACCCAATGAGCAATTTCAACCAGGCCGCCCGCGACCATCTGGCGAGCATCCCGTCAGTCGTCTTCGACCCGAAACTCAGCGACACCGCGAAGGTGGCCACCGTCGCCTTCACCACGGCCACCTACGGTATCAACACGCCCGGCACGGTCTACCGCATGGACGATGTGCCGATCTATCTGCGACCGGCGTTCGAATCGAAATACCGGGCCGACATTGACATCCTGAAACCGCTCGAACGACGCATCCGGGAAATCCAGCTCGGTTCAGACGCGAACTGATCCCGTCAGTCGGCGACGTGAATCTCGATCGCCACGCTCGCGAGTGACTGGCCGTTGTCCGCTGCACGGCGACCATCGAACGTCAGTCTGATCGACAGTTCGTTCGACGCTTGCAGCCGATCCGTCACGTCGAACGACTGCGTCTCGTCAGAAGCCGCAACAGCAGCAACCTCCTCACCGTTCACAACGATCTCCGCGTCTCCGACAACACGGTCGAGCGTTATGTGAACCCGCTCGTGCGCATCAAGATTCGACGGGCGACCGAAACGGCGACGTAACAGGACGGTTCCTGCTACGGACCCGAAAGCGTCGAGCCAGCTCGCCGGCATCCGCACGCGCGACGTGCTCATCTGCGGCGATTCGCGATCCGCGCAGCGATCAAGAAACGCCGTCGCGGGTTCCGGACCATCCAGCCACTCATAAAACCACGGCCCGTTGAGATTCATTCGATGAAGACAGTCGGTCATCAAACACTGCCCGGAGATAAAGTCGTTGATCGCTCCGCGATCGAAACGCTGAAGAACAAATGGTGCAACCGCGAGTCATCCGGACGCGAAAACCGGCCCGACGCTCAGCACCTTCAACAAAGCTCAATCCAGATACTGAATCCGCTTCTGCATGGCGACATTCACACTCTGATGGCGGGTGACAAGGTTTCCTGGTGAAAACAGCGTGTCGTGCAGCACTTCGAGGTCTTCATGCCCGATTGCTCGCGTGAAGATCGGTTCCAGGTAAGCCCGTCCCAGCTTCGACGGCTGAAACCGGCTTTCGTCGTACAGTGACGGATGAACCTCGCGCGCGTGGATGATGCCCCAGCGGTCACGCAGCTGGTTGGCCGACAGTTCGCTGAGCGTAAAGCCGGCGTCTTCCTTCCACTTCAGCGTCGACAGGTAGTTGTTGCGCTCGCCGATCAGCAGTTCAAGCGCCTTGCCGCCGAGCTGCGCGGCGTGAAACCGGTCGAACAGGATCGGGCGTCCGCCCCGCTGCGTGTGTCCAAGTTTTCGCGTGAAGATCGCCGCCGATGCGGTGTCATGCCGCTTGTTCTTCTGAAAATACCCGTCGCCAAGTTCCTGCGAGAGGATATCCGCCAGCCGCTCGGCCGCTCCGCTGAAGATGACATTGCCTGCCGGATCGACACTGCGCGACTTCGCGCCGAGCTGGCCATCGGCATCACGAACCCCTTCGCCAATCACGATGACCGCGCTCTTCTGCAGGTCGTACAGATGCCGCACCCGTTCAACGATCTTCGGATAATCGAGTTCGACCTCCGGAATCAGAATCATGTCCGGCTGCCCGTACGCCGCCCCCAGCGCAATGTATCCGGAATCGCGGCCCATCACTTCAATGATGGCGATGCGGCGATGACTTTCGGCAGTCGTTCGGATGCGATCGATGCTCTGGGCGACGACGAAAACCGCGGTCGCATAACCTGGCGTGACGTAATTGACGATCTCGCTGAGTGACACGTCGTCACGCGACATCGTGTGCCGGTACTCGACCGCCCCCTTGTCGTCCGTCTCACGAATCCACTCGTTCGGCTCGTCGATGTGGTTCAACCCGAGGTCGTTGTCGATCGTCTTCGGGGCCAGCGTGCAGGGAAACAGGTCACACAGCGGCTGCATCCCGTTGATCGTTCCATCCCCGCCAATGCACATCAGCCCCTCAATACCGATCCGCTCCAGACGACCGCTGACGGCCTTCAGCGTTTCCGTATCGTCCCGATCGATGTACCGCCGCGAGGCTCCGATGATTGTGCCGCCAATGCACGGGTCGAGTTCCGGGATCGTCGTGAACAGCGGGTTCAGACGAACGTGCGGCAGACGTTCGCTGAGCATCCCGTCGAAGCCCTTCACAAGGCCATATGCTTCGACGCCAAGTTCATTCGCCCGCTGCACGGCTCCAAAGAGCGTCGCATTGAGCGCCGGCGTGTCGCCTCCCGCTGTGAGGATCGCAATCCGCTTCATTCCAATCACCTCAAAAACAACTGCCCTCGAAATCGTCCTGACAAAATGCCGCGCGATCGCGTACTGCGGCATCAGCTGAGTCATCTTGAGCCGCGATCCACGCGCTCATAGAACACGGCTCAACACCACAGCTCACCCGCGCCGCCGAGTGCCGTGTCAGGCTTGTGAGTGATAGCAGATCGACCTCCGGTCTGCTGCGGGATTACGCCGTCAAACTGCGGCAAACCTCCACGCAACCACCGTCGAAGAAGCTCGAAATCATCGGAGATTCGACCATGCGATTCTTCACTGGATGTGTCTTTTCCGCCGTTCTGGCCAGCCTGTTCACTGCCTGGCTGATCGACAGCCGGGACTCAGCCGCCGTCGGAGTTTCCTCGACGGCCGTTGCTCAGGACCGCGCCGGTCGCCGAGGCCCCGGCTTTCCTCTGACCGTTCCCCAGCCCGCAGCCGAAGGCCTGGACGGACTCTTCAATGCCGACGGACTGACGGCGGAAGAGGCGGTGAATGTGGCCGTTTACGAACGTCTGCACCGCAGCGTCGTCAACATCACGACGCGCAGCATCCGCGTCGATTCGTTCTTCCTTACCGAGTCAACGGCCGAGGGCACCGGATCGGGATCGGTGATCGATAAGACCGGCCACATCCTGACGAACTGGCACGTCATCGCCGATGCACGCAACATTGGCGTCACGATGTTCAACGGCGAAACCTACGAAGCCAAAGTTGTCGGCTACGACCCTCCGAACGACATCGCGATCATCCGCGTCGACGCTCCGCCGGACGTCCTGTTCCCAATCACACTTGGCGATTCCAGCAAGCTGAAGGTCGGGATGCGTGTTCTGGCAATCGGCAATCCGTTCGAGCTGGAGCGGACGCTGACGACGGGAATCATCTCCAGCCTCAACCGCTCGCTGGAAGTCCAGGAAAACTGGACGATCAAGTCCATCATTCAGATCGACGCGTCAATCAACCCCGGCAACTCGGGCGGCCCGCTGCTCGACCTGCATGGGCGACTGATCGGCATCAACACGGCCATCGCCAGCCGCACCGGCCAGAGCGCGGGCGTCGGCTTCGCGATTCCCGTCGACCTGGTCGGTCGAGTCGTCCCCGAACTGATCACGCATGGCCGCGTCTACCGACCGGAAGTCGGTATCCAGCGCGTGTTTGAAACAGAGAAGGGGCTGCTGATCGAACGCCTGACCCCTGACGGCCCTGCCGAACGCGCTGGCCTGCGCGGCCCCACCCTGCTCCGCCAGCGCCGCGGCCCCTTCGTCTTCGAAAGGCTCGACCGCAGCACCGCCGACCTGATCGTCAAAGTGGATGGTAAAGAAGTGAAGTCCGTCGGCGACTTCCGCGAGGCAATCGAAAGCCGGAAACCCGGCGAGTCCGTCACACTGACCGTCATCCGCGACGGCAAGCAGGTCGACATCCAGGTCCAACTCGTCGGCGGCCCGCCCCAGCAACGCGCTCCGGGCACAAGGCTCTAGCCGCTCCGCGGTACCCGACTCGAACACCTTGAAAGCGCATAAAGAAAAGTGCTTCGGAACGTGTCGGAAACAACTTCCCGATTCGTGAGCCGTGACGCGTCAGCGGCCGGACATGACCTGCCCGAGGCCTTGCGGCCAGCGGCTCTCCGTGTTCACACAAGGTGTGTGTGCGAATCGGGAATCTATTTCCGACACGTTCCTTAATTGATCCGGTACAGCTTCTCGCCACTTCGCAGAATCACCGACGATTTCAGGATTGCGGGTGAGGCTTTCAGTTCGTCGGGAGCGCGGGACGTGATCAGGTCCTCGCGTTCTGCCGAGACTGGCACCGCGGTGATCGTGCCTTCGTGGCTCAGCAGGAAGACGTGGCCGTTCGCCAGGACCGGTGATGCCGAGAAGTTGCCGCCGATTCGCTGCTGCCAGTGCGTCTTGCCGGTCAGTGCGTCGAAGCAGGTGCAGATGCCGTTGTCGCTGATCACGAACAGCAGTTCGCCCGCCAGCAGCGGTGAGGGGTTCTTCGAGATCTGCCGGTCCGCCGTCCAGACAACATGCGAGTTCGTGACGTCGCCCTTGCCGTCGACCCGGATCGCCAGCAGCTTCGACTGTGCATAACCCGAGCAGATATAGACGAGCCCGTTGCCGTAGACCGGACGGGGAATCGTCGAGAATCCGTCGCCGTGATCGACTCGCCAGAGTTCCTCGCCGGTCAGCGGTGCGTACGAAACCACCCACTGAGCACTCGGAATGACAAGCTGGTCGCGACCGTCGTGATTGATGACCAGCGGCGTCGAGTACGCCTTCTGGAGCTGCCCGTCGTCGGCTCGCTTCGGAGGCCGGTGCGTCTTCCAGACGGTCTTTCCCGTTTCCCGATCGAGCGCCACGACGAACTGCTGATCGATCCCGTCACAGACCAGAATGACCAGACTCTCGTACACAACAGGCGAGCTGCCGGGGCCGACGCTGTAGAAGACGGGGATCGATCGTTTCCACAGGACGTCGCCCGTCACCGCGTCCAGGCACGCCGTCCCGTTCACTCCAAAGTGCGCATACAGCCGATCACCAGCCACGACGGGAGTCGGCGACGCGTACGAGTTCCCGACATGAATCGCTTCCGGCGACTCGACCTCCGAAACAACCGATTCGTAAATCTGTTTGCCGGTCGAGTAATCAAAGCAGAGCACGCGCAGCGACAACCGCCCGGCGACCTGCCGCCTGACAAAGTCCTTCGGTTCCAGCCGCGATGTTTCGAGCGTCTTCTGTTTCTGTTTCTCAGTCGGTGCAAACTCGACAGCGGTCGTCACCCAGACGCGGTTTCCCTGCACGATCGGCGACGAGTACCCCTTGCCCGGCACTTCGACCGACCACGAAAGCTGCTCTTCCAGATCCCAGTTCAACGGCGGCGTTGCCTGACTGGCATCGCCCTGCCCGCCCGGCCCGCGAAACTGCGGCCAGCCATCGTCGGCAATGGCCAGCGTTGTGAAAGAGCCGATAGCCGTCAGCAGAGCCAGAAGACGAACAGGATTCATGTCGCTGCTTCCAGTTTAAGGTGGAGTGACAAGAGCCAGATTGGTACTGCGAATCCAGCAATGGGCACGTCGCAATACGGCTTCCAGTTCGCGATTCGTTCCTGCAGGTTGAGGAGTCCTCGACGGCAGATCAATCGATTTACCAGCATCGTGCCGGTCGACGCGATTTCCGTCCGTGTCCCAGAACGCAGGTCACCGATATCCTGCGTCGCCCAGGACGTCGTCGATCACGAGTCGCAGACGTCGAACCTTTGAATCAGCACCCAGGATGAATGTCTCGCGGCTGTGAACCCGATCGTCTATTTCGACCGCTATCGCCAGACAACGTGCACCGAGCAGGTTTATGGCGACAACTATCTCCGCTGGACTTACGGCACGTTCGCGGGACGGCTGGCGCTGGCTGCTGTGGTGAAGCGAGTCTGGTTTTCCCGCTGGTACGGCTGGCGAATGGACCGCCCGGCGTCACGGCAGAAAATCGTTCCATTCATCGAGAAGTACGGACTCGACGCCGACGAATTCGCACGACGGTCGGACGAGTTTGCGAACTTCAACGAGTTCTTTTTTCGCCAGCTGAAGCCGGAAGCGCGGCCGGTCGATCCCGATCCGGCGACGGTCGTCTTCCCCGCCGATGGCCGGCATCTCTGCATTCCAGACCTGTCACGCAGCGACGGCCTGTTCGTGAAAGGCGAGATGTTTGACCTGGCGACTCTGCTGGGCGACGCCGCGCTGGCCGAGCAGTTTGCGAGCGGAGCGCTGCTGCTCTCGCGTCTGTGCCCGGTCGACTATCACCGCTACCACTTTCCCGCAGCGGGACAGGCCGTCGAGACTAATCAATGGCCCGCTGTATTCGGTGAACCCGATCGCGCTGCGACAGAACATCAATATCCTCGCCACGAACAAACGAGCGTTGACGATCCTGGAAACGGAATCACTCGGCCGAGTGCTGCTGCTCGAAATCGGTGCCACCTGCGTCGGCAGCATTTGTCAGTCGTACGCGGAGAACTCGGTCGTCGCGAAAGGTGACGAAAAGGGCTACTTCCGCTTTGGCGGCTCGTCGACGATCACGATCTTTGAACCGGGCCGAGTGACGTTCGACGACGACCTGCTGGAAAACTCGGCCCAGCACCGCGAACTGTATGCCCGCGTCGGCGACCACCTGGGCCGCATTCTCTGAGCGATCCAACTCTGTCGCTGCCGGCAATCCGACCACGATGCGGAACAAGAGGCAGGAAAATGGAGAGGCAGGAACATGACTTCAAAACACCTGCAGCCCAATATTCCTGCCCCTCCATCTTCCTGCCTTCTCATCGCGAGCAGCACGCCGACAGGACACTTGGAGCTGCGGACAAACCTGCCTATGGCTTTTCGGGCGTCGGTTTCAACTGAGCAATCCAGTCGCGGAACAGCGCGACCGCTCGTTCGTCCGGGATGGCGGTTCCGATCTGTGGCATCCCGCCTCGTTCGCGAGTCGAGAGCCGCTTCAGCAGAACTGACCGCTCCGGCGAACCGGGAGCGACAATGCGGGCATCGGCGATCCCAAAACGATCGTGCAATGGATTCTCACCGATGACGCGCATCGCGGATGTTTTTGTCGCGATGCTCAGCAGCATCTGAGCGTTGCCGCCACCGGCTGCCACATGGCAGTGGGCACAGTTCGCGTGCAGGTACGACCGGGCACGGTCTTCGAGTGCTTCGGTCGGCGAATACGGATCCGCCAGACGCTCGTGATCGTCGGCGTTGAAGCTGCCGTCCGAACCTGGCTTGCGTTTGAGTTTAAAGAACCCGAGATGCTCGAGCGTGCGAAGCTGGTTATCGGTCACGCCACCGTAATCGCGATCGCGGTTCATCTGCGGTGTCGACAGGCCGAGCACGTAGTTGGCCGCGCGGCTGTGGCAGACCATGCACTCAGCCCGGCTGGGATAACGCCACTGTCGTTTGATCTTCTGCCCATCGGCAGATTGCACATCAAACGACCGATCGGCTCCCGCCGATTCGACAAGCACCGCGTCGGTCTGATCGCGGTTCCACTCGTACGAGTAGCCGACCCACTCACCCTGCTGCCGAACCATGAACCGGGTCTCGATCCAGCGTCGCGAAGTCGGATCGCCTTCGGTCAGCTCCAGGCCGAACGACTTCACGAGAACGGTTCCGTCGGGGAAGTTCCAGCCGCGCACGCCAGCCTGGCCGATCTTTGGCGGCTGGCCATTCTCCCCGGCGTCGGCGGGTATCGCGAAATACCTCGACTTGATGGCTCCGTCTGACCACAGCGGCGAGTTCACCGAGTACGGAATCACGCCGGCCTGCATTTCGTGCGTCGCGACGTCGCGGAACAGCCCGCTGTCGCTGAGCGCCCGCGGAAAGTTGGCATTGGCCGATCGGTCCTTCACGGCGGCGAGAGTATAGAATCCGCCCTCTTTCTGGTGGTCGGTGATCAGCAGCTCGCTGCCGGGACCAATACCGAACGACGTGATCTGCAGGCGGCTATCGGCAATCTCGCGATGCCAGGTGACTTGTTCGCCGTCATGCCGGCCCGCCCAGATCTTGCCGGTCGAATAGTCGCCGTAGATATACGCGCCGCGCAGCTCGGGAAACTTCTGGCCGTAATAGACCACGCCGCCGGTCAGCGATCGCGCTTCGGCGTGTGGATGGTCGAACGCCGGTTTGACGTGCGGTGTCGGGCCGAGCTGGCGTTCGAGATAAAACGGGTGGCCGCCTTCGTAGACGCTCCAGCCGTAGTTGTCGCCACGCCGCACAAAGTAAACCTGCTCCCACAGGTCCTGCCCGTTGTTGCCGACCCAGATGTGGCCGGTCTGCGGATCGGTCGTCATCCGCCAGGGATTTCGCAGTCCGTACGCCCAGGTTTCTCCGCGAGCGTTCGGCACTCCGACAAACGGATTGTCCTTCGGGATCGAGTACGCGCGTCTTTCGTCGGGATGATCGACGTCGATCCGCAGCACCTTCGCCAGCAGATGATCGAGCCCCTGACCGACGATGTTCGTATCCGAGTCCGACGTCCCGTCGCCTGTCGTCACGTAGAGCATTCCGTCGAGCCCGAATGTCGGCGCCGCTCCGTTATGCCCGTTCGACTCCCACTCGATGATGACTTTGGCGGAATCCGCTTCGATCTGAAACGGCTGGGCCCGGCTCAGCGTGTATCGAGTAATCCGGCACGTCTTGCGGTCGTCCTCGCGCGTCCCGTGCCCGCCGACATAGAGGTATCCGTTCTCGGCATATCGAGGATGAAAGCAGACGCTGTAAATCGAGTCCGGAGTTTCGAGCAGAACCTCGAATGGCGTTTCGCTCTCCCGAGCTGCACTGTCAGACGCGCCACCCCCAGCCTGAGCCGCATCAGGATTCAGCCGGCATAGACGGAACGTCTTCTGCGCCCGGTTATTGTCGATAAAGAGGATGCGCCGTGTGAGTGGCTCAGTTGCCGCGAAGATCGGAAATTCGATCTCCAGATCCGGCAGCGCCCGCTGCACCTCGAACGGCAGCGGCGGGTCGGGCGAGCCGACAACGCGCGACGTCGTGAACGGTACATACTCGGCAATGCCGAACGGCTTCGGCTCTCCGTCGGCGGAAACCGCCGGATGTCCAACCGCCATGGACAGCAGCATCGCGAATGCGAAAGCCGGCACCGCGGGCCGCGGACCGTTCAGAATCAGAAGTGCTCGTTTCATCGGGAAACCTCCGGGCAGAGCCGCCGCAGCTGTGTTCTGAGTTCGAGGCCCGGCAGTATGCAGGGGTGTCGAATCGAGCGACAGCCAGGCGGAGTCTTCCCGAACCTCGACGGCCATCAGCGAACCGCTCAGATAGTTCCGTTGTGGGCGACCCGTTATCCTGCCGCCCCGCAGCCGAGGCTTGCTTTCCACAGCCGCTCGGGAAACAGCAGGCCTTTCTTTCCGTCGGTCAATTCAGGATCTGTTGTATGGTGATTCGTCTTCTGAAGTCGCTCTGCCTGTTTATTCTTGCCGCGATCGCTGGCTGTGGAAGTGCCGATCGGGAGACTCCAGAGACGCCAATCTCAGCCGATTCACCGGATGGAAAGCCGCGTGTCGCGCTCGTTATGAAATCGCTGGCCAACGAGTTCTTCTCGACAATGGCCGCCGGCGCGGAATCGCATCAGAAAGAGCACGCTGGCGATTACGAGCTGATCGTCAACGGCATCAAGGACGAGCGCGATCTCAGCCGGCAGGTGGCACTGGTCGAGGAAATGGTTGCGGCGGGTGTTGATGCCATTGTGATCGCCCCGGCCGATTCTCAGGCACTGGTGCCGGCGTTGCGGCGAGCGAAAGAGGCGGGGGTGGTCGTCGTCAATATCGACAACCGGCTCGATGCCGAAGTGCTGCAGCAGGAAGACGTCACCATTCCGTTCGTCGGACCGGACAACCGGGTCGGTGCGAAGCAGGTCGGCGCGCATCTGGCCGCGCAGCTGCAGCAGGGCGACAAGGTTGTCGTTCTGGAAGGGATCCGCACCTCGTTCAATGGCACGCAGCGGCGTCTGGGCTTTGAAGAAGCGATGGCCGAAGCGGGCATCACAATCGTCGACAGCCAGTCGGCCGAATGGGAAATGAGTATCGCGAACACAATCGCCGCGGCGATGCTCAGCGAGCACCCTGAGATCAAGGCGATCCTCGCGGCGAATGACAGCATGGCTCTGGGCGCCGTGGCCGCCGTGAAGTCCGCTGACCGAACCGGCGAAGTTCAGATCGTTGGTTTTGACAATATCTCAGCCGTCCAGCAGGCGATTCGTGACGGAGCGATCCTGGCGACCGCCGACCAGCACGGCGACCAGCTGGCCGTGTTCGGTATCGAAGCCGCGCTGAAACTGCTCGCCGATCCGAACGCGCCTGCCGAGGACGTTGAGACGCCGGTCGACCTGATCACTGTCAGGGAACTCGCGGAGTGACGGCACTGCCCGCGAGGTCCGTGACGCCCGACGCATTCCCTACTTGACTCGGACCAGCTTCATCAAGCGGCCGGAGACGTTCCAGTCCTGCACGTACAGGTTGCCGTCGGCGTCCCAGTAGGAACCGTGCGTGCCACTGAAGACGCCTTCGACCCAGTCAGCCTGTTTGATGTTGAAGCTGCGGCCTTTGGCGGGGTCCGGATTTGCTCCGAGCGTTGCAATGATCTTGTTCGACTTGTCGAGAATCACGAGACGGCCCAGCAGGTCAGGTACCGAGACATACTCGCCCTGAATCGCCACTGAGGTCGGCATCCCCAGTCCGGTGATGACTTCGTCGATGTACTTACCGTCGAGCGTGTAATGGAGCAGCCGACCGTTGGGCGTGTGATTGCGGTCACAGATCAGCAGTCGCGGCGGGGCGTAGCGCGTGTCGAGCGTCATGCCGTGAGCCGTGTTGAACTGCTTGAGTTCGTTGCCCTTCGTGCCGAAGTGCGAGAGGTACTTCCCAGTCTTGTCGAACTTGAAGATGTGATTGCTGGCATAGCCGTCCGAAAGAATGATGTCGCCGTTGGGCGCGACGGTGATCGCGGTCGGCCTGAACGCCTTCAGTTTGAGGCCCGATTCTTTGGGGAACGGCAGACGGAGGACAACGTCGCCGGTCTCGGCGTGAATCTTGATGCCTTCGGCGGCGTTGTTCCGTGCCGCGTAGATGAACTCGTCATCGCCTTCCTGACGGATTTCAATATCGTGATACGCGGTGTAGTCGGGGCCGACGAACCGGCGAACCAGTTTGCCGTCGGGCGAGAACACAAAGACGCCCATGTTCGCGCTGCAGTAAATGTTGCCGGCCTTGTCGATGACGACTCCGCCGTGCGTTGCGCCGAGGACGGACTTGCCGTTCTCATCGAGCCCCCAGCCGGGAACCGTGTCGAACGTCATCGCCCCGGAACCCATCCTCACGGGGGCGACATCAGCGGCAAGGCTCGATAGAGCCTGGGACAGAACAAGTGCCAGCATGGCGCTCAACAGAGAGGTTCTCTTCACAGTGGGGACTCCTGATGTTGCTTTGTGAATGGCGACGTGCGATCGGGACGGCCTGTGCCGGAACTCTCCGCGAGTTTCGCGACTGGCATCCTGCCCTCAGAGTGAGTGCAGACTCGATCCCGGAAAACATTGATGGTCGCTGATTCGACCCTGCCCGTAAATCGTGGCGGGGACTTTCGCTCGGAATCAGGGGCGGTGCCGAAGCTCTGCGCCTGTGGTGCAACTCTGCGGCTGTGCTGAAACTCTGAGCCTGTGCTGAAACTCTGAGCCTGTGCCGAAACTCTGAGCCTGTGCCGAAACTCTGCGCGAGTTTCGCTACTGGCACCGTGGCTTCAGAGACGGGGCGTCAGAATGCCGGACGTCAGAACTCGGAGACGAGCCAGTCGGGCGGCATCAGGGTGAAGAATTCTTCGATCTCGTCCGGGCTGCCGATCACGATGTCGCCGAAGTCGACGCCGGCTCCACTGCCGCCGGCCAGAATGTCGAAGCCCGCGTCGCCCATCACAGAATCGTCGCCCTGCATGCCGATCGCGAAGTCGCTGTCCGCTCCGCCAAACAGAGAATCGTTGCCCAGGCCGCCGTACAGCGAATCGTTGCCGTCGAGGCCGAGCAGCACATCGTTTCCGGCAACCCCGTCCAGACCATCGTTGCCGATGCCGCCGTCCAGAACGTCGTGGCCGGCATCGCCGATCAGCGTGTCGTCACCCGACTGGCCGTTGAGCGTGTCGTCGTCATCTCCGCCTCGCAGGCTGTCGTCGCCCAGTTCGCCGAAGAGTCGGTCTCGCCCACGGTCACCAATCAGCGTGTCGTTGCCCGCGCCTCCGTGCAGGCGATCGCCGCCGCTGCCGCCGTCCAGCAGGTCATCGCCGTCACCGCCGATCAGGCTGTCGCCGGAAGTGCCGACGCCGAAGAGCTGGTCGTCCCCGGCGCCCCCGTCGAGCGTGTCGCGGCCGGCGCTGCCGTACAGAGTGTCGTTGCCGCCGTTTCCGATCAGCGAGTCATTGCCGCCAAACCCGACGGCATAGTCGGGGCCGGAGCCGCCGATCAGCGTGTCTGCTCCGTCGCCCAGAAACAGCCGTGTCGCACCGTCGAAGCCGCTCGCGTTGACGAAATTGGCGGAGTCGCCCAGCGTCAGGTGAACCGATTCAACTCCTCGCAGCACATCGTTGCCGATGCCGATCAGGCTGCTGTTGGTCAGGGTGAAGCTGGCATCGCGGGTTTCGATGACGCGATCGTTGCCGGCATCACCGTCGAGCGTGTCGTCGCCGTCGCCTCCCGTCAGAGCGTCGAGGCTGCCCTGGCCGCGCAGGAGATCGTTGCCGGTTCCGCCGTCGAGCGTGTCGCGACCGGCTCCGCCGAACAGTGTGTCGTCACCTTCCGAACCGAGCAGGACGTCATCGTCTCCGGAGCCGACCAGCCTGTCGTTTCCGGTTTCACCATCAAGCGTGTCATCGCCGTCGCCGCCGTCGACGAAGTCGTTGCCGCCACCGGACAGGATCAGGTCGTTTCCGGCGTCGCCGAGCAGGACGTCGCGATGGACGGACCCGAGGATCGTGTCCGCGCCTCCCCCGCCGCTGACCGTGGCCGGACCGTTGAAGGCCCGCAGATCAAACAAGTTGGCGCCCGCTCCGCCCGTCAGGATCAGGTTCTCGAGCGATTCGGTCGTGTCGAAACCGAGCCCTGTCAGTGCCGTCGACACCGCGACAAAGTTCACATCGCCCGCCTCGATTAGAAAGTCGCCCCCCGCGCCGCCGTCGAGTGTGTCGTTGCCGAGGCCGCCACTGAGCTGGTCGCCCGAGCCTCCATTGCCGCGAACCGAGTCGTCCCCGGCGCCACCGGAAAGTGTGTCGCGTCCCGCTCCGCCGAGAATGTTGTCGTTGCCGCCGCCGCCCGACACGAGATCATCGCCAGCTGCACCGAGCAGGAAATCGTTGCCGGAACCTCCAGTGAGCGTGTCGTCGCCGGTGTCCCCGTCGAAACTGACGCGGATCGTCGAGCCGGCTGCCGAGAGAAGATCGTTGCCGGCTCCGGCCAGAACCGCGACGACGCCGCCAAAGAGGCTGTCGAGCGTCCCGACGGTCACGACATCGTTACCGCCAGCCGTCTGCACGATGACGTTGCCGGTCGGGTGTGCGAAGTCGACCGTTTCGCTCGACGACACACTGCTGATTCTTGAGACGCCGTTATCGACCGTATTGTCATCGGCGATCGTGACAATGTCGGAGGCGGCTCCGAAGACGAACGTGCGCGTCGTGGCGACGATCGAATCAAAGATCGGTTCGAGACCGGCGTAAGAGACCGTTGAGTCCGAGCCGTCGGCGATCAGCACGCCACCGTCGCTGGCACTCGCAAACGAGTGGGTGACTGAGTCGGCCGCCGGTCCGTTGAGTGCCAGCGTGTCGCTGCCGGCCTCGCCCGAGTACGTCACGGTGTCCGCCGCGGAGTGGTTGACGGTCAGCGTGTCGTCGCCGTCGCCGGCAAACAGGAAGAACTCGCCGTCGAAGCTCGAGTCGAGCGACGCGATCTCGACCGAGTCACTCATATTGCCACCGCCGATGATCAGATCGAAGCCTGGCCCGGTGCTGAACGTCATCGGCGTGCCGCCGTCGAGCGTAAACATCGACATGCCGTTGCCGTCGATTCCGTCGTCTTCGATGAGCAGCGTATGCGGCGAGCCGTCCGCGAGTTGAATTGTTGGAGTGAGTCCGCCGGAGTAGCTGTTGACGTCCCAGCCGATGTCGTACAGCGCGGCAAGGTCCAGTCCCGTCAGCTGTTTGCGCGTGCCATTTGGCAGATCGGGATCCATGATCGTTTCCTGGCCATCGTCCGTGAGGTCTTTCTGCCAATGGCCGGGGTCGTTGAGTGGTGGCTGTCCGGTGCCGTCAAAATTGATGGTTGCCAGCCGACCCGTAAACAGGCCGCCGGAGACCAGGTTGTTCCACGAGTTCGCTTCGCCGAAGCCGATGACGTGGGCCAGTTCGTGCAGCGCGGTCGAGTAGAAATCGAATTCATCGATCTCAAGGCCGTCGGTCGTTGCGCCGAAGTGCCAGTTGACGCTGGGGTCGAACGAGATCGAGCCTCCAAACGGGCCGAAGTCGGTTTGCAGAGCGTCGGGACCGAGCGCTCCCGCCTGGCCGCGACCGAGCACGGTGTCGATCCACTGTTGAACGCCGGTGACGTTGGAGACAAACCCGCTGACGCCTTCCGCCAGCTGACCGGGATCGAGTGTTCGCGAGCCGACGTAGACACGAATCTCGCCCTCGCCGACGACCAGATTATCAAATGTCTGAGTCGCGTTCGTCGCCGGGTCAATGATGCCGGCCGACCAGGTATCAGCGACGCTGAATTTCTGCGGGATGATTTCAAGCAGCGTGTCGTCAAGGTGGCTGGCGAGTGTCGCGCCGACCTGCTCCAGAGTGGCACGACGATCAGCATTGGCGTCTCCGGAGAAGAACCCGGAGGCGTCGAGCGAATAATCGAAAGTGAACGTCACCGCCGGCAGGATTCTGGTTTCGAGCACCTCGGCGGGAGTACCTGTCGTTGCTGGCTGCCGGCTCGACACCCGGCTGGCAGTCGGGCGAAGCGGTATGCATCGTCGCGGGCGAACGATCGAGGTCAGCGTTCGCAGCCAGGCCCTCAATAACATGGTCGGTCAGCTCCCGGGATAAATGGTCAATGCCGGCGAAAAACTCACTGCCGACGAAGAAGTTCAGTGTGCCGCGATTCGACAGTCCGTTGGAGTGAAAACGTGAAATGGCTGCCGCTTTCGCCAGCCCACGCTGTCACTCCTCACAGGATCTAACCGGATTCCCGCACTGAAGTCGTGGATCAATCCAGGACGTCGGTCGTTTTTTTTGAGACTGACTCAGTTCGAAGAGTCTGCGACGAATGGAGTTGCGTCGAAGTTCCGACAGTTTCAGATTTCTCAGAAGAACCAGCCGGAATTGCAGCAGCAAGGGAAGCTTCACACCACGCGCCGGTGAATGACGAGTTGCATCGACTGGGCCATCCCGGTCGTTGAGGCTCGTACCGCAGTTGACATGTGGTCGTGAACGTGCCCACCGTATGTCGATCGAAGGTCCGCGATTGGTCGCAGCTCAGTATGCGACAACAGCCTGTCAATGATTCGAGGAACAGATGCAGATTACACTTTCCAAACAGACCCAGGAGCTGCTGAGCAGGTTGACGCTCAGCGGTTACAGCGCGGATGACATTGTTGACGCGGCAGTGGTGACTCTGGTCAGACAGATTGAGGCAGCTGAGTTGCCGCAGGACTTTCTCGATCCGAAAACTGGCGAGAAGTACGGCATTGAGGCTCTGCTGCAGAAGCTGCAGGAAGCCGAGGCAGATGTCGATGCTGAACGGCTCGGGCCGATCGATCTGGAGCAGAAACTGGAAGAAGCCCGGCAGCGTCATCTGAACCGTCAGGCGGTAAATTCCTGATGCAAGAGCCCCTGTGGACCAAGTCTGCGGGCCGGGATCTCGATGACGCTCTGGATTACTTCTTTCAGTACAGTGAAGAACGGGCGGCTGAGTTTCTACGGGATGTTCGTGAGAAAACCGGCCTGTACGCAAAGCAGCCCCGAATTGGATGTCGTTTTCCAGCGCTGCCGATCAGTGTCCGCGCGATTCACCTCCGACCGTTCGTGCTGCTGTATCGAGAATTTGAGGACACAATTCTCGTCCTCCGCGTCATTCACGGAGCGCGTGATATCCCGACACAGTTCGCTGAAGATTCGGGAGAAGGTTCCGCGGCAGCCAGTGATTGATTGCTGGCTCTGAGCGTTGAAAACTGAGCAATCACCGCACTGGAGCGCGTTGGTTGCTCTGCTGTTTCCGTTTGCGTACGATCCCGGTTTGCCCTTTGCGTCGCCTGCGGAGACGGTGCGTTTTCCGCTCGATATAACTCATTGTGAAGACTCAGGATACGTTGAGACTGTCATGGCCGTTCCGAAGAGAAAAATCTCGAAGTCGCGATCCCGATCGCGAAAGGCTCAGTGGAATCTGAAAGCGCCGCAGCTGGGCAAGTGCCAGAACTGCGGATCCCGCATCCCGACTCACGTCGTCTGCCCGCAGTGTGGACACTATATGGGTCGTCCAATGGTTGTGGTCGAGGATTGATCACTCATGCGGATCGCTCTGGATGCGATGGGCGGCGATCACGGTCCCGCTCCCAACGTCGAAGGCGCGGTCTCCGCGTTGGCAGAGCAGCCTGACCTTGAGGTTGTACTCGTTGGCGATCGCGCTGAACTGTCTCAGCAGGTCGAAAAGTCCGGCTACTCCGGCGACCGGCTCTCGATTGAAGAGTCCGAAGGTGTCGCCGAGATGCACGAAAAGCCGGTCGAAGCACTGCGCAAAAAGCCGAATTGCTCGATCGCCGTGTGCTGGAAGCTCATGGCTGCCCACTCAGTCGACGCTGTTGTCAGTGCAGGGAGCACGGGGGCGGTTGTCGCGGCCGGGCTCCGAACCCGCCTGTTTCTGAAGGGCGTCAAACGGCCTGGCATCGCGGTCGCGCTGCCGACGCTGAAGGGCCGCGCGCTTCTGCTTGACGTTGGCGCGAATCCTGCCGCTCGTGCCGAGCACCTGTACCAGTACGCGGTCATGGGCTCGCTGTATTCAAAGGCGATTCTGGGCATCGAATCGCCGCGAATCGGGCTGATGAACATCGGCAGCGAGGAGGGCAAGGGCAACGATCTTTACAAAGAGACGCACACGCTGCTGTCGAAAAGCCGAATCCGCGACAGCTACGTTGGCAACATCGAAGGCCGCGGCCTGTACGCTGGCGAAGCCGACGTTCTGATCTGTGAAGGCTTTGTGGGCAACGTCGTGCTGAAAGTCAGCGAAGGGATGGCGGACTTTCTGTTCAAAGCGATTCCGCCCGAGATCATTGGTCGACTCGACGCAGAGCGACCGCAGGCAATGCAGGCGTTTCAGGAAGCCGGGCGCCGGTTTCAGTACAACGAAGAAGGCGGGGCACCGCTGCTCGGCATCGACGGCACGTGCATCATTTGCCACGGCTCCAGTGATGCCAGGGCGATTCGCAATGCCCTGCGTGGGTCAGCGAAGCTCAGCGACCGCGACATCAACAGCAAGATCGTCGAGCAACTGCGCGAGCCGATGATTCCCGGCGATGAGTAGCGGTCGAGGTCCTTGCTGTGACTGTTATTCTTGCCGAGACGGTCTGGTTTCCGAGCTTTCCAGCCCAGCACGCTCGCCTTGCCTGTCGAGGTTCACGGCATGACGATTTACGAGCTTGAACCAGGCCTTGTTTACGAAGTAGTTTCAGGCTTCGCCGACTTTAAAGGCCGCCGCTTTCCTACCGGACTTCAGATCAGGTTTGTCGAGCAACATTTTCTTCCGTACGACGGCGGCCACACCGTCTGCTTTGTCGAAGAGCCAGAAGCGAGCCCGCCCCGGCAAGTCACGATCTATCTTCAAGAAGAGCGTCAACGTGAAATTGTTGACCGTACAGAGAAGTACCTTCGCCCTCTAAAGAGTGAACATTAGACGGAGTTGAATGACCGTGAGCATCGCGTTTCTCTTTCCTGGCCAGGGCGCTCAGCACGTCGGCATGTGCCGAACGATCGTCGACAAGTATCCGGCAGCAAAGGACCTTTTCGATCGGGCGAATGAGCAGTTGGGTTTCGACCTGACCAGCCTGTGCTTCGACGGGCCGCAGGAGGAACTCGACAAGACAAACATCAGCCAGCCGTCGCTGTTCGTGTCGAGCCTCGCCGCACTGGAAATGCTGCGAGCCGAAAGTCCGGACGTCATCGAGCAGTGCGAAATCGCAGCCGGGTTGAGTCTCGGCGAGTACACCGCTCTGACGTTCGCCGGGGCAATGTCGTTTGAAGACGGCCTGCGAGTCGTGCAGAAGCGCGGCGAAGCGATGCAGGCTGCGGCGGACGCGACATCCTCAGGCATGGTCAGCGCTTTACTCTTGCAGGACGACGCCGTGCAGCAGGTTGTCGAGCAGGCGGGTGAGGCCGGACGCATCTGGATTGCCAACTATCTCTGCCCGATGAACACCGTCCTGTCCGGCGAAACCTCTGCGTGTGATCGTGCCGAGACGCTGATCGAAGAGGCTGGCGGGCGGGCAATCCGACTGGCCGTCGCCGGCGCATTCCACACGGACATCATGCATTCCGCCGTCGAAGAACTGGCGGCTGTGCTGGAGTCGGTCGAGCTGAAATCGCCGAGTGTGCCCGTCGTCTCAAACGTCGACGCTCAGACTCATACCGATCCAGACGAACTCCGTTCACTGCTCGTCAAACAGGTCGAAAACCCGGTGCTCTGGGAGAAGTCTGTGCGAGCGATGCTCGACGCAGGTGTCGACCAGTTCTACGAAATCGGCCCCGGCAAGGTGCTCAAAGGGTTGCTCAAACGGATCGCCCGCAAGGTGCCGTGCGAGACCGTGAACGATTCGGTGTAGGCTCTCTGCCTGTCTTCGCCAGCCTTACTGGCTTTCGCGGCATTCGCTGCCGGCGATGCGTTGGTTCTGCGTGAGAATTCCGCCTGTTTGGTCGCCGCGCATTTGAGTTTACACGAATCGGCGTTCTCACTATATCTTCGCGGCGTTGCACTTCCAGCGATCTCGTACGGCAGATTTGTAGCCTCACAACGTGAGTCTGACTGTCGGTCCGCTGCTCCAGGCGGTCGCGTTCTTCGCTCGAAAATCCTGACTACGGAAGTGCAGACCCCGGGTCGGCCGGTCGGTGAGTTCGAGCCTGCTGCTTCAGCAGTACTTCGAAAATCAGTCACCGCACATGGTGGTCGAACCGTGCCGATTCAGGCTGCAATCCACCGGAGGAAATTCATCGTGTCCACTCAAGAAAAAGTGATGGGAATCGTCAGCGAGCAGCTCGGCGTTCCCCAGGAAGAAGTGACGCTGGAAGCGTCGTTTGTCGACGACCTGAAGGCGGACTCGCTCGACGTCGTTGAACTCGTCATGGAGTTTGAAGACGAGTTCGGTATCACCATCCCCGATGACGATTACGAAAAGATTAAGACGGTTGGCGACGCCATCAACTACATCGAGGAAAAGAGCTGATTGCGGCTCGACCGAGACAACTAAGGAATCCCGGTCTCGTTGTTGAGGCTGGGATTCTTCTGCTGTACCGCCTGCTTTGATTGCCTTCTGAAAGTCAGCCTGATGGCCAGACGCGTCGTCGTTACAGGAACCGGAGTCGTCACCTCGCTGGGATTCGAGGTCGCAGATTTCTGGGAGCGCATCTGCGCCGGCAAGAGCGGCATCAGCATGATCGAGCGGTTCGACTGCTCAGATTACAAAGTGCATTTTGGCGGCGAGATTCGCGGTTTCGACTGCACTGAACACGCCGACGTCACCTCGAAAGACGTCAAGAGAATCGACCGCTTTGTGCAGTTCGCCCTGGCGTCGGCCTCAAAGGCCATCATCCAGTCTGGGATCGACCTGACAGCGGGTGACCCGTACCGTCACGGCGTGCTGATTGGCAGTGGGATTGGCGGCCTGCAGGAAATTGAACTGAACCACGACCTGCTGTTTGACCGCGGTCCGTCGCGCGTCTCGCCGTTCATGATTCCCAAGCTGATGGTCAACGCGGCCAGCGGCAACGTCTCGGTCAACTGGGGACTGAAGGGACCGAACAGTGCTGTTGCGACCGCCTGTGCGTCGGCAACCAATGCAATCGGCGATGCCTTCAAGCTGATTCAGAACGGCATGGCCGACGTCATGGTCACCGGCGGCAGCGAAGCAGCCATCACACCGATGGGCCTCAGCGGTTTCGCCCGGATGGGTGCGCTGTCAACGCGGAATGACGAGCCCGAAAAAGCCAGTCGCCCGTTCGACATCGAACGCGACGGTTTCGTCATGGCAGAAGGTGCCGGGGCTGTGGTCCTCGAAGAATATGAATTCGCGAAGGCACGCGGAGCGAACATCCTGGCCGAGGTACTCGGTTATGGAATGTCGGCGGACGGGACTCATATGACAGCACCTTGTCCGGAAGGCCGTGGAGCGGCGCGGGCCATGGCGGGTGCCCTGCAGGATGCGGCGATTAACCCCGACGAGATTGACTACATCAACGCTCACGGGACCAGTACTCCGCTGGGTGACAAAGCCGAAACGCTGGCAATCAAGACGGTGTTCGGAGATCACGCGAAGAAGCTGGCGGTCTCCAGCACGAAGAGCCAGATCGGACATTTGCTCGGAGCGTCTGGCGGTGTCGAGTTTGTCGTGTGCGTCCAGTCACTGCTTGAGCAAACAGCGCCGCCGACGATCAATCTGGACAACCCGGACGAGGCCTGCGATCTCGACTACGTGCCGCATCAGGCGCGACAGATGCCGATTCGCCGCATCCTGAAAAACAGCTTTGGCTTTGGCGGCCACAACGCCTGCCTGGTGCTCGGCAAGGTCGACTGAACAGCCTGCTGAAAACAGACGACGCACCGCCCGAAGTTCACTGAGCTTCGGGCGTTTTCATGCGCCGCTGGCGAGCCTTGAATCGAGCCTGGTGCGACCTACAATCCCGGCGCGCTTTGCAGGAATTTCAGGCCCGGCACCGTGATCGGGCTCGTTTGCGAGTATCTCACACAGTCAGAAAGAGATTGCAGAAATGACCGTTCAGATTGGCCAGCCGGCTCCGGAATTCGAGGTTCAGGCATACGATCGCACGAAGGACGGCAGCGACGATCAGTTCTCGACGATCAAGCTGTCCGACTTCCAGGGCAAGTGGGTTTGCCTGTTCTTTTATCCGCTCGACTTCACCTTCGTCTGCCCGACAGAAATCGTCGCGTTCAACAAGGCCGTCGGCGAATTTGAAGACCGCGACTGTGCGGTCCTGACCGCCAGCACCGACAGCGTCTATTCCCACAAGGGCTGGTGCGACGCTCACGAGGATCTGGCACAGCTGAAGTACCCGATGCTCGCTGACACAAACCACAAGCTCTCGGCCGACTACGGGGTGCTGCTGGAAGACAAGGGCATTGCTCTGCGAGGCGTGTTCCTGATCGATCCGAACGGCGTCACGCGCTGGATCGCGATTCACGACCTGGGCGTTGGCCGCAACGTCGACGAAGTGCTCCGCGTTCTGGACGCTCTGCAGACCGACAAGCTCTGCCCCTGCAACTGGAAGAAGGGCGAAGAGACGCTGAACTAAGTGTGCCTTCGCCGTGAAGAAGTCGGGTGGGTCGAGCAACGCGAGGCCCACCTTCATTCTCAAAGCGATTGGTGGGCCTCGTTTCACTCGACCCACCCTACGGTGCCGGACTCAGCATCGGCATTCCAAATGAAAATGATTCCGGGAGGGCGAAGCTCCCGCTGAGCCGCGCCTGCTTGCGGCTCGGCAGGAGCCTCGCTCTCCCGTTTGTTTTAAGCATTGCTTTGGACGCCTTCGTTTAACGCCCAGCCGCAGACGCCGGCCACCAGCGACCGTCACTGTTGCGGCAAACCGGCGCCTGAGGCTGGGCATTAAACGAGGCCGGTCGCTCATTTCCGTCAGACGAATCTTTTACTCACCGAGGCTCCATTCATGTCCCGCATCGCTCCGCTTTCTGAAGCCGACGCCGAAGGCAAGACCGAACGCACTTACGGTCGCATCAAAGAGATGCTTGGAACCGACGCCGTGCCGGAGCCGTTTCTGACGTACGGTCGCGTCGAGGCGTTTCTGCAGGACTTCTACATGAACTTCAAGAAGTTCGTGTACGAAGACGGTCAGCTCGACGCCCGCACGAAGGCGATCATTGGGCTCGCCGTGTCGGGCCACTACGGAACTGGGATGTGGATCGACTTCTTCAGCGACCGCCTGAAGTCGATGGACGGCGACGACCAGTTGATCGCCGACGCCCTGGCCGTCGCGTCGACGAACGCGATGTACAACGCGTTCTTCAAGTTCCGCGACCTCAGCGGTTCGGACGTCTTCGGCGGCATGTCCGTCGGCTTGCGGGCTCACACGTTCATGAACACGTCGCTCGATGAGAAGACCGTCGAGCTGATCAACATTGCGATCAGCGATCTCAACGCCTGCAAGCCCTGCACCTCGGGCCACGTCGACAAAGCCCGCCAACTTGGTCTCAGCGACGAAGCCCTCCTCGAAACCGTCCAGTGCGCCGCCACAATGGCCTCCGGCTGTGCGTTCCTGAAGGTGGTGGCCGCACAGTAAGGAGATCTAGTGTATTGTAGTGCTTTCGGTTGCATGTCTCGCTCTCTGTGAGTACGCTTGTGTTTCGTGCTGACGCGTACTCATGGATGGCAGTTAATCAGAAAAGGAGCTAAATGGGCTATCTGTACTTATTTGGAGATGACTATGATCCACAGACTTGTGATCGCCGCTGCGGGACTTCTTGTCGTGACCGCAAGCACTGCGCTCGCAGACCCGCCACCGACATGCAACCAATCGTTCTTCTGGTATGCCGGTCCATCCGATAATCTTGTTTTGTCGACGACTCCCGGGTCAATACAGCCCGTCCCGATGCCAGACGGAAATGGGGGGGGCATTATTTACACCCCTCAGTTCGTGGCCAGTGGCCCAACAGTGAATACTGCGATGACCGCAAACTTCATTCCGTACTTCGGTATGAACTACTACGTCGGCCATACTGCTAATGTTTCAATGACACATGGAACAAACTACTTGGCTCGAGTGTTCAAAATTGAGGGTGGCAATTGGATTCCCGTATCTGATCCAAACGTGATCTACGTCGCCACCTGTAATTAGTTGGAGACAGAGTCGTATGCGTCAGCACGTTTTTGAACGCAACTCGTCTCAAATTGGCACACCCGGTCGGTCGCAACGTGGGAGTTCGCAAGCTTTGCGGTTGATGGTTCATCGCTCGCGGGGCGGCCTGACCCTGATTGAAGTGCTTGTTGTCCTGGCGATCATTGCAGTTCTCACCGCAATTACATTTCCAGCAATACAGCACACCAGAGAGACTGCTCGCCGACTTCATTGCCTGTCAAATCTCAAGCAGATCGGCGTTGCCGTAGGCAATTACGACTCAGCATTTACTGCCCTCCCCACGGAATACTATCCGTTTCGGGCGATGCTCCCATATCTTGAGCATTCGGATTCCTCGGAGTTCACGAGCCCTCCGGCCTATGTCTGTCCTGCAGATGAATTGGCATCACGGTCTGAAGGAAACGTGAGCTATCCGCTGAATGAGGGCTACGCCTACCAGATTCACGGAAATAACGGCATTCGGCTGCCACCTCAAACTGATCCGTTCTTTCGATTTGCCTGGACACGTCGATCCGATCTAACAGATGGGCAGGCATATACGGCGTTTGCGTCTGAACGGCTCGTCGTGCCGGCTTTTCAGATCACCACACATGAAGAGTCAACGCCACGGAGATACCTCTGGTATATTCCTGGGTCATTTACGTCTTCTAGCCAGTACAGCAGTTTTATCACGGCGTGCCAGATTCAACGGACGACTGTGCTGCCAGTCAGATTTGGCGCATCGCCGCACGTCAGTATGGGAATCTATGGGTACAACCATTGTCAGACGCCGAATTCGGTTGGCTGCTACAACGCCAGCACCTCACCGCTTGGAGATCCAACGGTGGCGCTTGATTTCAATTCGGCCCCGGCAACGAGTCGGCATTCCGGTGGCGTAAACCTGCTCTTGTGTGACGGTTCCGCCCGATTCGTCGCCGACAGCATTGACCTGTTGGCTTGGCAGTCAGTCAGTACCAGGTCAGGCCAAGAGGTTGTGTCGGCGTTTTAGGAGTCGCGTTAGCGACAGAAATGAAAAGGAGTAAGTAGTTATGCACCAGGTTTTCTGCGGTTACCGACACCTGCCCGTTTTGTTGGTCGTTCTGTGCATCATGCTGGGGTGTGGAAGCGGACATGATGAGTTACCACCCGTATCTGAGGTGGCGTCAAATGACCTCAAGTTGCAGTCCCTCAAAATCAACGATGCAGAACAGCCGCACGGTGCAGAGTTCCCGGTATTGCCTGGTAGTCCGGTCTATATCGAAGGGACTCTCGTTTCATCCGAGCCACTGGACCAGAGAACGCTCACCGCACCCTTGGTTAAAGATCCGTCGAAAACCCCGGCAGCGAGCTGGACTCCAGGTCGTAAGTATCTGATGACAGCTCATCTGTTGGACATCAGGCCGAATCCTGAGGAGACCAAGGCGTATGGAGTCCTTCAGGAATTCCCCGGTGGCGAAAGTCATGCGATCAAATTCTCTGGCGAAATCAGCGTGCCTGAAGAAGGAGGCACCTACGACCTTCGGATCTCGGCCTCGGCGTATCCTGAGAATAACGAATCGGGACTGTCTAATCTTAATGAGCCAAAGACGGTCAAATTCGGCCCGAGCGTCGTGCTTCGTTGTGTCAGAGTGAGAGTCGCTGAGTGAGGACCGGGCACATAATCATGACTGCTAAGAGTTTCTTGTGTTAGCTGCCGTACGCACTGACGGCGTCTGGTTCTGCGTGCTTTCCAAGGCTGGGCTCGTTCGAGCCGTCACGACATCCGACCGCTCGTTGTTCGCACGCTGCTGACGTATCTCGAAATGGATGGCTGGCTCAAAGAACTGACGCCGGTTTACGCGAACTACCAGTTCATTCCGCATCTCAGCTCAGCAGAGATTCTCGCTCAGTTTGACGGCGAGCGGCGCGACTTTCTGAAGTCCGTGCTCGCCCAGTCGAAGAAAGCGCGAAAGTGGTTTTCAATTGATCTCGACGAAACCGCGCGGCGAATCGGCAGCGACTGGACTCGCATTGTTGTAAGCGCCAGCTGAAGTGCATGTTGACGTGGTGTTTATTCTTCGGGGCTTTCCTGGGGAGGAGACATCATGGGGCGTGGTTATCCGGCGGAGCAGTGGGCGGAC
>Ga0209578_10000829_pt1 | contig 33178 bp, 30 predicted proteins | sample tdAd472_FD_187127 | JGI IMG/M metagenome (GOLD analysis project Ga0209578, IMG submission 187127) | Marine sediment microbial communities from the Atlantic coast under amendment with organic carbon and nitrate - tdAd47.2 (SPAdes)... | ecosystem: Environmental > Aquatic > Marine > Coastal >...
GGCCCCATGGCGCAGACGTATTTGTCGCCGGTGACGCGCCCGTCGGTCGTCTCGACGCCTTCGATCCGGCCCGACTTCATGGCGAAACCGTTGATCGTCACGTCGTAGTGGAATTTGACGCCCAGTGCCTCGGCCTTTTTCGCCAGGGCCTGCGTGAACATGCGGCAATCGCCGGTGCGATCGGCAAGCAGACGCAGCCCGCCGACGAACTTGTCGGCGACGTGGGCGAGGCCCGGCTCAGCCTTGATGCAGCCGTCGCGGTCCAGCACCTCGAAGGGGGAATCGTACTTGGCGAGAATGTCCTGATCCGCTTTCGAGGCATCGAGCTGCTTTTGCTTGCGGAACAACTGCAGCGTGCCCAACTCGCGCAGCTCGAAATCGATATCGACGTCCTTCATCAGGTCGGTCAGCGCATCGCGGCTGTAGTTCGACACCCGCACCATGCGGCTTTTGTTGATGGCATAGGATTCGGCATTGCAGTTGCCGACCATCTTCGCGCACCAGCTCCACATCGACGGGCTGAACAACGGATGCAGCAACAGCGGACGATACTTCATGAACATCCATTTGACGGCCTTCAGCGGAATACCCGGTGCGGCCCACGGCGACGTCATGCCGTACGACAGCTCGCCGGCATTGGCGAAGCTCGTCTCCATGCCGGGCTCGCGCTGACGGTCGAGAACTTCGACCTCGGCGCCGAGCCGCGCCAGAAAATAAGCCGTGGTCACGCCGATGATCCCGGCGCCAAGAACGACAACGCGCATGAAGTTTCCTCCCTTTTCCGGGGCAGCTTCGCATAAACTTCTGTCCTGCAACAGGGACGAAAAACGATGTGTCTGCGTTACACCCCCCTCGCCTGTCCTCTCCCCCTTTGAAGGGGGAGAGGGACTCCCGGACACAGGCCGCAGCTACCCCTCTCCCCCTTCAAAGGGGGAGAGGTTGGGTGAGGGGGCGTCTCGGCGATTGCGCACCGCATGCCAGCAGCTAGAATGCGCCAAAGGCATCAGGTGGGGGGAGCGGGCCACTGTCGATCATTCGCAAAATCACCGACAACATCATTGCCGGGATCGCCGCCAAGGCGCGGGCCGAAAAGCGCGGCCTGTTGCTGGTCTCATCGGGCGGGCTGGGCGACACCATCCTGTTTTCTTTGATGATCGAACGCTTCATGTCGCTGGTCCCGGCGGACGAGGACGTGACGCTGATCGTGCGCTCGGAAAGTCGTCACGCGAGCTTTCTGTTCCCCGACCGCGTTCGGATGATGCCCATCGATTACCGCCGCTTTATCAAGAGCGCGGCGTACCGTATCGCCGTCAGCCGGCAGATTCGGGATTTCGGCGTCCGGGCTGCCGTCAGCACCGATCACCTGCGCCTGCCGACGGTCGACGACGTGATGGTCATGGCGTCCGGCGCGACAGAGCGTTTCGCGCTGACGCCCCGGTCGTGGCCCAAGCACGACACGGCGCTAAAGAAACACCGCGACTGGTACACGCGCTGGGTCGATCCCGATCCGGCCATGGCGCACCGGGTGATCCGCTGGTGGGAACTGGCCAATGCGCTGACGGGCGAAAGCGCACCGCCACCGAAAGTCCGCTTCGATGCGGCGCGGCTGCCGGACGCCGTCAGCGGTGCGCGACCGCACATCGTGCTGCATCCGTTTTCCGCCATCGCCGAGCGCGAAGCCGCGCCCGAGGTGTTCATCGCCGTCGCCGAGGCGTTCCGGGATACCCACGACATCGTGCTGTCGACGGGGCCGAACGACCTGGAGCGGGCACCGCGTCATGCGGCGCTGGCATCAATGCCGGGCGTGCGCGTCGATGAAAGCGATCTCGGGACCAAGGCCGGATTGCTCAGGGGGGCTTCGCTGGCGGTCACGGTCGATACCTCGATCATGCACCTGGCGGTCGGCTGCGGGACGCCGACGCTGTGTCTCGCATCGGCCGCGCACATCGTCGACAGCGTGCCGTATGATTCGCGCATGACGCCCGAAAATGTCCGCTTCGAGGTGCCGGAGATCGACTGTGCGGGATGCCTCGGGCAATGCATCCACCCGCTGGAAAACGGGCGCTATCTTTGCCTGCAGCAGTTGACGGCGGATCGCTGTGTCGATGCGGCGCGCGAAGTGTTGGCAGCAGGTGCGCGCCCTGCGTAAAATCCGCCCATGCAGCAGTATCTCGATCTTCTCAGGCACATTCGCGACACCGGCATCATGCGGGGCGACCGCACCGGCACCGGCACGCAAGCCGTGTTCGGCTATCAGATGCGTTTCGATCTGGCCGACGGCTTTCCGATCCTGACGACCAAGAAGCTGCACCTGAAGTCGATCATTCACGAGCTTCTGTGGTTCCTGAACGGTGACACCAACATCAAGTACCTGAACGACAACGGCGTTTCGATCTGGGACGAGTGGGCCGACGAAAACGGCGAGCTTGGCCCCGTCTATGGCCGCCAGTGGCGTTCGTGGGCGACGCCGGACGGGCGCACCATTGACCAGATCGACTGGGTTATCCGCGAGATCCGCGAGCGTCCGAATTCGCGGCGCATGGTGGTCAGCGCCTGGAACCCGGCCGACATCGACGACATGGCATTGCCGCCGTGCCACTGCATGTTCCAGTTCCAGGTCATGGACGGGCGTTTGAACTGCCAGCTTTATCAACGTTCATGCGATGTGTTTCTGGGCGTGCCCTTCAATATCGCCAGCTATGCGCTGCTGACGATGATGATGGCGCAGGTCACGGGGCTGATGCCCGGCACGTTCGTGCATACGCTGGGCGATGCGCACCTGTACGCCAATCATCTGGAACAGGCGGATTTGCAGTTGCAGCGCGACCCGTTGCCGTTACCGGTCATGCGCATCAATCCCGACGTCACCGATATTGCCGGGTTCAAGTACGAGGATTTCACCCTCGAAGGCTACGAAGCGCATCCGCACATCAAAGCCCCGATTGCGGTTTAGCGTTGCCCGCATGCTTCGAGACGTTCGCTTTCGCTCACGCCTCAGCATGAGGGGTTGTTCATAGCCTCACCCTGAGGAGCCCCGGATCGGGTCCGGGGCGTCTCGAAGGGCGAGGCGTATCCAGGAGAAGACATGCATATCGTCCTCGTCGTCGCCATGTCGGAAAATCGCGTCATCGGACGCGACGGCGATCTGCCGTGGAAAATCTCCGCCGATCTGAAACACTTCAAGGCCGTGACCATGGGCCACCCGGTGATCATGGGCCGCAGAACGTGGGAAAGCCTGCCGTTCGCGTTGCCGGGGCGCCGCAACATCGTCGTGACGCGGAACGGCGACGCGGTGTTTGACGGTGCCGATACGGTGACGACCATAGAACACGCGCTGGAAATCTGCCGCGACGACGCCGCCGAAAAGGCCATGATCATCGGCGGCGGTCAGATCTATGCCGAGGTCATCCATGACGCCGACACCATCGAATTGACCGAGGTGCATGCGCACATCGACGGCGACACGGTGTTTCCGGAAATCGACCCGGACTTCTGGGAAGAAGTGGCGCGCGAACGCCACCCGCCGGAAACCGAAGGCGGCCCGGCGTTCAGTTTTGTGACGCTGGTGCGCAGAATCTGACGCTCATCCTTCGAGACGCTCGCAAAGCTCGCTCCTCACGATGAGGTTATCGCGCTCCTCATCCTGAGGAGGCACGAAGTGCCGTCTCGAAGGATGCCGTCCAAACCGGCGGCGCTGTTCCGATTGATCCAGGTCATCCAATTTCGCCGTTTTTCCGGTATAATCCCGCATCATCCATAAAGCAGAATACGGGAGGACGTATCATGCCGAAAGTATCCATGTCTCAGAACCTGAACGTTCCCGCCGATCAGCTCTGGCAGATGATCGGGCACTTCAATGCGCTGCCGGACTGGCATCCGGGCGTCGAGAAATCCGAGCTGAAAGAAGAGGGGCAGACCCGCAAGCTGAGCCTTGCCGGGGGCGGCACCATCATCGAAAAGCTGGAACACAAGGACGACAATTCGCGGACGTATACCTATTCCATCGTCGACAGCCCGCTGCCGGTGAAGAATTACACGGCAACGCTGAAGGTGTCCGGCGAGGGTGAAAACGCGACCGTCGAATGGTCGAGCGAATTCGAAGCCCAGGGCGCGGCGGAAAACGATGCCTTGAAGGCAATCGCCGACGTCTACCAGACCGGTTTCGACAACCTGAAGAAAATGTTCGGCGGCTGAACGACGGTTTCCTTACCGGCAAGGCAGCTTCGAATAATAAATCATGATCGACACGACGCTGTCTTTCAGCCGGGCCGAAAGCGGCCCCATGACCGGGTGCAAGCGCTGCGGCGTGCCGTTTGCTTTTGTCCCCGGTACGCTGAGTAAATACGGTTCGCGCAGTTTCTGATACTGATAGAAAAGATAGCGCACGTCCTGACCGGCGAGATTGGGGATCTCCGGGTTGCCGGAAAGCCCGCGCGCGCCGTGGCACGCGGCGCATGGGTTCGGCGTGAACACCGGTAGATTTTCATTCCCATGGAAGGGACATTCTTCCTCGGACAGCGTCCGGGCGATGTGAAGCCGGCTGCCGGGGTCAGCCCGCTTCAGGGCATGCGTCATGGCGGTATTTGCGCGCCGGTACGGATCGTCGCCGTTTGCGGCGGCAAACCGTTCCAGTTGCTTGACGATGTATTGCGGATGCTGTCCGGCCAGGACCGGCGCCTTGTGTTCTGTCACGGGGGATGATTTCGACAGGTGGCATTCCCGGCACACGCCGACTTCATCGGCACGGCTGTGCGCCGCCGTCAAACCGACGAAAAGCAACAACGCCAGGCCAACCATCGTTTTCAAAGCTTCTACTCCTCGCCGTGCGCCATTCCACGCGATTATAGGGCATCGGCGGGCGTTGGCCTAAAAGTCCGTCGCCCCAAGCACGTGCGGATTCAGGCGCAGGTTCAGGCTCAGGCGGCGCGCGTCGAGCGGGGTTTGCGTTCCCACGGCGGCACATGGCCGAAGTGATCGGCCAGAAAATCGACGAAGGCGCGCACGTTGGGCGACAGGTTGCGGCGGTTCGGATAGATCGCCAGCACGTCCGACGCATCTTCGGCGTATTCCGGCAGAACGCGGATCAGCCGCCCCTCGTCGAGCGCTTCGTGGGCCAGATACAACGACAGCTTGGCGATTCCCAATCCATCCAGCGCCGCATGGAACAACGCGTCGGAACTGTTGGTTTCAAAGTTCCCGGTGATGCGCCGCGCCACGTTCGATTGTCCGTCGTTCATCTGCCAGTTGTTGAACTTTTCCACGGTCGACAGACGCAGACAGTTGTGATCGGCAAGATCCTCGGGGGTCTTGGGCTCGCCGTGTGCCGCGATATAGTTCGGCGCGGCACAGAAAATGCGCTGGTTGCTGGCCAGCTTGCGCGCCACCATCGAAGTGTCTGATATCTGCTCGGTAAAGCGTATGGCGACGTCGATCTGTTCGCCGATCAGGTCGATTTCGCGGTCCGTCAGCTCAATGGACAGCTTGAGATCCTTATTATTGGCCAGAAACCGGGGTAGAATCGGCAATAACTGCGCCTTGGCGAAGGCCGATGTGGCAGAAATCCTGAGCGTACCCTGCGGGTGGTCGAGCCGCGACAGCACCAGCGATTCGGCATCATCGACACTGCGTGCAATTTCAGCACAACGGGCCTGAAACTCCCGGCCCACCTCGGTCAGGGAAATCCGCCGCGTCGAGCGGTTCAGCAAACGAGTGCCCAATCTGTCCTCCAGATTGCCGATTTGCCGGCTGATCGCCGACGGCGTCAGTCCAAGCTCGCGCGCAGCCGCCGAAAAACCGCCGGTTTCGACGACTTTTGCAAATAAAACCATTTGGTTAGCTATATCCATGACACTTCCGTTTACATGTGCGCCAGGCGCAAAAGGGTTGTGATCAAGCAGGGGATTCCGCCAGCTCCCTTAGATCATTATATTGCAATGCAACAACGATGTTGCAATGCAATATCGAGATAGAGGCAATCAAGGAGCTTTAATTATGAAACCGATTATTGGTGAGATCTCTTACAAGGACATGACACCCGAGGATATCGCTCGTTTCCGTGAGGAAGCGGAGGAAATGCGGGCCGAAGCGATCCGCGAGATGGTGAAGGGTGTGTATCGCAGCTTCGCACATGCGGTGGTGCGTGCGGCACATGGCTTTCGCAGCTTCGTCGCCAACCCTGGCGTCCACCCCGCGCCCAAGGCCCACTGAACAAGGGTCTGCCGAACAACGGCCGATCCCCTCGGTGCCGGACGAGAGCCCGGTCAAGTTCCCGGACGCGGAAATCAGCGCCGATCCGCAACCGGCAAAGCTCTATCTCCCCAGGCGCCGTCACTCACCGAAGCGGCTTAATCTGGCACTTCAGGGTGGCGGCGCCCACGGGGCCTTCACCTGGGGCGTGCTGGACCGGGTGCTGGAACTGAACGAATACGCGATCGACGGTGTCAGCGGCACCAGTGCCGGCGCTGTCAACGCGGTGGCATTGGCCGCCGGTTACATGGAAGACGGCCCGGAAGGCGCCCGGCGCAAACTCGAAGCGGTCTGGCGCGCGGTCAACGCGGCGCACGGTTATGCGCATCTGCGCCGCGATCTCGACGCCGCCCCCGCCGAAGCACCCCAGTTGAGACCGAACCCGGCGCACATGTTTTTCAGCGCCGTTTCCAGGGTGCTGTCGCCGTATGAATTCAATCCGCTCGATGTCGATCCGTTGCGGGTAATCCTCGAAGATCTCATCGATTTTGACGCGCTTGGGCGGCATGCGCCGGTGCGGCTGTTCATCAACGCCACCGAAGCGAAAACCGGACGCGGGCGAATCTTCACCGGTGCCGAGGTAACGCTGGATGCCGTGCTGGCCTCGGCCTGCCTGCCGGCGCTGCGCCAAGCGGTGCGGATCGGCGGCCGGTATTACTGGGATGGCGGGTATTCGGCGAATCCGCCGCTTCTGCCATTGGTCGAACATGCCGGGGCCGCCGACACGATGATCGTGCGATTGACCCCGGATGCTGCGCCCGGCGTGCCGACTGGGGCGCGGGACATTCAGGGCAACGTCAACCGGATCATGTTTTCCCAGCCGCTCCGGAAAGAGATCGAACTGATCGAAACCGTACGCCGCATGGCCAACGGTCGCTCGGTGCAGACCGACGCCTTGGCGATAAGGCTCCGCGATCACCGCTTTCATTTACTCGACGGGGCGCGCTACACTAGCGAGCTGCATGCCGACAGCCACTTGCAGCCACACTGGGACGTTCTGGCATATCTGAACCAGTCGGGCCGGACGGCGACCACCAACTGGATGCGGCGGCACAAGAAATCGCTCGGCGAGAAATCCACTGTCGATCTGACGAAGCGGTTTTTGTGATGCCGCTGGTATATGGCGGTGATGCGGTCAAAGGCTTCTGTGCCGCCAAGAGTTCCTGAATTTTTGCGCCAAACCGAGTCTTGTAAAAGGCAATCCCGAACCCGCATAAAGACGGGTACAGCTTCTGTTCTTAGGATGAAATCGACCTGCTATGGTAAAATCTGAGTTTGGGTTATCCGTTCGAACCAATCTGATCGCCGTTATCGGCATCATTTTGGTTGTCGGTTTCGGCGTCAGCAGCCTGATCAGTTACCAGGTCTCCAAGAAGAGTCTGCGCGAAGCGCTGATCGGCCACGAATTGCCACTGACGAGCGATAATATCTACTCGGAAATTCAACGCGACCTGCTTCAGCCCGTCTTCGTCGCAAAAATGATGGCCGACGATACGTTCGTCAGGGACTGGCTTCTGGAGGGCGAGCCCAACCCCGAACAAATGATCCGCTATCTCGATGAAATCCGGAAGCAGTATGGCGTGTTCACCAGTTTCCTGGTCTCGGAGAAGACACGCCGGTACTACCACTTTTCGGGTGTATCGCAGATCGTGTCCGAAGAAGATCCGAAAGATGCCTGGTACTTCCGGGTGCGCGAGATGGAAGAGGATCATGAGATCAATGTCGACCTGAACGAGGAACAGCAGGACGCACTGACGATCTTCATCAACCAGAAGGTTTACAGTTACGACGACCGTTACATCGCGACCACCGGCGTGGGTATCGCGTTCGATGCGCTTGCCACGGTTGTTGCGCGGTATAAGGAAAACTTCTCACGTCACGTCTATTTCGTCGACGAGAACGGGAAAATCATGGTGCGGTCGGGCGGCGCATCGATCACCGAAGACAATATACATGACGCCGAAGGCGCATCGGCTATTTCGGACGAACTGCTGGCGTCCAGCCAGAGCTTTTTCGAGTACGACCGAAACGGCGGGACCATGCTGGTCAGCGCCCGCCACATCCCGGAGCTGAATTGGTGGGTGATCGTTGAACAGAACGAAGCACAGGCCCTCGCCGGTATACGCCAAAGCCTGATTACGAATTTCTTCGTGGGTCTTGCGGCGATCGTGCTCACGCTCGTGACCGTACTTTACGCGGTCAATCTGTTCTATGCCCGCCTGGAACAGAAAGCGGTCGAGATGGCCGAACTTGCTGAGCACGAAGCGACGTTGAACAGGCAATTGCAATACGAGTCGGAAGTTAAGGACAGGTTCTTCTCGATGATTTCCCACGACCTCATTTCTCCGTTCAGCGCCTTGCTCGCCGGGACGGAGTTGATGTCGAAACAGGCCCATCTTTACGACAAGGAAGAACTCGTTGAACTCGCGGGTAAGGTCAACGAGCGCGGGCAGGGCGTCTTCAACCTGCTGCGGAATCTTCTCGATTGGTCCCGTCTGCAAATCGACGGTGCGAATTTTGCGCCGACGGAACTCACGCTTGATAGCGTGACCCAGGAAAGCATCGACATTCTTTCCCCCGTCGCGGACGAGAAAAACATTCGGATCGTCAACGACGTGACGGACGCGACGGCATATGCCGACCCCAACATGGTCGATACGGTGCTTCGGAATTTGATAACGAATGCGATCAAGTTCTCGCATGTCGACAGCGAGATAAAAATCTCGGCCGCCAGGAATGCCGGTATGACGCAGGTAACCGTCAGCGATACGGGCATAGGCATCGCGAAGGACCGGATCGATGGGATTTTCGATCTCGAGCGGCTGTCATCGACAGCGGGCACCAAGGGCGAAGAGGGAACGGGCCTCGGGCTTAGTCTCTGCAAGGAGATGGTCGAGTTGAACGGCGGCAAGTTCTGGTTCGATACCGAAGAGGGCAAAGGCTCGCAATTTCATTTCACGCTCCCGACCACACGGGGGTGACGGTTGAGCTTGCCCGTCGAAATCGAAATCGAAGGCCTTTCCAAGGCATTTGGCGAGCACCGCGTGCTGACAGGGATCGATCTTCGGATCGATCGGGGCGATATCGTTGCCATCGTCGGCGGGTCGGGGTGCGGCAAGACGGTGCTGCTGAACCATATCCTCGGCCAGTTGAAACCTGACAGCGGTCGCATTCGGGTCGCCGACTATAACGTGTCCGGTGCGCCGCTGGTCGATCTTGCTGACATCGATGCGCGCGAACTGGACGCGATCCACACTCATTGGGGCGTCGTCTTTCAGCGGAATGCCCTGTTCTCGGGTTCGGTCTACGCCAATTTCGCACTCTGGCTGGGCGAGGTCAGAAATCTGACGGATGACGAGATCGAACCCATCGCGCGTGCCGCGCTCAATGCGGTGTCGTTGCCTGCGGACGATGAATTCATGGAAAGCGACGTCGACAGCCTGTCCGGCGGTATGGCGAAGCGCCTCGCCATCGCTCGCGCGTTGTCGATGGACCCGAACGTGATTTTCTATGATGAGCCGACGACGGGACTGGACCCGGCCAGCGCGGCGCAGGTGCAGGATCTGATCTACGCGACCCATATCGATACAGCGACGAGCCAGGCGAAGCGCACGACGTTGATCATCACCCACGACAAGGATCTTCTGGTCCGCCTGGCGCCGCGGGTCGTCATGCTGCACGAAGGCCTTGTGCATTTCGACGGACCGTACGCCGACTTCGAGGCGGCGACCTCGCCGGTTATCCGGCCTTATTTCGATTTGATGCCTGCATTGCATCGACGGGTGCGTTCGGCTGGATGAGCGCGCCGTGGGTTGCACGTGGGCGGATGAAAAGTGGTGCCGGCCTAACTGCATAAATGGACCTTGTGCCATATGTCGCACGGGCTTTGACTAATCGCCTGCAACAGATGGATGGCGTGTCGTCGGGGGCGCTGGAGGAAACGCAATGCTCGCGCAGTTTTTCGAGGTCCAGATCAAGGAAGGACGTGTGGATCAGTACCTGGATCTGGCGGCGGCGCTCAGGCCCAAGCTGGACGCCATGGGTGGATGCCTTTTCATCGATCGTTTCAGGAGCCTGTCCCGCGACAACCTTCTGCTGTCTTATCAGATTTGGCAGGATGAAGGCGCGATGGTCGCGTGGCGCGTCGACGCCGCGCACCACAAGGTTCAGGAGACAGGCCGCGAGCAGGTCTTTTCCGACTACCGGATCCGGGTTGCCCAGGTAATGCACGAAGCTGAGCCGGACAAGGACGTCTGGAAACCCGAACGGCAGACGCCCTATAACGATCCGGCCCGGCGCCCGCCGACTTATGTGGTCGCATCGGAATCACAGAATGCGGCCCTGCCCGTGGCGACGGACTGGTGGTCGGATTCATTCGCCAGCGTTTATCGCGACGGCCAGTTTGCCCACCTGGTCGACGTGCCTGACTTTCAGTCCGGAATAGATTTCGCCTCGACGCTGTTTGACGACCCGACGACCGAGTACGTCCGTGTTTTCGAGGTCATGCGCGATTACAGTATGTTTGATCGCGCCGAGGCGCCGCAGTACTACCCGCCCGTGGCAAAAGGTTAAGAGGCGGGGGCGCCGCTCGAGCGGCCCTGCAGGCGGCTCGAAAAATCAGAAATGGAAGCAGTCGACGGCGATCCACCATTCGCGCTGGTGCGGTTTCAGCGAACCGAGATAGATCGTGCCGTCGTCCAGCGCCGCGCGTGACGGCTCGACGCCCGGCACCATGCCGACCTGGATGGTCGTGACGCAGATTGCGTTGTTGCGCGTCACGGCAAAGACGTGGCGGCCGTGCTTGGACTTGCCGGCGAAACGTTTCGTCTGATTGGTCTCGCGCCAGCCTGCTTCCGTGAGCGCGCCCTTCACGTATCGCTGCATGTCTTTCAGGGTGCGCACCTGTTCGTTTTCGACATGAACCCCGGTGCCGACCGCGACGAGTCGGCACAGCGTGCCTTCGATCTTCTCGGCGTTTTCGGGAAACGGCATTTCCAGCTGACGAAAGCCGGGTGCAATCGGCACGTAAAGCTCCAGCGTGGCGCGCACGTCACGGCATTCGGCGCCGGGCAGCGCGACTACGGTTTCCGCCGTTGCCGCCCCGGCGCACCCGAGCAGCGCCAGCGCCAGCAGGACCGCCCGGATCGTCGCCTTCGAAAATGTGGGGCGCGCGGGCATCCGGACCGGCCTACTGGATGACGATCTTGGGCGCGCGGCTTTCTGCGCCGGTGATCTTTTCGATCTTGTCCCAGACCGCAGCGGCGATAGTGCGGTAGTTTTCCGCGCTTTGGCTTTCCGGATCGGACACCGTGATCGGCGTGCCGGCGTCGGAATTTTCGCGAATGGCGATTTCGATGGGCACTTCGCCTAGAAAATCGACGCCCATGCGGTCCGCTTCCTTGCGCGCGCCGCCGTGGCCAAAGATGTCGTAGCGCTTGCCGTTGTCGGGGCACAGGAAATAGCTCATGTTTTCGACGATGCCGAACACCGGCACGTCGACCTTGCGGAACATGTTGAGGCCCTTGCGGGCATCCAGAAGGGCGATGTCCTGCGGCGTGGACACGATCACCGCGCCGGTCAGCGGCACGCGTTGCGCCATGGTCAGCTGCGCATCGCCGGTGCCCGGCGGCATATCGACCACCAGAACGTCCAACTCGCCCCAGTTGACGTCGCGCATCATCTGTTCGAGCGCCGATTGCACCATCGGGCCGCGCCAGATCATCGGCGTTTCCTCGTCGACCATGAAGCCGATGGACATCACCTTGATGCCGTAATTTTCCATGGGATCGAGGGTCTTGCCGTCGGCCGAGTTTGGCCGCCCGGAAATCCCCATCATGCGCGGCATGCTGGGCCCATAGATATCGGCGTCGAGCAACCCGACCTTGTGGCCGCCCGCGGCCAGGCCCAGCGCGATGTTAACGGCCGTCGTCGACTTGCCGACGCCGCCCTTGCCGGATGCCACCGCGATGATCGATTTGACGCCGGGCATAAGCTCGCCCTGACCGGCGGGAGGCACGGGCTGGCCCGGTTTCGTCTGCGTATGGCCGTGGCTGTGCCCTGCGTGCGCATCGGCGGCGGGCTGGCCCTGCGGCCGTTCGGCGGTCAGCACCACGGTCGCCGAGACCACGCCGTTGAGCGCAAAGACGGTGTTTTCCGCTTCTTTCCTCAGCGGTTCCATCTCCGCACCCCGCTCAGCGGGGACTTCGATGGCAAAGGCGACGTTGCCGTCGCGGGTCTGCAACCCCTGAATGACACCGGCGCTGACAAGGTCCTTGCCGCTGATCGGGTCGGTGACATTTCGAAGGGCGTCGAGAATGACGTCATTAGTTATCTCGGACATGGTTGCAAACTCCAGAATTTAAACCGATATCTGTCTTGGTCTTAACGGACTATAGTTTGTCACGGTGGTTCGGCTGTCCTATAACGCCAACCGCTTGGTACCCGGTCGTGAACGTGACTTAGTTAACGTTATCGGGCGAAATTACAAGAGACAGCCGACGGCTGCATATGGATGCAGACCGGAAGGCATAAAAGCAAGGGTAGGATGTAAATGGCTTGGAACAAACAAGGCGGCCCATGGGGTGGCGGCGGTGGCGGTCAAGGCCCGTGGGGCGGTGGCGGTCCGGGTAGACCCGGTGGCGGCGGCGGTATGCAGCCCCCCGATCTCGAGGAAACGCTGCGGCGGGCCCAGGACAAAGTGAAAAGCTTCCTGCCCGGCGGCTCGGGCGGCGGCAAGGGCGTCGTGCTGATTCTCATCGCGGTCGCCGCGATCTGGCTGGGCAGCGGCTTTTACCGCGTGCAGCCGGACGAGGAAGGCGTCGAGTTGTTGTTCGGCGAGTTCGTCAAGCGCACAAATCCGGGCCTGAACTATTGGCTGCCGTCGCCGATCGGCACTGTTTATACGCCGAACGTGACGCGCGTGAACACGGTCCAGATCGGCTATCGGGGCGAAGGTGGCGCCAGCCGCGCCAACCGCGACGTGCCGAGCGAGAGCCTGATGCTGACCGGCGACCAGAACGTCGTCGACATCGACTTCGACGTGCAGTGGCAGATCAAGAACGCTGCCGACTATCTTTTCAACATTCGCGACCCGGAAGGCACGATCAAGATCGCCGCCGAAAGTTCGCTGCGTGAAATCGTCGGCCAGGCACCGCTGGAAAGCGTGCTGACCGGTGGCCGTCAGAAAATCGAAACCGACACGCAGGCGCTGTTGCAGAAAATTCTCGATGAATACGGCGCCGGTATTCTGATCACACAGACCAAACTGCAGCAGTCCGATCCGCCGCAGGAAGTCATCGATGCCTTCAACGACGTGCAACGGGCCAAGCAGGACCAGGAACGCGCCGTCAACGAGGCCACAGCCTACAAGAACGACATCGTGCCTCGCGCCAAGGGTGAAGCGGAAAAGCGTATTGCCGCCGCCAAGGCCTACAAGGAGCAGGTGATCAAGGAAGCCGAAGGTGAAGCCGCGCGCTTCATTTCAGTGTACGAGACCTATGCCAATGCCAAGGATGTGACCACGCAACGTCTGTTCCTGGAACGCATGCAGGATGTTCTCGGTCGTGCCAACAAGATCATTATTGATGGCAAGGCCCAGGGTGCGAACGGTGTTGTGCCGTACCTGCCGCTGAATGAACTGCAGAAGAAGAGCGGAGGGACGAAATAATGAAAAAGTCCGGATTGGCCATTTTCGCCATCATCCTGATCGCCGGTGGCATCGCGCTTTACAGCGCCGCCTTCACCGTTGATCAGCGCCAGCAGGCACTGGTGCTTCAGTTCGGTAACCCGGTGCGGCCGATTTCCCAGCCGGGACTGCACTTCAAGGTGCCGTTCGTCCAGAACGTGATGTATTTCGACCGCCGTATCCTCGATCTCGATCCGCAGCCGCAGGAAGTTCTGCTGGCGGATCAGAAGCGCGTCAACGTCGACAGCTTCGCACGCTACAAGATCGTCGATCCGCTGGAGTTCCTGAAAGCGGCGCAGACCGACCGCAACTTCCGACAGGTGTTCGGCTCGCAGCTGAATTCCGCGGTCCGTGCCGAGGTCGCCAAGGTGTCGCTGGCCGAAATGCTGTCGCCCAAACGTGCCGAGGTGATGAACCTGATCTTCGAGATCCTCAAGGCTCAGGCGCCGCGTTTCGGTGTCGAACTGGTCGATCTTCGTATCGGTCGGACCGATCTGCCGGAAGCGACGTTGCAGTCGGTATATAACCGGATGCGTTCCGACCGTATCGCCCAGGCCGCCGAAATCCGCGCCCAGGGTGAGGAACAGAAGCTGACCATCCAGGCCGAAGCCGACCGTCAGCGGACGGTCATCTTCGCCGAAGCCAACCGAACTTCGGAAATCCTTCGCGGTGAAGGCGACGGCGGCAAGAACAAGATCCTTGCCGATGCGTTCGGCAAGGATGAAGAGTTCTTCCGATTCTACCGTTCGATGGAAGCCTATGGAAAAGCCTTCGACGACGGCACCACCATGGTGTTGTCGCCGGATAGCGAATTCTTCCGCTACTTCAACAACTCCGGTCCGCGTGATGCACCGGATACCCGTCAGTAACGTTCATCGGTATCGTTGAACGTCTGATATGACTGCTTTTGTAACCGCCCTCGGTCTCGCTATCGTGATCGAGGGCGTTTGCTATGCGCTGTTCCCCGACGCCATGAAAAAGATGATGCTGCAGGTCATCGGCCAGCCGATTTCGACGCTGCGCATGTTCGGCATCGGTGCCGCGATCGCCGGCGTCGCCATCATCTGGCTGGTACGGGGATAGGCACCGTCATGTCCCGCCGTTCCGGACATTGAATTCCTCATGGATCCGTTGACGCAAGGCGCACTGGGCGCCGCTTTGCCGCAGGCGACCTGGGCCAGGGCAAGCGGCACGCACCGCTATCAACTCGCCATCGCCGGGTTTATCGGCATGCTCGGCGGCATGGCCGCGGATCTGGATATCCTGATTGCGTCGGACAACGATCCGCTGTTGTTTCTGACCTATCACCGGCAATTCACCCATTCCCTGATCTTCATCCCCGTCGGCGGACTGTGCGTGGCGTTGGCGCTGCACGGGCTTTTGCGGGCGCACTGGAAACCGGCGTTCCGCCAGACCGTGCTTTTGTGCACGCTCGGCTATGCGACGCATGCGCTTTTGGATACCGCGACGTCTTACGGCACGATGCTTTTGTGGCCATTCGCAGACACGCGCTATTCGTGGAGCATCGTGTCTATTGTCGATCCGCTGTTTACGTTGCCGTTGGCGGCCTGCGTCGTCATGGCGGCGGTGCGCCGCGACCCGCGTCCGGCCCGCATCGGGTTGCTGTGGGGGCTTTTGTATCTGGGGGCGGGGTGGGCACAGCACGAAGCCGCCCGGGATATGGCGCTTGAACTGGCGGCGTCACGCGGCCATCAACCGGTGCGCGTCGAGATCAAGCCGAGCTTCGGCAACATTGCCGTGTGGAAAAGCATCTATGAAGCCGACGGGAAATTTTACGTCGATGCCATGCGTGTCCGCCTGGCGCCCCGCGTGTACGAAGGCAGCGCCGTTGCCAAACTGGATATCGGGCGGGATCTGCCGTGGCTCGACCCGGCGACGCAACAGGCCCGCGACGTGGCCCGTTTCGATAAGTTTAGCGACGGTTTTTCCGCACCGGACCCGGCAAACCCGAACCGCATCGTCGATGTCCGCTATTCCTTCGTGCCGAACGAGATCAGCGCGCTGTTCTCGATCGAACTGGACCCGGCGGCCGGCGAAAACGCACACGTCAAATACCGCACGCACCGCGAACAGGCCCGCGAACAGATGGGCCGCCTGTGGAAACTGATCGCCGGGTGAGAGCGCGCCAAGCGTAGAGATTTAATGGCGCCACCCTGAATGGATTCAAGGCCTGTGCCATGCTTCGAGACGCTTCGCTCCTCAGCATGAGGTGTGATGTGTGGTCCTCATCCTGAGGAGCGAGCGTAAGCGAGCGTCTCGAAGGATGAAGACGTTGCCGTCAATCTGCGCCGAACGGCACAGATTTCCGCCCGGGGACTGGACACGGCCACGATCCCGACACATTTGATGCTTAACTAGACGTAGCGCGCCGTGCCGTGCACATTATATTCAGAACGATATTCCAATAGAGGTCAGCCAATTATGAGAAACGTCCGCGCCCGCCGAACCGCGATTGCCAAAGCCGAAGCCCCGTCCGCCGCCGCCATATGGACCGTGCGCATTCTTGCCGTGCTGACCGCGTTGGCGATTGCGCTGCAGGCGTCTGGTGCGTTCGCCAAGGGTGCGCCGGACACGTTCTCGGGCCTCGCCAAAAAGCTTCTGCCGACCGTCGTCAACATCTCGACGACGCAGACCATCGAAGGGCGCGGCGGCCTCGATATGCCGCAACTGCCGCCCGGCTCGCCGTTCGAGGATTTCTTCAAGGACTTCTTCGAGCGTAACGGCCAGCAGCAGCGCCCGCGCAAGGCGACCTCGCTGGGCTCGGGCTTCATCGTCGACGCCAAGGGCTTCGTCGTCACCAACAACCACGTCATCCAGGACGCCGACGAGATTTCCGTGATCCTGCACGACGACACGCGGCTCAAGGCGGAACTGGTCGGGCGCGATCCGAAAACCGATATCGCCGTGCTCAAGGTCAAATACGACGGCGATCTGCCGATTGCCGAACTGGGCGATTCCGATGCCAGCGAAGTCGGCGACTGGGTGGTTGCGATCGGCAACCCGTTCGGTCTCGGCGGGACGGTGACGGCGGGGATCATCTCGGCGCGCGGCCGCGACATCAATTCCGGCCCGTATGACGATTATCTGCAGACCGATGCCTCGATCAACCGCGGCAACTCGGGTGGGCCGATGTTCAACATGGACGGCGAAGTGATCGGCATCAACACGGCGATCTTCTCGCCGACCGGCGGCAGCGTCGGCATCGGTTTTGCCGTGCCGACCTCGACCGCCGCACCGGTGATCCGCCAGTTGATCAAGAACGGCGAAGTGCGCCGTGGCTGGCTCGGCGTGCATATCCAGTCGGTGACGCCGGAAATCGCCGAAAGCCTCGGTCTCGATGAAGCGCGCGGCGCAATGGTCGCCAGCGTCGTCGAGGACGGCCCGGCAGCGTCGTCGGACATGAAGGCCGGCGACGTGGTGCTTGAATTCGGCGGTGTCGCGGTGCCGGAAATGCGCCGCCTGCCGCGTATCGTTGCCGACGTCGAACCCGACACCACGGTCGATGTGGTGGTCTGGCGCGACGGCAAGAAGAAGACCATCAAGGTCACCGTCGGCACGCTCAAGGAGCAACCGACCGAAATCGCCGCCGTCGATACCAAGGGTGGCGGTGCGGAAAGCACGGTGGCCGGTCTGGGCCTCAAGGTCGCGGCCATCGATGCGAAGTCGCGCGAGCGTTTCAAGCTGGGTGAAAAGGCGAAGGGCGTCGTCGTCACCGATGTCGATGCCGAAGGCCCGGCCGCCGAAAAGGGACTGCAACCCGGCGATCTGATCATTCAGGTCAGCCAATCGGATGTGGCCGAGCCCGCCGACGTGACCCGCAAGGTCGATGAAGCCAAGGCGCAGGGCCGCAAGTCGGTGCTGCTCCGTGTCGAAAGCGGGCAGGGGCTGCGCTTCGTCGCCATCCGCATCGATCAGGGCTAACGCACGCGCATCGTCATCCCGGCCGAAGCGCATTGCGCGGAGAGCCGGGACCTATGTCCATGTTTGTCCCAGGCCGAGCTATGGGTCCCGGATCGCAAGCCTCACGCCCTTAGCCATATGGCTTCGGGTTCGGCTAGCGCCTGGGATGACGGGCTATTTTAATCGCGCACGAACTCTTCCGCATTGTACCCCTGCGCATACAAAAGCCCGCTCAGATCGGCATGGTCGAGCCTGGCCGGTGCTTCGGCGCGGACGGACGGCTTGCCGCGATAGGCAACGCCGAGACCGGCGCCTTTCAGCATCGGCAGATCGTTGGCGCCGTCACCGACGGAGAGCGTTTCGGCGAGCGACAGGCCGTGTTCGGCGGCGCGTGCGATCAGCGTCTGCAGCTTGACGTCCTTGTCGAGAATCGGTTCGGTTACGGCACCTGTCAGCTTGCCGCCTTCGATGACCAGATCGTTCGACAGGTCCTCGTGAAAACCGCACATGGCACCGACGCGCGACGTGAAGAACTTGAAGCCGCCCGACACCAGCACGCAGCGCGCGCCGTTTGCCGCCATGGTGCGGACCAGCGTTGCCGCGCCCGGCGACAGCTCGACCTCGGTCCAGGCGCTTTCCAGGGCATCGACGGACAGGCCCTTGAGCATGCCGACGCGTTCTCTCAGCGCTTCCTTGAAATCCAGCTCGCCGTTCATGGCGCGCGCGGTGATGGCCGAGATCTGTTCCTTTAGACCGACGTGCGCGGCCAGGTCGTCGAGGGTTTCCGTCGTTACGATGGTGCTGTCCATGTCGGCCAGCAAAAGCGACTTGCGCCGCGTTGCGGCCGGTTGCGCGATGACGTCGATGCGCGCCTCGGCGATGACACTGCGCGCCGCCGCGTCGGCCTGGTCGTCCGACAGGTGCTCGAAGCCGATGTCGGCGGCTATGCCGTCACATAACCACGCCGGTTGCGAAGTTTCCGCACCGAGGGTGTTGAGGGCGGCGCGAACTTCGCCAACAATGGCCTCGCCAAGGGGGGTGTCCTCGGGGGCGATCAGGGTAACGACGGATTGCATGCGGACAGGCTCCGGGCATCTGGAATTCGGGAGGCACAAATTGGACGATTTATCGCCGGTTGTCATCATCGCCGGGCCGACGGCGAGCGGAAAAACCGATTTGGCCCTGAAAGTGGCCGAACAGGTTAACGGCGAGGTCGTCAACGCGGACTCCATGCAGGTTTATGCAGAATTACGCATATTGACCGCGCGCCCGGACGAAGCGGAAACGGCCCGCGTGCCGCACCACCTGTTCGGTTGCCTTCCGGCCTCGGAAAGGTGCTCGGCCGGGCGCTGGCTCGGCATGGCCGGGACCGCGCTGGCCGACATTCATGCCCGTGGGCGGGTCCCGGTGGTGACGGGCGGCACTGGTCTGTATCTCAAGGCGCTCACCGATGGATTGGCGCAAGTGCCTGAAATCGCGCCTGAAATCGTGCAGCGGATAACGGGCCATCTGGACGAAATCGGTGGCGAAGCGTTCCGCGCCGAATTGGCTGCGGTCGATCCGGAGGCCGCCGAGCGACTGCCCGCATCGGACCGCCAGCGGCTTGTCCGCGCCGCCGCCGTGTTCGCCGCGACAGGGCGCACGCTCAGCGATTGGCAGCACGACCAGCCCGACGCGCCCGGCTATCCGGCACGCTATTGCACGGTGCTTTTGATGCCGCCGCGCGACGAAATGTACGCCGCGATCGATGCCCGTTTCGATCATATGATGGCGGCCGGCGCGCTCGAAGAAGCCGAAGCATTTGCCAAACTGGGCTTGGCCCCGGATCTTCCGGCGTCGCGTGCAGTCGGCGTTGGCGAACTGCTGCACGTGCTGCGTGGGGAGTGGGAACTGGAAGCCGCGATAAACAAAGCGAAGACCGCATCCCGCCACCTTGCGAAGCGGCAGATGACCTGGTTCCGGCGTCAGATTCGTACAGATTTGATCGTTGAAGAGAAATTTTCGGAAAGGGATGACGAAAAAATCTTTTCATTTATTCGCAAGTTTTTGTTGACCCCGGCGGCATGAGCCTCTAGGTTGCCGCCGCTCCCGCTGGGTGGGAGCCTTAATTCACGATCAGGACGGTCGGGGCAGTTCTTGCCGGCCGTCGATTTTTGTTTGGCGTTACTTATAAGGAACGGTTCGATGAGCACGACGCAAATATCCGGGGCTGAAATCATCCTGAAGGCATTGGCCGACCAGGGTGTCGAAGTCGTCTTCGGTTATCCGGGCGGCGCCGTCCTGCCGATCTATGACGCGATCTTCAATCAGAACCAGGTGCGCCACGTCCTCGTCCGCCAGGAAGGTGGCGCGGTGCATGCCGCCGAAGGCTATGCCCGCTCGACCGGCAAGGTCGGCGTGGTGCTGGTGACGTCTGGCCCGGGTGCGACCAATGCGGTCACAGGCCTGACTGATGCGCTGATGGACAGCATTCCGATTGTCTGCCTGACCGGGCAGGTGCCGACGCACCTGATCGGCAACGACGCTTTCCAGGAATGCGACACCACGGGGATCACGCGTCCGTGCACCAAGCACAATTATCTGGTGAAGGACGTGAAGGATCTGTCGCACGTCATGCACGAAGCATTTCACGTGGCGCAGTCGGGGCGGCCGGGGCCGGTTGTCATCGACCTACCCAAGGACGTCTGCATGGCGCTGGAAGACTACACGCCGAAGGAAGAGATTTCGCTGAAGAAGTACCAGCCGCGGCTCAACCCCGACAGCGACAAGATCGCCGAAGCGGTGGAGCTGATCGCATCCGCGAAGAAGCCGGTGTTCTATTGTGGCGGCGGTGTTATCAATTCCGGCCCCGAAGCGTCGAAACTGCTGACCGAATTCGTGCGCATGACCAACTATCCGTGCACGCTGACGCTGATGGGTCTCGGTGCCTATCCGGCAAGCGACAAGCAGTTCCTGGGCATGCTTGGCATGCATGGCACCTACGAAGCCAACATGACGATGCACGATTGCGATGTCATGGTGGCCATCGGTGCGCGCTTCGATGACCGGATCACCGGTCGTCTGGATGCGTTCTCTCCGGGGTCCAAGAAGATTCACATCGATATCGATCCCAGCTCTATCAACAAGAACGTCAAAGTCGATATTCCGATCGTTGCCGACGTGGCGCATGCGCTGCGTGAAATGATCGATTGCTGGAAAGCCAAGAAGTGCAAGCCCGATACTGCTGCGCTGGACAGCTGGTGGGCGCAGATTGCCGACTGGCGGGCTGTCGACTCGCTGAAATTCACGCAGCCCAAGGACATCATCAAGCCGCAGTATGTGCTGCAGCGCCTGCAGGACCTGACCAAGGACAAGGATACCTACATTACCACCGAGGTCGGTCAGCACCAGATGTGGGCGGCCCAGTACATCGGCTTCGACGAACCGAACCGCTGGATGACGTCGGGCGGTCTCGGTACCATGGGGTACGGCCTGCCGGCGGCCATGGGTGTGCAGATCGCACACCCCGACAGCCTTGTCATCGATGTTTCGGGCGAAGCGTCGTTCCTGATGAATATGCAGGAGCTGTCGACCATCGCGCAGTATCGACTGCCGGTGAAATGCCTGATCCTGAACAACTTTTATATGGGCATGGTGCGCCAGTGGCAGGAACTGCTGCACGGCAGCCGCTATTCCGAAAGCTACATGGAAAGTCTGCCCGACTTCGTCAAACTGGCCGATACCTTCGGCATGAAGGGGCTGCGCACGACGAAACCGGGCGAGGTCGACGACGTGCTCAAGGAAATGATCGAAACCGACGGCCCCGTCATCGCCGACGTGCAGATCGATGCCACGGAAAACTGCTTCCCGATGATCCCGTCGGGTGCGGCGCACAACGAAATGCTTTTGGGTCCGGATGACAAGGCCGCGAAGCCGATCTCGGAAGAGGGAATGGTCCTCGTCTAAGACGGACGCGCAGCCTGTTCCCATAATTCAAGGACCCGAAACATGACCATCGATAAACAAATCAACTTCCACACCATTTCCGTTCTGGTGGATAACGAGCCGGGCGTGCTGGCGCGCGTCATCGGCCTGTTCTCCGGGCGCGGCTACAACATCGAAAGCCTCACCGTCGCCGAGGTCGATATCGAAAAGAGCCTGTCGCGGATCACCATCGTCACGTCCGGCACGGAAATGATCATCGAACAGATCAAGGCGCAGCTCGGCCGGCTCGTGCCGGTGCATCGGGTCTCCGACCTGACGCTCGACGGCCCGCACGTGGAACGTGAACTGGCGCTGGTCAAAGTCGTCGCCACCGGCGACAAGCGCGTCGAAAGCCTGCGTATTGCCGATATCTTCCGTGCGCGCGCCGTCGACAGCACGAACGAGAGTTTCGTCTTCGAAATCGTCGGCGACACCGGCAAGCTCAACGCCTTTATCGATCTGATGCGCCCGTTGGGCCTCGCCGATATTTCGCGAACCGGCGTCGCGGCCATTGCCCGCGGGACCGAGGGGCTGTAAAACCCCACCAGCAAATTCAACACCACCGACCTTTATTCAAGAAACACCCAGATCTCAGGGGAGAGAAAAATGCGAGTTTATTACGACCGTGATGCGGACGTTAATCTGATCAAAGGTAAGAAAGTGGCCGTCGTCGGCTACGGCAGCCAGGGCCACGCCCATGCCCTTAACCTCCGCGACAGCGGTGTTGCGGAAGTCGCCGTCGCGCTGCGCGAAGGCTCGTCGAGCGCCAAGAAGGCCGAAAACGAAGGCCTCAAGGTGCTGAGCCCGGCCGACGCTGCTGCCTGGGCCGATGTCGTCATGGTGCTGACGCCGGACGAAGGTCAGGCCGCGCTGTACCGCGATCACCTTGCCGCCAACCTCAAAGAAGGTGCGGCGCTGGCATTTGCGCACGGCCTCAACGTTCACTTCCAGCTGATCGAAGCCCGTCCCGACCTCGACGTCTTCATGATCGCGCCGAAGGGCCCGGGCCACACGGTGCGTTCCGAATACCAGCGCGGCGCCGGTGTGCCGTGCCTGGTCGCGGTCAACCAGGACGCCACGGGCAACGCCCTCGAAGTCGCGCTCAGCTATGCGTCGGCCATCGGCGGCGGCCGTTCGGGCATCATCGAGACGACCTTCAAGGAAGAGTGCGAAACCGACCTGTTCGGTGAGCAGGCTGTGCTGTGCGGCGGTCTGTCGCATCTCATCATGGCCGGTTACGAAACGCTGGTCGAAGCCGGTTACGCGCCGGAAATGGCGTACTTCGAGTGCTGCCACGAAGTGAAGCTGATCGTCGACCTGATCTATGAAGGCGGCATCGCCAACATGCGTTACTCGGTGTCGAACACGGCGGAATACGGCGATTACGTCTCCGGCCCGCGCGTCATCACCGACGACACCAAGAAAGCCATGAAGGACATCCTGACGGACATCCAGACCGGCCGCTTCGTCCGCGACTTCATGTCCGAGAACATGACCGGTCAGGCCAGCTTCAAGGCATCGCGCCGCATCGCCGCCGAACACGGCGTCGAAGTGGTCGGCGAAAAGCTCCGCGCCATGATGCCGTGGATCGCCGAGAACCAGCTCGTCGACAAAACCAAGAACTGACGCCGAAGGCGTCATCCCGGCGCAGGCCGGGATCTCGACGATCAGACTATCGTCGTCCCCATCCTTCGAGACGCCCCGGACGATGTCCGGGGCTCCTCAGGATGAGGTGAAATGAATACCCCCTCATCCTGAGGAGCGCGCAGCGCGTCTCGAAGGAGAGGGAGGACCAAATAGAAGCGGCCCCGGGAAACCGGGGCCGTTTTTGCATTCAAGCGCTCAATGCAACATTATGTACCTTTACGGGTATTGGTATGGAATTTTCTTTTAAGTCTTGGTGGAGTTGGCAATGCGTGTTCAGATTTTACGGGCAGTAATGGTTTTGATTGCGCTGCAACTGGCGGGTTATCCGGCCAACGCTGATGGGCCAAACTTGGAGGTCCACAGAATAATCAATGAATTCGGAAATAAGCTATACATCGCCGGAGAAACTGGTGGCGATTTTGGAGCGGCAATTGCCTCTTCCGAGGCAAAATTACGCTCCTACATCGATCAGCATCGCGATAGCCCGGCGCTAACTGCTCAGGATGAGAAGGGCCGCACGCCTTTAATAAAAGCTGCGGCGTCCGGCTTTGTTGAATTAGTCGTTGCTCTTCTGGAAAACAGAAGTGTTGTTGAGGCAATTGATGCTGTCGATCCGAAGGGTATGTCGGCATGGGTACATGCAAATATAGCGATACGACAAAGTCTCCTTATTTGTAATCCGTCAGCTGCGGAAAATCCTTTTGCCTTTGTTCCCTTGATGGTTACGCAAGCATATTTTATGAGCCGATTGGGTTACTACCGCTCTCGCGAAGCTCTAGAAAAAGCAGGGGCAAAAGCTTCAAATGTGCTCGCTAGAGAGGGCTGGAATACTCTTTGTGTTCATCAGGCGGATTCAACGCGACAAATCATCAATAGCTCAGATGATGTTCTTTTGTCACTTGTTGAACTAAGTACGAGATCGTTGCCAATCTCCGAGCTATCGAACGCCGCAGCCAGAGATAAGGAAATGCGGGCTAAGAAAGCTAATAAGGACCTGAGCAATGAGCCGAAAAATGGGTTCAAGATATTTGGGGTGAGGAGCAGTCGGCCTAAAGACGAGGGGGTGGATGTATTGGTCGTAACTGGACGCGTGGAGAATGAGGAGAGCGGGAATGAGAGGATTCCCTCCCTACGATTGGTTTTGCGTGATTTGAAAGGCAACGAACTTCAATCTGGCGACGCAACTGTCGAAAAGAACTCATTGGCAATTGGGGAAAGCACTAGTTTCGAGGCTCGCATAGAAAATCCAAGTCCTATCGCTCGTAGATTGGAAGTCACCTTCAACTAGGTTTTGAAACAAACGCACATCTGCCAACTCCCCAATCCCGCCTTTTTTCTTGCGTTTTCGGGCGTTAAGCTTATGGAAACCCAATTCTGAGACTGTCCGAGGATGGATTCGTCCCGCTTTCGGACGATTGAGAGGTGCGCCATGGCAACAGGCCAGGACAAAGACCGCGTCATTATCTTCGACACCACGTTGCGCGACGGCGAACAGTCGCCCGGGTGTTCGATGAATCTGGAAGAAAAGCTGCGTATCGCCGAGACGCTGGCGGGCATGGGCGTCGACGTCATCGAGGCCGGGTTCCCGATCGCCTCGGTCGGCGATTTCGAGGCCGTCAACGAGATCGCCAAGACCGTCAAGGGCGCGACGATCTGCGGCCTGTCGCGCGCCACAAAGGGCGACATCGACCGCGCCGCCGAGGCGCTGAAACCGGCGGAGAGCAAGCGTATCCACACCTTCCTGTCGACCTCGCCGCTGCACATGAAATACAAGCTGCAGATGGAACCGGAAGACGTACATCAGGCGGTCATCGACAGCGTCAAACACGCGCGCACGCACACCGACGACGTCGAATGGTCGCCGGAAGACGGGTCCAGGACCGAGCACGATTTCCTGTGTCGCTGCGTCGAAAGCGCGATTGCGGCGGGCGCCGGGACCATCAACATTCCCGATACCGTCGGTTATGCGGTGCCGGACGAGTTCGCGGCGCTGATCGAGATGCTGATGAACCGTGTGCCGAACATCGACAAAGCGATCATTTCCGTACACTGCCACAATGACCTGGGGCTTGGTGTCGCGAACAGCCTTGCCGCGGTCAAGGCGGGCGCGCGTCAGGTCGAATGCACCATCAACGGCATCGGCGAGCGCGCCGGCAACGCGGCGATGGAAGAAATCGTCATGGCGCTGAAAACCCGCGCCGATGTGATGCCGTACACCACCGGCATCAAGACCGAACACATCATGAAGGCGTCCCGGCTTTTGTCGTCGATCACCGGTTTCCAGGTGCAGCCGAACAAGGCCATCGTCGGCGCCAACGCCTTCGCGCACGAAAGCGGCATTCACCAGGACGGTGTTTTGAAGAACGCCGAGACGTACGAGATCATGACCCCCGAATCGGTCGGTCTGACCAAGTCGAACATCGTGCTCGGCAAGCATTCCGGCCGCCACGCGTTCAAGGACAAGGTCAAGGATCTGGGCTACGACCTGGGCGACAATGCGCTGCAGACGGCGTTCAAGCGCTTCAAGGATCTGGCCGACCTGAAAAAGGATATCTTCGACGAGGACATCATCGCGCTGATCGACGATCAGGGTGTCGGCGTCACCGACGAAATCTCGCTGATTTCGCTCGAAGTCAACTGCGGCACCGTGCACAACCCGCCTAAGGCATCGATGGTGCTGAGCGTGCAGGGCGACGAAAAATCCTGCGATGCCACCGGCGACGGCCCGGTCGATGCGGCGTTCAACTGCATCAAGGAACTTTTCCCGCATGACGCGCGGCTGCAACTGTACCAGGTGCACGCTGTGACCCAGGGCACAGACGCCCAGGCCGAGGTGTCGGTACGACTGGAAGAGGATGGCCGCACCGTCAACGGCATGGCCGCCGATACGGATACCCTCGTGGCAAGCTGCCGCGCCTATATCATGGCTTTGAACAAACTATTGGTAAAAAGACAAAAAACGGCGCCGGACGCGCTTTCTGCCTAGCAATTCCGCCTCGCGCTTTCTATAAGAACGTGGGTGTCGGACACGATGAACCTTAAGGCTGTATTGGATTTTTAAGCCTATGCTTTCGAGACTTTTCGGATTTCTCTCCGCCGACATGGCGATTGATCTGGGGACGGCGAACACGCTGGTCTATGTGAAGGGCCGGGGGATCGTTCTTAACGAACCTTCCGTTGTCGCCATTGCCGAGGCCAAGGGCAAGAAACAGGTGCTTGCCGTTGGCGAGGAAGCGAAGCAGATGCTGGGCCGCACGCCCGGCAACATTCGCGCCATTCGTCCGCTCCGCGACGGGGTCATCGCCGACTTCGAAGTCGCCGAGGAAATGATCAAGTATTTCATCCGCAAGGTGCACAACCGCCGCACCTTCGCCAGCCCGCTGGTCGTGGTCTGCGTGCCGTCCGGCTCGACCGCCGTTGAACGCCGCGCCATTCAGGAATCGGCGGAAAGCGCGGGTGCGCGCAAGGTCTTTCTGATCGAAGAGCCGATGGCGGCCGCGATCGGTGCCGGTTTGCCGGTGACCGAGCCGACCGGCTCGATGGTCGTCGATATCGGCGGTGGCACGACGGAAGTCGCCGTGCTGTCGCTCGGCGGCATCGTGTATTCGCGCTCCGTGCGCGTCGGCGGCGACAAGATGGACGAGGCGATCATCGCCTATATCCGCCGCAATCATAACCTGCTCGTCGGCGAAGGCTCCGCGGCGCGCATCAAGGAAGAGATCGGCTCCGCCTGTCCGCCCGACGACGGCGACGGCCGGACCATGGAAATCAAGGGCCGCGACCTGATGAACGGGGTGCCGAAGGAACTCGTCATTTCCGAACGCCAGATTGCCGAAAGTCTGGCCGAACCGGTCGGCGCCATTATCGAGGCGGTGAAGGTCGCGCTCGAACACACGGCGCCGGAACTGGCCGCCGACATCGTCGACAAGGGGATCGTGCTGACCGGTGGCGGTGCGCTGCTGGGCAACATTGATTTCGTTTTACGGCATTCCACCGGCCTGCCGGTGTCGATTGCCGATGATCCGCTGAGCTGCGTGGTGCTGGGAACCGGCCGCGCGCTTGAGGAAATGAAGCGTCTGAAAGACGTGCTGACCACCATGTATTGAGTGGTCCCGCCGCTGCGGGCGCTCGGGCATGGTTTTTTGTGACTGTGGCCGGATGACCTTCGCGGTCCGGCGACGAACCCTGGGCAACAACGCGAAGACTGGGTGATACGGTTTGAACGACCGCGAACGTTCCATTAGCCGCATCGCTGCACCGGTCAGAACCTTTGCGCAACGCTTTGCGTACATCGGCCTGATCGTCACCGCGGCGGCGCTCATGCTTGTCGGAAAAATGGAGCCGGCAGCGTTCGAACGCGCGCGCGCCCAGGTCACCGATGCGGTTGCCCCCATTCTCGATTTCGTTTCACGACCGCTGGATGCCGCGCATGACCTGATCGGCGAAGGCAAGACGCTGTTGGCGCTGCGCGAGGAAAACGCCCGCCTGCGCGCCGGGCACGACCGGCTTTTGCAATGGCAGGCCATCGCCCGCAAGCTCGAAACCGAAAACAACGCGCTGCGGGAATTGCTGAATTTCGTACCGGCACCCGGCACCAAAAACATCTCGGCCCGTGTCATCGGCGATTCCGGCGGCGCCTTTGCCCGCACCATGATCCTCAATGCCGGCACGCGTGCCGGTGTGCGCAAAGGCCAGGCGGTGATCACCGGCGCCGGGCTGGTTGGCCGGGTCCAGGAAGTGGGGCTGCGGTCGTCGCGGCTTTTGCTGCTGGCTGATCTGAACTCGCGCATCCCCGTTGTTATCGAAAGCTCGCGCGTGCGCGGTGTCGTTGCCGGCACCAACGGCGAGACTCTCCGCCTCGTGCATCTGCCGCCGGATGCCGTGGCCACGCCGGGCGACCGGGTCGTGACATCGGGGCATGGCGGCGCGTTGCCGCCGGGGCTACCGGTCGGTGTCGTCAGCGTCGCCGGGGAAAAAGGGATCGAGGTCGAGCCGTTCGTCGATCCGGCGCGTCTGGAAATCGTGCAGGTGCTGGACTATGGCCTCGACGGGATTATCGAGTTCAAATCCGGGCGTGCCGAGAAGGGCAAATAGGGTGGCGCAATGAAACCGTCATTCTGGCATCGTGTCGACCGTTTCGCCCGCGACCTGACGCCGTTTGCGCTGACGTTCCTTTTGCTGGTGGTCGGGGCCATCCCGTTTCATATTCCGGGCTTTGCCCAGGTGGCGCCGATGCTGTCGATGATCGGGGTGTATTTCTGGGCCGTGTACCGGCCCGACCTGATGCCGGCTGTTGCCGTATTTCTGATCGGTATCGTGCACGATTTTCTGTCCGGGTTGCCGGTCGGTGTCAGTGCACTGATCTTTCTTGTCGTGCTGGGCGCGGCGCTGGCGCAGCGCTCGTTCTTTTTCGGCAAGTCGTTCGTGATTGTGTGGATCGGCTTCATCTTCGTTGCCGCCGGGGCGCTGGCGCTGGAATGGCTGTTGCTGTCGATCATCTCGGGTGAATTGATCCAGGTGCGCTCGGCGCTGTATCAATTCGGTCTGACCGTCGCCGTGTTCCCGGTGTTGTCGTGGATGTTCACGCGCTGGCAACAGGCGTTCCTGCAGGTCGAGTAAGCGGACAGTGTACATATGAACAGGGATCCCGACCGCCACAAAATATTTACCCGCCGCGCCGCGATGCTGGCCGGCGGCAAGGCCGTCCTGCTGACGGCGCTGGCCGGGCGATTGTATTACCTGCAGGTGGTCGAAGCCGACCGCTATGCGACGCTGGCCGATGAGAACCGTATCAACCTCCGGCTTCTGGCGCCGCCGCGCGGCCGCATCATCGACCGTTTCGGCCGGCCGCTGGCGGAGAACCAGCAGAACTATCGGCTGCAGCTGGTGCCCGAGGACGTCAAAGGCAGCGAGATCGATGAAGTGCTGACCCATGTGCAGAAAATCGTCACCCTGACCGACGGCGACAAGCGCCGCATCGTCCGCGAAGTGCGCCGTAATCGCGCCTTCGTGCCGGTGACGCTGAAGGAGAACCTGAGCTGGTCCGAAGTCGCGCGGATCGAAATCAATGCCCCCGACCTGCCGGGGCTGATGATCGATGTTGGGCGCAGCCGGCGCTATCCCTATGGGGCCGAGGCGGCGCACGTGTTGGGTTACGTGGCGTCGGTGTCGGAGAAGGACCTGGACGAGGATCCGCTGCTCAAGCTGCCGGGCTTCCGCGTCGGCCGTGCCGGGATCGAAAAGGTCCATGATCTTGAACTGCGCGGTACCGGCGGCAGTTCCGAGGTCGAGGTGAACGCCTTTGGCCGCATGATCCGCGAGTTGAGCCGCCGCGAAGGCCAACCCGGCGCCGAGGTGATGCTGACGCTCGACATGGGGCTGCAGGAATACATCGCCAAACGGCTCGGCGAGGAAAGCGCGTCGGTCGTCGTCATGGATGTGCGCAACGGCGACGTTCTGGCGATGGTCTCGAACCCGAGCTACGATTCCAACGACTTCAACCGCGGGCTGAGCACCGCCGAATGGCAGGCGCTGGTCAATAACGAACGCTCGCCGCTGATCAACAAATCCATCGCCGGGGTGTACTCGCCCGGCTCCACCTTCAAGATGATGGTGTTGTTGGCGGCGCTGGAAAAAGGCGTGATTTCACCCGATCACAAGATTCACTGCTCCGGTGAGTACGAACTGGGCGATGCCAAGTTTCATTGCTGGAAACGCCATGGTCACGGCTTCGTCGACGCCCGCGAGGCGATTACCGAAAGCTGCGACGTGTATTTCTATGAAATCGCCAAGCGCACCGGGATCGACCGAATCGCTGCGACGGCACGAAAGTTCGGGCTGGATGCGCCGTCGGGTATCGACCTGCCGGGCGAACAGGGCGGGTTGATCCCGACCCGCGACTGGAAACGCGCGACCCGCGACGAGCCGTGGCATCAGGGTGAAACCGTGATTGCTGGGATCGGGCAGGGATTTGTCCTGTTGACGCCGCTACAGATGGCGTTGATGACGGCGCGCCTTGCCAACGGCGGACGTGCGGTCACGCCACACCTGACCCGTGGCATCGGCGGCACGCCCGAGGAGAAAAAGACGCCGGCGGAGATGCCCTCGTTGAATATTCCGCCGGGACATCTGGAGATCGTCGCCGAGGCCATGGACCGGGTCGTCAATCACCCGACGGGTACGGCGCGGCGTTCGGCGACGGGGATCGACGCATTTCCGATGGCCGGAAAAACCGGTACCGTGCAGGTGCGCCGTATTTCCAAGCTGGAGCGCGAACAGGGCGTGCGAAAGAACGAGGACCTGCCGTGGAAGTATCGCGACCATGCGCTGTTCGTCGGTTTTGCGCCGGTGGACAATCCCCGCTACGCGATTTCCGTCGTTGTCGAGCATGGCGGGGGCGGGTCGTCGACGGCGGCGCCGATTGCACGCGACGTGCTGGTCGAGGCGTATAACCGGAATTCCGCCGGACCCGGGGTCGCCATTGCCGCCGCGCCTGCGCGTCCGCACGCGCCGGAAAACACCGAACGCAACGCATCGGAACAGCCGACCGAGCTTGCGACACGGACGGAGGACGGCACATGATGCGCTCTGGCCTGTCGACACCGGAACTGACGCTTGCGCGCAAGCTGATTTCCATTAACTGGTTACTGGTGCTGTTGATCGGCGCGGTCGCGGCGGTCGGTTTCGCGATGCTGTATTCCGCCGCCAACGGTTCGATGCAGCCCTGGGCGGAGCGTCAGATGTTGCGCTTCGGTGTCGCCCTTACAGTGATGATCGTCGTTGCCACCATCAACGTCCGCATTTGGCTGCGGTATGCCTATGTCCTGTATTTCGTGGCGCTTGCGCTTTTGGTTGCGGTCGAGGCCGCGGGGTACGTCGGTATGGGCGCGCAGCGCTGGATTTCGTTGGGCTTCGTCAATATCCAGCCGTCCGAACTGATGAAGATTTTTCTGGTGCTGGCGCTGGCGCGCTATTTCAATGCCAGTGCGATCGAGGATATAGGCTCCATCACCCGGTTGATCATTCCTGTTGCGCTGATTGCTGCACCGGCAGTGCTGATCTTGCGCCAGCCCGATCTGGGGACCGCCATCATGGTCGCAATGACCGGCGGCGCGGTGCTGTTCCTGGCCGGTGTGCGGATGTGGAAATTCGCGGTCGTCGGGGTCGGTGCGCTGGCGGCGGCGCCGATTGCCTGGCAGTTCCTGCACGAGTACCAAAAGAAGCGCGTGCTGACGTTTCTCAATCCGGAAACCGATCCGCTGGGGGCTGGATATCACATTATCCAATCGAAGATCGCGCTTGGGTCCGGCGGGTTGACGGGCAAGGGCTTCATGCTCGGCCCGCAAAGCCACCTGCACTTTCTGCCGGAAATGCAGACCGATTTCATCTTCACGATGCTGGCCGAGGAATTCGGCCTGGTCGGCGGTCTCGGCCTGATCGTGTTGTACGTGCTGATCATCACATACGGGATCATCATTTCGGTGAAGTCGCGTAACCAGTTCGGCCGTCTGGTGGCCGGTGGCATCACGACGACGTTCTTTCTTTATGTGTTTATCAACATTGCCATGGTGACGGGCCTGATCCCGGTGGTTGGCGTGCCGTTGCCGCTGGTTAGTTACGGCGGCACCGTGATGTTGACGCTGATGATCGGTTTCGGCCTCGTGATCGGCGTCGGCGTGCACCGCGATGTGCAGGTCGGCCGGCGGGGCGAAGCGGAAAGCTTCTAGCGCCAACGAAACACCGTAGGGTGGGGATGGCGACGCCATCGAGTTTCCTTGCGGCGCGGCGCGGGGTTTGCTATATCCGCCGCTCTCCACGGTGCCGGACGTTCGTTGCTCCGGTCAATTGGGGGCGCATAGCTCAGTTGGTAGAGCAGCTGACTCTTAATCAGCGGGTCCAAGGTTCGAGTCCTTGTGCGCCCACCAATAAAATCAAAGGCTTAGGGGTTATTTTTGCAAATCCTCTAGGTCTTTTGTTTTGCTGGGTAAGCAATAGGTAAGCAGCATGCTTACTCTTTTTTGATCGAATTACCTGCCTTTGATACCGAGACCATAGTTCTTAGCTCTTCAACGCTAAGCATTCGGTCTTTCCAGCGATGGATCATGCGGTGACAGTTTGAGCATATAGGAACCAAATCCGTCAAAGGGTTCACCTCATGAGATTCCCCGATTTCGAATAAGGGGTGAAGATGGTGAATTTCGATGAACCCTTCGCCGTAGGCTCCATACATTTCGCCAAAATCAAACCCGCAAGCTTGGCAGCGCAGACCATGAAGTCGGATCGCTTCGGTTCTAATCTTCGGGTCTCTCTCGTAGGTTCTAAACTCGCTATATTTCACGGCCCCCTCTTTTCTCAAGGGAGAGGGAGTAGGTTCATCGCTGGGTATCGAATCAATGGCTATTTGGACCGGATCGATAAGCTCTACTTCGAAAGTGTTTCTTGAAATCTTCAATAGCCTTAGCTCAGCTGGTTCAATTTGCTGCGGCGTGCCGCTTTCGTAGCGAAAGTGTCTATCAGGAAAAGTGTCGTGCATCAGGCGTGAGAATTCGCCATGCCAGAAAAGCCGTGTACGGTTTTTTCGAGGGTCTGGCTGTCTGACGTCATCGACCATGGGACATATTGAGGTGTTTTCATAAGGGAGGATTTTTGGTTCATCGGAGTGACCGAAGGGAACGAAGATGAGACAAAAATCGATGACGACGAAAGACTCCGCCGAGA
>Ga0209578_10000830_pt1 | contig 33169 bp, 25 predicted proteins | sample tdAd472_FD_187127 | JGI IMG/M metagenome (GOLD analysis project Ga0209578, IMG submission 187127) | Marine sediment microbial communities from the Atlantic coast under amendment with organic carbon and nitrate - tdAd47.2 (SPAdes)... | ecosystem: Environmental > Aquatic > Marine > Coastal >...
CCGTCGCACGGCGATCAACCTCGGCTGGGAATGGCTCTCGCTGGCCGTGCTGTTTCTGCTGCTGCGTCACTCGGGCCACAGTCCTCTGCGACCGGTTCTCGTCCGAGCGGTCACTGCGATCTGGATCGCACTGGCCGGATACGGCATCTGGCAGCACGCGATCTGGTATCCCGCAACGCTGCAGTCGTACGAGCAGGCTCGATCGAAGTACGACGCGGCGTTCAGCGCGGCTACGTCCCCGAACGCGCCGGCAGCCGCTCAACAAGAGCTTCGCCAGGCGACGGCAGATCTGACGGCTCGCGGCGTTCCACTGAGCGGCCCATCGCGGGAACTCTTTGAACGCCGCCTGCGCGACAGTCAGGAGCCGCTCGGCTTCTTCGCGCTGGCGAACTCGTTCGCCGGCTGCCTGTCAGTGATTGTCGTCCTGCTGACCGTGCTGCTGGTGAGGAGTTTGCTGTCGTCAGCTAAAGTCGCGTCGACAAGCGCGACCGCTCAGTCTGCGAATCCAGCGCGAGCTGGACCGGCCTCGCCAGCAGGACGCCGCCGGGTGATTCGTGTGCTGGCAATCCTGCTGCCGCTGTTGTTGACGACGGCCTGCCTCATCCTCACGAAAAGCCGAACCGCCTGGTGCGGAACTCTGGCCGGACTGGCTCTGGCCGCCGGGCTGTCGTTCTTCGGCAACCGTTCAGAGTTGTCGCTGCGACGAGGCATCCTGATCGCTGGCGGACTGCTCATCGCGATCGGCGGCCTGGCCACCGCCACAACGCTCACCGGCGGTCTCGACCCGAACGTCATTCGCGAAGCTCCCAAGTCGCTGAAGTACCGTTTGGAATACTGGAGTGGCTCGCTGGCTGTCATTGCCGAGCATCCCATGCTGGGCGTCGGCCCCGGCCAGTTCCGCGACGCGTACCTCAAACACAAGCTGCCGGAATCGAGCGAAGAGATCGCCGATGCGCACCAGGCCGTCCTCGACGTCTGGGCGAACGCCGGCTTGCCCGCCCTGCTTGGACTGCTGGGCGTCGTCGTCTTCTCCGGCGTCAACATTGTGAAAAGAGGTCGCTCTCACGAATCCGGATGGACGGGGCTGGAACGAGGCACGAGCGAAGCTCCGGCCTCTGGCAACTCCCTCCAGCCAACGCTTGTTTTGCCGGCTCAGTCCAGCCCCGGCCACCCGGCAGGTTCCGATCTGACTGGTCTACTGGCGATCTTGATCGCCTTCGGGATTGTTCTCGCCGCGAACTTCATTCTCGAAGCACACATCAACAGCCACGCTCTCACGGTCGGCATCGCTGCCGTCGCCTGCTGGTGGCTGCTCAAGCCAGTCTTCGCATCCAGCCGTCTCGACGCTTCCCACTTCACTCTCCCTCTGGGAGGGTCGCGAGGAACGACCGGGGAGGGGGCCGTCTGGCGGAACGTCGAACAACAAACGTTCGCCACTCGGACCTTTCATGTTGCCGTGTCGAGCGGCCTGGTCGCCCTGCTGGTCCACCTGCAGGGGGCGGGGGGAATCGCCATGCCCGCCGTCGTTGGATTGCTACTGCTGCTGGCCGTGCTGACCGACGCCGACACTCCTCAAGTCCCGACAGCCAGCGGCACGGCATCGGCAGAGCGTCCGCCGCGATGGACTCTGGAAACCTACTGGTCGACCTCCGCTGTCGTCACCGCAGTTCTGTCCGTCGTCTGCTCACTGACCGCCTTCGTCCCCGACCAGTCCCGCCGTTCGCTGCTGGCTGCTGGCGACTATGAAGCCGCTCAAGGCCGCGCCGTACCGCAGGCCGAACGTCTTTATCACGAAGCCGCTCAGGCCGACGTTCTATCACCGGAGCCCTGGCTGCGTCTGAGCGAACTCGCCTTCCGCCAGTGGAGCACCACCGGCAGCGAACCGGAGTTCGATCGAGGTCTCGAAGCCGCCCGCCAGGCCATCAACCGCAGCCCGCGCACGGCATCGTTTAAGCACCACCTCGGCCACTGGCTGCTCGACCGAGCCGAACGGGAGAATGACCCGAACCGCGCTCACCAGTCCGTCGAGTGGCTCGCCCAGGCCGTCGCCGGCTACCGGACCGAACCTCAGTGGCTTGCCGATCTGGCCCTCGCCCAGCACGCCGCAGGCGACACTCAACACGCCGCCGCCACGGCGAAGAAAGCCCTCGACCTCGACGCGCTCAATCGAAAAGCCGGCCACATCGACCGCTACCTCGACAACGAAACCCTCAGCCGTCTGGCCGAGGTAGTGGCCGGTTCCCACAGGCCAGAGCCAGGCCTCGAGCACGACTGATTCACACCGGCCAGCAAGCGATGCCCCATGAATCGATCGGTAGGAACCGGCCCTGCGACGGAATTCCTTCCAGGAGTCCGCCGTTACCGTCACCGAGCAATCCAGTAGTTCGTGAGGTCTCGACTTTCTGGAGCCCCGTAGTGGGCGAGGTCACGAGTCCCGACGACAGAGCGATCAGGACTCGTAACCTCGTCCACGACAGGATTCTGAGACCTGACGAACCATGAGACGGGAGCTGATGGGAATTTGTGGTCCCGTTCCACACCGCATCCGTCAGCTCCCGCTGCACGAATCCGGCTGCGACTGGCTCGAAGGACGCGCGTGTTCCGATCCCACAAGGATCGCAGAGAGTCGCCGTGAGCTTCGCCCTCAGTATTACTCACGCTTCATTACCCACACTTCTGCCATCGTTGCAGCGGGCGGGGTGGAACTGCGGTTTCTGCGACAGCGGCATAGTGGTGGGCTTCCGAGACACAGGAAGTCATGGCATGCTGTTTGCGCCGGCCAGGCCCTCGGACTGTGTGGTGCATGTCGAGGTGCCAGAGCGGCCGCCTCTCCACGCGGCGGATTCTGCTCGGAGGTGAGCGCGCATGTTTCAGGTGACTCGCGACGTCGAACAGTGGGCTCAGGAACAGTTTGGACCGTGCGACTTCGGGGACAGAAGAAGAACAGGACGACTTGTGACAATCGCTGCGCAGTGTGCACAACGACCCGATGGAAGCACTCCGGATCAGACCGGGAACTGGGCTGACCTCAAAGCCGCCTATCGATTCTTCGACAATGACAACGTGGAACACCGCACGATACTGACACACCACTGCCAGAACACCCGCGACCTCACACAGCACCTCGGAGGCACAGTGCTGCTCGTCGCCGACACGTCCGAAATCGAGGTCGGCATCCAGCGGGACATCGAGGCACTCGGGCTCACCGGAGACGGCGGCGGGCGGGGCTTCTTTCTCCACTCCTCGCTGGCCGTGAACCGCGCCAGCGGAGAAGCTCTGAGACTCATCGAACAGGAACTGCTGATATGAGAACGGGAGTTGATGGCTGATTCACGAAAACACGGTGAGTCGGGCTCCAGACATTTCAGTCGACGTACAGAAACTCGTTCGTCAGCAGCAGAGCCTGGGCGAGTTGTTCCCAGCCGGTCATGGGGGGCGGTGGGGGGGCAGTGAAATCGCGGCGGGCGTTCCACGTTGTGTCGCTGTCGGACAAACGGACTTCGGGGTTCCAGGCGAAGGCGTCGTTCGCCGCGTTCGCTTTGCAGTCGACGGCGAAGTCGATCGTGTCGCCTCGCCGGACGTTGATGGCTCCAGCCGTTGTTTCAATTTCTTTGTCGAGGATGTCCCACTCGGCAGCGACCGACTGGCTGTTGACGATCACGCGCGCGTGAATGCCGTCGCCGCGGTCACGCAGATGCTTCAGCTTTCCGTGCACGGTGACGATGCCGTCGACTGGTGAAACCCAGCGGCGGATGACGCTGTGATCGGCGTTCCGACCGGGGTGTCCGCCGACAGTGGTCAGTCGAATGTGGCCGAGCGGGAATGCCGTCGGCCACTCATCGACGGGCTGGTACTCCTTACCGGTCCAGTGAGCCATCGGTGTGAACGCGGGGACGGCACTCGATTCGAGTCCCGAGCCGTAACCGTACTGCCAGACGGAATCCTGCGGTGTTTGCGGAGCGGCGGCTCCATCGACGAAGGCTCGTGCCATGCTGACTTCGTGAGCTTCGGCGGCGCGACCGAACAGACGGCGATAGATCGTCTGGACGCGCTCGTCGGGATCAACGCCGGCTGACTTTGCGACGTCGGCGATCAGAGCCCGTGACTGTTCGACGACGAACGGGTGATTCATCGCGAAGAGTGCCTGCTGCGGGACGGTCGTTGTGGTGCGTTCCGGGGCCGAGGCTTCGGGGGACGGGAAATCGAAGGTCTTGAACAGCGGGTCGAGATCGACTCGGTTGATATACCCGTACAACGTGCGCCGCGTTGTGAAGGGTTCATCGGACAGCGGGACCGAGCGGCCGCCGACGGTCAGGTCGATCTGACCGCTCGCCGCGAGCATCGCGTCGCGCATCGATTCGAAGTCGAGCCGTTTCCGGTTGGCTCGCCACAGCAACCGGTTATCGGGGTCGGTTTGCGAGTAATCATGCGAACTGAAGCTCGATTGCCGATACGTCTTCGAGAGCAGAATGCGACGGTGCAGCGTCTTCAGCGACCACGCGTCGTCGGTCATGAACGTTGCGGCCAGCCAGTCGAGCAATTCGGGATGGCTCGGCGGATCGCTGCGCAGGCCGAAGTCGCCCGGCGTGCGGACCAGCCCGTCTCCGAAATAGTGCATCCAGATTCGGTTGATCGCGACGCGGGCGGTCAGCGGGTTGCTCGGATCGGTGACCGCTTCGGCGAGTTCGCGACGACCGCTGCCTTCCTCGAACGGCTTCCGATCATCGCCCGTCAGGATCTCCAGAAACTGTCGCGGCACGCGGTCGCCGCGTCGTCGAGCTTCGCCGCGCAGGAAGACGGACGGCGTGATCGGTTGAGCCTTGTCGGCAACAACCATCGCTCGCGGCGGAGAACCCGGATGCGAAACGTCGACTTCGCGGATCGCTGTTTCGAGATCGCCGATCTTGCGACGCCCGGCACCGAACAGTCGCGACGCCTGCAGTACCTGGTCGCGGCTGAACTGAAACAGGCCGTTGTTTGCGTTGAGCAGTGCCCGGCGGATCTCTTCACGATCGGGATCGGGCAGCTGCTTCGCCTCGGGCTGGTCGCGTTTGAGTTTCGCCCATTGTTTGAGCGTGTCGTCAAACAGCGTGGCGTAAACGTCGAGCAGGTCGCGGCGCGATCTCGGATCGGCTTCGATCAGCGCGGCGGTCACGACTTTGTTGAACTTCGGATTCGCCGCCAGTTCCGGCAGCTTGCTGACCTGCTGTTTGAACTGTGCTTCGTTGAGCGACAGCCCGGCGGCGAGGAGTCCGAACACGGGGTGAGTCGCCGAGCGCGGCACGCGGACGATCCGATCGAGATTCGCGGCCAGCGGCGTCATCGCGGTCTCTTTGACCTTCAGCTTGGAAATCACGCCGCGAATCTGTGACTTGCGACTGACGCTCAGTTCGTAATAGCCGTCGAAGTACGTCTTGAGTTTCTTCCGCAGGTCGGCGAGTGCTTCGCGGATCAGCTTGTCGGCGTACTTGTCGCGTTCGGCGATCGCGGCGGCCCGCTGCTTTTCATAGTCCGCTCGAACCTGAGGATCGATTGTCTGGCTGACCGAAATCAGCGGGAAGTCGTCCGGGATGTCGGTGCTCGCGAAGACTCCGTACAGCGAGTAGTAATCTTCGGTGGGCACGGGGTCGTACTTGTGATCGTGGCAGCGGGCGCAGGTCACGGTGAGCGCCATCAGGCCGCGCGTGACGACGTCAATCTGGTCTGCCGTGACGTCGAACTGGCTGTTGCGGAACCGCGAACCGACGGTCAGAAAACCGAGCGCCGCGAGTGACGGGTCGTTGTCACTGTCCGAGTAGAAGTCGGCGGCAATCTGCTGGCGGAGGAACTCGTCATACGGCAGGTCGGCGTTGAGCGACTTGATTACCCAGTCGCGGTAGGTGTACGCGAATGGGTAACGCACGTCGGTCTGAGCCCGCCAGTCGCGCGTGTCGGCATAGCGGGCGACGTCGAGCCAGTGCCGCGCCCAGCGTTCTCCGAAATGCGGTGACGCGAGCAGTTCATCAATGACTTTCTCGAACGCGCGCGGCGACTGATCGTTGATGAATGCGTCGACCTGCTCGGGCGACGGCGGGAGACCGATCGTGTCGATGTACGCTCGCCGAATGAGGACGCGGCGATCGGCGGGCTCGGCCGGAGTCATCCCGGCGGCGGTCAGCTTCGCGCGGACAAAGGCGTCGATCGCATTCGATTCGTCACGCTCTGGAACGGTCGGCTTGACGACTGGCTGGAAGGCCCAGTGTCCGGCAGCGACGTCGCGGATGGCGGCTTGATCTCCGAGCGCCGGTTTCGGCATGGTGTCCGACTGCGGCCACGGGGCTCCGAGTTTCAGCCAGCGTTCGAGAATCGCGATTTCGTCATCGGACAGCGGTTCGTCGGGCGGCATCTCCAGACCGTCCTCGCGACGGATCGCCCGTCGAAACAGACCGGCCTCGGGCTTGCCGGGAATGATGGCCGCCCCGTTCTCACCGCCCTGAAGTGCAAACTGCCGGGCATCGAGTCGCAGACCGGCTTCCTGACTTTCCGGGCCGTGACAGTCGATGCACCGCGCGACGAGGATTGGACGCACGCGCGCTTCAAAAAACTCTTCGCCACTTTCCGCCGCAGCAATTGCCGCCACGTTCGACAGCGACAGCAGAGCGACGCAGGCACCAGCGAGATTTTGCCGCACAAACAGCGAACCAATCGCGGACATGATCAACTTCAACTTTCGGAAACAGTTGGCCGGGGACGAGACGAGCCCGCAGTCAGGTGCGCGGGCACTCAGTTCGGCGGGAAACGGTGAGGGGAGAATCCGGCGGGTCGGGCATTATCGCCGGAAGGTGCCGCAATTGTCACGCACGGTCTGAGACGGCCCGTTTCCGACTGGCCGACGCTCCTGTTTGTGAGAAGCTGCGTGCATTTGTGGGCTCGCGGCACTGCGACCGCAGCCACCCCGGACTGCTCGGCACTGGCCACCCCGGAGCAGCGAACGGGAAGCTCTGTGGCAGCGTCGGGGCGAGAATCGCTGCAGGCCGACCTGGCGGATTGGTATCGCCGGTACGCGTGCTTGCGGTATCGTCGCCGGGCAGGAAAACACTTGAGAAACCGGCCATGCTGGCTGACCAGCTGGCGAAGAGACGACGTCGACAATGAGCAATCTCGCGAACAGCCCGAAACTCAGCAGCGATGATCCGCGGTCGGACGCGGCAGGTCGCTGGCGCTGGACCGAACGGCTGGGGCTCGCCATGGTGATTCTCACGGCCAGCGTCTTTGGTATCCTGACGTTGCTGGTATCTTCTGAGACGACGCAGGCGTTCGACGATTCAGTGATTCGCGCGCTGCGAGAACCGGGGGACCGGGGCCTGCCCATCGGGCCGCGATGGTTCATCGAACTGGCCCGCGACTTTACGGCGCTGGGAGGGTACGGCGTCCTGGTCACGCTGACGATTCTGGTCACGACCTTTCTGCTGCTTGAAGAGAAGCGGCTTCGCGCTCGTTTCGTCGGACTGACGATCGGCAGCGGTTATGTGCTGAGCATGGCGTTAAAGCATCTGGTTGGCCGACCGCGACCGGATATCGTGCCGTGGCTGTCGTTTCCGCATTCGTCGAGCTTTCCCAGCGGGCATTCGATGATGTCGGCGATCGTGTACCTGACGATGGGGCTGATGCTGTCTGAACTGGCCTCGCACCGCCGCGTGAAAGTGTTCCTGGCCGTGTCTCCACTGATCATCGCCGCCGCCGTCGGTTTCAGCCGCGTTTACATGGGAGTGCACTATGTCACCGATGTTGCAGCGGGCTGGAGCGCAGGAATCTGCTGGGCTCTGCTCTGCTGGCTGATCGTCCGCCGGCGCCGCGCTGGTAACGGCGCCGACCCTTCGGTTCCGTAGTCCCACTCGATCGAAAGTCGATTCTGTCGGCTGAAATGGCGACATCTGCCTGAGATGACGGCTTTTACGCAGCGCGTCAGAGCCAACCCTGCGGGTACTTGTTTACCGGGAAAAGCAGGGTTGCGGATCCTGCGGAGGCGGTAGAGCTTTCCGGAATGATGGATGGCAACGGCGAAGCACCACAGGCTGAATGTCCTGGCTGCAGGCAACTGGCTGAGAAGCTGAAGATGCTGGAACAGCAGCGTTCCGCAGAGCGGGTTGTACGACCGCCGTCATCGGCAGTGACCGCGCATCAGAAAACCCGCACCAGTCAACGGGTTACGACTGAGTGCGGGTTGATTCAGGGAGTGGACGGGGCCGGGATCGAACCGGCGACACCAGGATTTTCAGTCGTACCGTCAAACGCTCCTGAAGTCGACACAACTCCTGAACTGGCTACTGATTCCGCACCTCAACGTTTCGCCGCTCAGACGAGCGCGCAGCAGAAAGCGCAGCACGGTGGCGCGGCATCCGAAGAACTCGCCTGGCTGGTCGAGGTGTGGGGCTCGCTGCCGGAGGACGTGCGGGCCGACGTCGTTGCCACGGTCAACGCTGCGACGCATACGCAGTGAGAAAGCCGCTTGCGCGTGATTACGAGCCGTCAGCAGGCGAAGGATTGGGTTTCATCGGTTTTGGAGGGGTCTTTGCTTCGCCATCGGTCGCAGGCCCTTCACTGTCCCCGTGCAGCAGATAGTCGCGATCGGTTTCTTCAGCCCTCATTTCGTCTCGCAGCTTGCTGATCACTTCTGGAACTTCGTTGTACTTCAGGTGGTCGTCGCCCTCGATGAAGGGACGAATCAGCCGAGGCGTCTCGTCCAGAAACTTTCGGAGGTAATCCTTCAGTGTGTCGTGATTGTGGTGACGAGTGATACCGAGCAGAACTTCTTCGGTGTCCGCCGTGCCATCCCTCATATCGTAGAAAACGATCGGGTAGGGCTTTCCGTCGATCACGCCCTTGAGTGGCTCGACAGCATCAAGAAAGAGATGCGGCTTCGATTCGGGAGCTGGTTCGCAGGAATCGAGCCCGTCGAGGATCAGCAGCGCCAGCGCCGCAGACAGGATGAACTTTCGCGGCGTCGAGAAACGAGCCAGCCGGAACCCGGAGTCGATCGAAGGACCAATGTAGTCGACGGCTCCTGAACTGCCCTGAATCCGAACCTTTCGATTCGTCACGGGAAAGCCAGCAATCCACCCGGTGGCCTTCAGGTCGAGTGCAATCTCTTTTGCCTTCCATTGAGTCGCTGGGAAGTCCGCCACCGCCTGTTTGAACGCCCATACGTGAGAAAGCCCCTCGCGATGGTCTGTGATTGGTACAGAAAACAGGATCTCATCACCCGAGAACTTCCACGGAGTCAACTTCTCGTGACACCCATGGAACCTGTCCGGGAGTTCTTCGTAACGTTGCTCGACGCGATCCGGGAAATCGCGGAAGAACTCGCTGAAAGTGGCCGCCCATTCTGGCTTTGCCGTTGGCGACTTTCTCGCCTTGTAAGCCGTCGAGCCGACGATATCGGCACTGCAGAACAGGCGAAGTTCCCAATTCCAGTCCTGATCTGGGTCAGACACCGAGCGTCTTCCTGCGAACTCGAACCGCGTCCTGGGAGACGCCAAAGTAGCCTGCCAATGCAGCGTCGCTCTTGCTTAGCTTTGCGAGAGTGATGAAGTCATTGCGTGGCATGAGCAGCGCGGCAGAGAACCAGTTCGCTTCCCATTCGATTCGAGTTGAGCCGTTTCTGAAGGCAACGATTGCCTGGTCGCCTTGTTCGGAATGCAGGAAGTAGTGGCCCAATTCATGCCCGACAGTAAACCGATCCCTTAGCGGACTTGTGTAGGTCGGCAGGCAGATATCGAAGTCAAAGCGATGATGGACAAAGATTGAACCACTGCTCTTGCCGTCGATCCAGTCGGTGATTTCCTGAAGATGAATCCGACCGCCCAATTCGCGGACGAGCTGCAACGGGTCCGACCCGGCGACGAATCCAAATGCTTCAGCGACGGATTCGGCATAAGCTTCGACCGCCGATCTTTCCATGTTGCAGGGAGAGATTTTCTCGCCGATGACGTAGCGAACATCAGGTCTGAGAAGGCTCAACGACACGGGCACACCTCTCGGTTCCTCGTAACTTCCTGCGACAGCACAACCTACCGCGACGATTCATACGTTTTGACTCGCGCGGCAGTGTGTCGTTTCGGCTCCATCGCGGCAAGATCGCGGGAACATTTGCTGATCAGCCGCTCTTTTCTTCGTCCATGCCGCGCCGTGGCTGACAGCATTTCTCGCACGTCGCGGGTCCTTCCTGAGACGTTTTCGGTTGTGCCCTGATGGGAACAGTCAGCGTACGCGAGACACTTTCTTTCGCGCATCACGGCCCCGCATCATGCGGGCTCACGTGGCCTTCCCCGATGCCTTCCGGCCCATAGCCCAGCGAACTATCGAGCTGCCCGTGAATGTTTCTTTCCGGAGCACGCGCATTTCTGGCCGGTGACTGTCGTGACTCGCGGGACCGACGCCTGAACAGTCGATAGACTTTCGCCTGCGACGCGGTCCGAATATCTGCCGAGCGTCGCGGGCCGGGCGGGTGGGCCGCTGCTGGCTGGAAATGTCGCTCTCTGACTCGCCGGGACGCCGCCTCGAATGACACCGCCTCGAATGACGCCGCAGGAATTCATTGCCAAGTGGCAGGACACCACGCTGTCCGAGCGGTCCGCCTGTCAGCAGCACTTTCTCGACATTTGCGATCTGCTGGGGCAGCCGAAACCCGCCGACGTCGACAAGGATGTTTCGTGGTACACGTTCGAGCGGGGCGTCGCGAAGAACGACGGCGGCAAGGGCTGGGCTGACGTCTGGATGCGCGGGCACTTCGGCTGGGAGTACAAGGGCAAGCACAAGGACCTCGACCGCGCGTATCAGCAACTGCTGCGCTACCGTGAGGACCTGGACAATCCGCCGCTGCTGGTCGTCTGCGATATGGACCGGTTCGAGGTTCACACCAACTTCACGGGCCACGGCCAAGACCGTTCACGCCTTCGATCTGACAGGGCTGGAGCAACCGCAGAACCTCGACGTCCTGCGGAAGCTGTTTACCGACCCGCAGGCACTCAAACCGGGCGAGACCACCGAAGACATCACGCGCCGGGCCGCCGAAGAATTCGCCCGGCTGGCCGACGGAATGCGGGACCGGGGCATCGAACCGCAGGCAGCCGCGCACTTTCTGATGAAGCCTCTTCACAGACACGTTTTTCGATTGTCATCGTGAATTCGTGAATGGATCGACGACCGGCCTATCGGCATTTCAATTCATAGGTTCTGCATGTTCGCCGAAGACATCGGCCTGCTGCCTGACCGGCTTTTTACGAACCTGCTGACGCGATCGAAGGACGAACCGCCGCGACTGGCGAAGCACCTGCGGGACCTGTTCGATGCGATGTGCGAGGGCGGAGACTTCTGGGGCATCGACATCCTGCACTTCAACGGCGGGCGGTTCAGAGACGCGGACGTCGTCGAGCTGACGACTGTCACTCCTCACGATATCGTCAGACCTCGAACAATTCCCGAAACCACGAAACGAACTCAGATGCTTGCGGTGACGTCGGCTCAAGAATCCTCTCGCTAACGGCCTCGTGAAGCTGTCGTCCCGGTTCGTCTTGCCATGCGAGCCATGTATAGATCTCTGCTTTGGCCAGATGGACGTCCTTGAACTTTGCGCCACTTGCCTTTGCAGCCGCACAGCTCTCCTTTGCAAGAGTGAGGATGTCTTCCGTTTCGCTCGGAGCCAGAAATTGAAGGAAAGATTCCAGCATACCCGACGTCTTGTTGTCCGGCATGATCCACACCCCGAGTTTGAGTCCATCAGGGCTCACTTCGACGATCGATCTTCCCGGCCAGTCCTTCGGTAGATTTGGAAACGAAGCCAAGCACCTTACCCGAATCGCTTCCCATCTCTGTTGAATATCGCCATTTGCATCGACACAGATGCCAACCATTTCGACACCAGATGCTTTGAGTTCAGCTTCGATGACACCCGCCTTTAAGAGATTGTCGATCCCCTCGAATTCCTCAATCCAAACAGGGGCATCGTTTTTGTCGTTAGGCCAATGAACTCCGTTAGCTTCCATAAGAAAGGGAATTACCCGCTGCTCTTGACGGCCTTCAACAAGCAGCTTCTTTGTGTGTATGCGTCTGCCCATTGTTAGCGGATCTCCATACCTCTATCAGATGCAGCTATGATCTCCTGTTCTGTAAAGGCGACTGACGTGGTCCGATTCGACTCAATCCGTTGAATGGTCACTTGGCTGCCTTCCGACACATCAATTCTCGCAATGGTTGAGAGACTCTCGTAGCAATCGCGACTGTGGGTCGTCGCGAACACTTGGACGGAGAACTTCTCCGCGCCTTCTGCCAAGAGCTTCCACATCCGATCCATCACGGAAAAGTGCAAACCGGTATCGATCTCATCAACCAGAAGAATTCCACCCTCAGCGTTTACCAAGGCGAGCGCCAGCCCCAGCAATCGCCACATTCCGTCACCCATGCTCCCGATAGGTACTCGTTGCGCTGAACCCATCATCTTGATGACGACGCCACCACGTTCACGGGAATACGAACTTCGTCTATCACTTCCAACAGTTGCGAGGCGTTCGATCTTTGGCTCGATAAGACGCAGTGCTTCGATGGCAAGATCTTCATCGGGTGTAAGGACCACATCTTCAAACATTCGAGTTACTTCATCGACGGACAGCCCAGCCGTTGAGATGTGTTGGACTGGAGTGTTTGGCGTCGATCGCGGTCTCGGATAATGGCGCAGTTCGTCGAACGAAACAGCTCCTAGACTGTTGATCGGAAGTTCAAAAAATGCGCCGTCATCGCCATACCAATTGATATTAAGTGTCCATTCTGATTCGCCTATGGACACTTCGTCGTCGCTTGTGAATGGCAGGCTCGGACTCGCGCCTTTGAAACCATCGTCGTCAGTTACCCTGACAAGGACACCAGCAAGTGCCCCAGACTGGTCAGATGAGATCTCAAACTCTTGTCCCGGCACGACTTCGTGTCCGTAAAACAAGTGCGATAGATCGTGGCTCAAAGAGACGCGACCTTGGCGACCATTTGGACTGGTTAGTCGTTCTCCACGGCGAACAACTCCGCGCAGGAGCGAACGCGGTTCACCAGTGCTGGCAAGGATCTGAATTGCTTCAAGAATTGACGTCTTGCCGCAATTATTCGCACCTACCAGTAGGTTAACTCGACCGAGACTGTTCAACGTGAAGTTACGTAAGCCACGGTATCCCCGAATGTGGACGCACGAGAGCATGATGCGGGTACCTCGAATCCTGAGAGCTAGTCTCTGGAATCGTATCGAACACTGCGAGCAGCGGACAGATACAGCAGATCAAGTCGCTTAAGAGGGGCAGGATGCCGATGCCTAGCTGCCGTGGCGAGAGTCGCTAAGAAGTGCTGGATGTTTCAGGTTCGGTCGATGGCCCGTGGTCCCGCTACGTGACCGATCCCGACGACCGAGGCATCGGCACCGTCCGCTACCCGCGGCTGGTCCCCAAAGACGAGGCCGCCGCAAAGAAGCTCAAAAAGCGAACCCTGACCAACCTCTACAACGAACGCCCCACATGGCTCGACCTGGCACACAGAAAACTCGACGAAGCCGTCTTCGCCGCCTACGGCTGGAACCCGGACATCACTGACGAAGAACTGCTGGCCCACCTGCTGGAACTGAACCTCACCCGCGCCGCCGCTGAGTCGGGAACGTCCTGACCTGCCTAATCCGCCGGTTCGGACGTCCGGCGAAATTACCCCGTTGAATTCCACTGTGGAATAAAGGACTATGCTTTGCCCCGTCGCCCAGGCGATAACATGACTGTGGAGCGTATGTCATGGCATGGAGGTTGGAGTGGTCGCCGCGCTTTGAGGCCACGTTCAAGAAGCTGAAGAAACAGCACTAAAACGAGTGCCTGAACGCTGCCGACAATCTCGACACGTATTTTCAGACGCTGGAGGAAGGGGCGAAGCCGGCTCAACCGAGTTCGCAGGGGTTCGTCCGCAACGAAGGTGAGGGCGCCTATGCCGTCGACCAGACCATGCAACGCGACAAGTCGAAGCCGCGACGGCGGGTGAACGCCGAAGTCCGGCTGTACGTGTACCCAGACGAATCCGCCGACGTGCTCTACGTCATCCTGATCGGCGGCAAAGGCTCACAGAGCCGAGACGTGAACGAGGTTCACGAATTCGTCCGCGAGATCAAAGCAGACTCCGAAGAGAACTAAGTCCAATGGGCAAGACATCATCCCAATCCGCCACCAGCGTTCTGGACATGATCCGCGAGATCGACGACGACGACTTCGCGGCTGAGCTGGAAACCATCCTGGCAGAGCGGCGAATTCTGAAATCGCTGATCGCGATGCGCATCGCGGCTGGCGTTTCGCAGGGAGACATCGCCGACAAGCTGGGATGCTCACAATCGCGCGTCTCCAAGCTCGAACGCGCCAATGACGGTGACCTGAAACTGGATGAATTGGCGGCCTACGGTGCCGCCACCGGACGCGAGTTTGAGATCATCGGCCACCGCAAAGGCTCAACGCCGGTCGACCGAGTCAAAGCCTACGTGTTCTGCATCCGCCGTGAGCTTCAATTCGTGGCCTCTCTGGTGAAGGGCGACCAGTCGATGGCACAGGGCGTCAGTGCATTCATCGGTGAAGCGCTCTTCAACGTTGTGAAAGCGATGAAAGACGCGGCGAAGACTCTTCCCAAACGTCCGCCAATCACGATGGAACTTGACGCCGACGAACTCGACGACGATTGCCCGACCGATCCTGCGCCGTCACGCAAGCGGGCAACGCGGAAGCGGAAGGGCGAGGCAGTCCCTGCCGCAAGCTGAAAAGTGCGTCCGTTGCCGCTGATCGAGATCGATTCGTCGCCGCCGAGAAGCATCCGCAGTACGCCGTCAGCCAGTGGATCGGTCACAGCATGAAAGTGTCCGAGCGTCACTACGGGATGATCCCGGATTCGGTCTACGACGCGGCATCCAGTGAACACACAGCGAGCGCAGCAGAAAGCGCAGCAGTAGGGCCGGGAACCGACCCGCAGGGTGCCGCAGATCGCTCTGACGGCAGGTCATCGTCAGCAGTGACCGCGCATAAGAAAACCCGCACCAGTCAACGGGTTACGACTGAGTGCGGGTTGATTCAGAGAGTGGACGGGGCCGGGATCGAACCGGCGACACCAGGATTTTCAGTCCTGTGCTCTACCAACTGAGCTACCCGTCCAGTGCGGAATCTCCTGCCTCAACAAGGCAGAGGTCTGTGCCAGATAACGACTTGCGTCGAGCTGGCTGCCGCGAGGGGCGGAAATCTAGCCGATGCCCCAATGTGATGCAACGCTCGGCCCGCGTTCCCTCGGGCAAACATCGGCGACCGGCAATTTGAGGTCCGGTTAACGGAATCAGACACAAACTGGCGGTCTCGCCAACCGACACGAAGCGATCCAGCCTGGCTCTTCGTCAGGCGTCTGCCAGCAGTCGGAGAGCATCGTCCTTTAACCCGGCATTCACGGAGATGCCGTTGTTGGAATGGATGCTGACCTCGCCAGAAAAGTCGACGAAGTGGCCGCCGGCTTCCTGCATGATCGGCACCAGAGGAGCACAGTCCCAGGGATTCAGCAGCGGGTCGACCATCAGATCCGCTCGTCCGGTCGCGACGAGAATGTGGCCGTAGCAGTCGCCCCAGCCGCGGCTGATCTGGGCGGCATTGCAGAAGCGATCGAAGGCGGCCTGCCGACCGACTCGCGACCAGCCTTGAATCGTCGTCGTGCAGAACGTTGCTTCCGAGAAATCGCTGACGTCCGAGACTCGCGCCGGTCGCGGAGCATTCTCGCCGACCTGCCAGAACGCTCCGAGCCCGCGTGCTCCATAAACGACTTCGCCGAGGGCCGGTAGCCGGCAGACTCCGAGCACCTGTTCGTCACCGTGCTCCAGGCCAATCAGCGTGCCGAACAGCGGCACGCCATGAATGAACGACTTTGTTCCGTCGACGGGGTCGAGGATCCAGCGCCAGCCGCTGCTGCCTTCAGATTCGCCGAATTCTTCACCGAGCACGGCGTCGGTTGGATACGTGTCGGCGATCAATTCGCGGATTAACTGCTCGGCTCCGCGGTCGGCTTCCGTCACTGGCGACGCGTCGCGCTTGCGATCAACGGCGAGTTCTGGCGACTGATAGTGGCTCATGATGAACTCACCAGCCCGCTCAGCGGCACTGAGCGCGAAGGCAAGGCGAGCTTCGAGTTCGGCAGTTTCGGCAGTCGTCATGCGGAGTCAGTCTGAGTCCTGGATGTGGAGTGATTGTTTAACCGCAAGCGGCAGGCGTGCGCGACGCAGCAAGCGCACGCCTCCGGCTTGCGGTGAAACAAGTGGTACCGCTGCGAGCGGACGCCTACTCGGTCTTCGCCTCAGGCTTCAGCTTTTCGGCGAAGACCTTCTTCACCTTCTCGACTTTTGGCACGATCACCATGCGGCAGTAAGGGGCTCGACCGTTCAGCTCGAAATAGTCCTGGTGGTAATCCTCGGCTTCGTAGAACTTCTCGAACTCTGTGACTTCGGTCACGATTGGATTTGGAAACGCCTTCGACTTGTTCAGTTCGGCGATGACTTCTTCGGCGATCTGCTTCTGTTCGTCCGAGTGGTAGAAGATTGCCGAGCGGTACTGAGTTCCGACGTCGGCTCCCTGACGGTTGGGCGTTGTCGGGTCGTGAGAGGTAAAGAAGACCTGCAGCACTTCCTCGAACGACGTAACCGACGGGTCATAGTCGAGCTGAATGACTTCGGCATGGCCGGTCGTCCCGGTACAGACCGCCTCGTAGGTGGGATCCTTCACCAGTCCGCCGGAGTACCCGGAGCGGACCGCGGTCACTCCTTCAATCTGCTCGAAGACCGCTTCAACGCACCAGAAACAGCCGGCACCGAGCGTCGCTGTCTGCGTCCTGTCGGCGGTCGAAGCAGCCTCGTCGGCAGACTCAAGTTCTTCGCGCGCCGATTCAGCCGTCACGGCAACGTCAGAAGGCTCAGCCAGCTCCGGGTTCTCCGTCACCACCGGCGGCGCCAGCGACTCAGGCTCTGGAGTACTCGACGAGCAGCCTGCACTGACACAGCAGGCCACGAACAGAATGAGCGGCGGAAACAGGATTGTCCGAACCATGAGCTAACATTCCTTCAACAGGTTGGATGCGTCACCAAAGGCAAACGCCACAGCGCAGGCAACGGCTACCGTATGAGTTTACGAGCCCGTGCGGGAATCGGAAACCGGCGGATTGCCGGCAGCAGGCTCCGCTGTGATCGCTGCCGCCCCGGTCAGCTCGTTGACGATTGAAACAAACTGACGGCCCCGGTCCTCAAAACTCTGAAACCAGTCGTAGCTCGCACAGCCGGGCGAGAGCAGCACGACATCGCCGGGAGCCGACTGCCCGATGGCCCAGGCGATCGCATCGTGAAACGATGTTGCGACACAGTGCGGCGGAGCCGTCGAGCCGTCGAGGCATTCGCCGAGTTTGCGTCCGGTCGTGCCAAGCAGTGCCACCGCTTTCGTACGACGCCCGATCTCGGCTGCGAACTTCGTCAGGTCAACCTGTTTGTCGTACCCGCCGGCCAGCAGCACAATCGGCTCGTCAAACGCGTCGAGCGCCGCGATTGCAGACTCTGGCGTTGTCGCGATCGAGTCGTTGTAGAACGACCGGCCATCCCATTCGGCGACGAACTGCAGCCGATGCGGCAGGGGCTCGAACTTCGTGAGTCCCCGTTCGATGGACGTTTCGTCGCCCCCCGCGATCAGCGCTGCGGCCACGGCGGCCAGAGCATTCTCGCGATTGTGGCGGCCTCGAAGGCGGAAGCCGGAGAGCGAAACAGACCGGACCTTGTCTTCAGCGCTGACACGAATGGTGTCGCCATCGAGCGATGCAGAGTGACGGGGAAGCTGTTGGCTGCAATCGTTGAAAAGCAGACGCCGCCCGCTGCCCGGCCAGTTGCAGACGTTCGCGTCGACGGCGTTGAGAACAGCCCAGTCATCGGCGGTCTGCCAGCGCAGAATCGACTGCTTCGCGGCGGCGTAAGCATTTAGGGTTTCGTGCCAGTCGAGATGGTTGGGCGAGAAGTTCGTCACGACGGCGATGTTCGGGCGAGCCTGCAGCCAGTTCAGTCGTTCGAGCTGAAAACTGCTCAGTTCAAGCACGACCCAGTCGTCCCGTTCGATCTGATCGGCTACCGGCAGCAGGCTGCGACCGATGTTTCCGCCGAGCCAGCAGCGACGCCCGCCGGCTTCCAGCAGCGCGTGAATCAGAGCTGTCGTTGTCGATTTTCCATTGCTGCCCGTAACTGCAATGACTCGACCGCGATTCAGCTGCCAGAAGAGATTCATCTCTGTCGTCAGAGGAACGCCGCGTTCAACCAGCCGGCTCAGCAACAGATTGTCGGGCCGCACAGCCGGGTTGACGACGACCAGCTCGGCGTCCTCGAAGTGCGACCAGTCCTGCCCGCCGAGCCGCCACTCGACGCCCGCCACGTCACCGAGTTCCGCGATTGATTCCGCGAGTTGCCTCTCAGTTCGCAAATCGGAAACTCGAATCGCCGCTCCGCGACCGGCCAGAAACTGAACCACTCCGACGCCGCCGCCGAACGAACCGAGCCCCATCACGGTGACCCGTTTCCCTCGCAGCTGATCAATGTCGATCGTCGCCGGTGACTCGTTCACGCGAGGCTTGCCTCCCCGGTTCGTCGTTCCCATGCTGCCCCGAAGCTTCATTCCGACGCTCCGGAGAGGTACGCCCAATCCGACACGCCGCGTCGCGACCATACTTCGAACCTCACAAGCAGCATACTTCTCAGCAGGCAAACTCAGCGATGCAGAAACTCGAACAACTTGGCGGTCTGACCTGCCGCACAATTCAGCAACTGGCCGAGGGTGATACTCCGGAACTGGTCGTCATTCTCTGCCACGGTTTTGGAGCCCCCGGCACCGACCTCGTGCCCATCGGACCGGAGATCCTCAGCGCCAGCGAGCGCATCGCCGAGACAACGCAGTTCATTTTTCCAGAGGCACCAACTTCGCTCGCCGATATCGGAATGCCCGGCGGGCGAGCTTGGTGGCATCTCGACATGGAACGTCTGATCGGCGCAGCCGAACGCGGCGAGTTCCGCGATCTGAGAAACGATCATCCCGAAGAGCTGCCCGCGGCTCGTGAGAAGCTGCTCGCTTTGATCGACGAAGTTCGAGGCCGCACCGGCCTCCCGATGTCGAGGATCGTGCTCGGCGGATTCTCGCAGGGATCGATGCTCAGTACCGACGTCGCCTTGCGACTCGACGAGATGCCCGCCGCCCTCTGCGTCTGGTCCGGCACGCTGCTGTGCGAGGACACCTGGCGCGACCTCGCATCGAAACGCGGTCCCCTCCGAGTCCTGCAAAGCCACGGTCGCACGGATCCCATCCTGCCCTTCGAAGCCTCCCTCTGGCTCCGCGACCTGTTTCGAGAATCCGGCTTCGAGATCGAGTTCATCGAATTCAACGGCACGCACACGATCCCGTACGAAGCCGTGAGCAACTTTGTCCGCTTGCTGGAAACAGTCCTCGACGTCGCGCGTTCAAAGTGAGCGATCGCGACAAAGTCATCAACTCCGCAGACCACTGCACACTCCCTCCGATGGTGCGATGTTCCGCGGGATAAGTCACCTTGCCCCGGTCGGGATCCATCAGCTCCGCAAAGTGGTCCTGCAACTTCACTCGTCCCTGCCACTCTTCCGTGTTCCCGTCCGGTTTCTGAGGCCAGATTGACGCGACTGCCAGTCAGCCGATCAGCCGCTCCACTCAGCTTCGCGGACCACCAATCATGACGCAGTCGCCCTCCCGTGAGCGATCATTTTGCCATCGCTGTAACTCGGAAAGTTGTGGGTCCAGGACCTCGATCGTCTCCTGGGGAGAAAGCCACCTGTCGCTGTAGAAACTCCCCGGCAGTTCCTTCGTTGTGGTGTCCATGCTGAACACCATCTGGCCGGAATTACGGTACTGCTCTATGAGGGCGGCGATGTGTTCGAACTGAGAACTCCGATCCGGCGACTGTTTGAACGACTTCTTCTTCAGAGCCTTCCGCGGCACGCAGCCGTGCTGCCTGAGCAACTGTCCGACGACGTGGCGGTCGACGCTCCTTTTTGATTGCTCGCCTGGGAAGATCGGCGATCCGCCAATACGTTTCATTTGCCCGCTCCGGTCCTCGCTGAGGACAGCCAGCGGTGTGGTCAGCGACGACGTTCAGAAACACGTCGTCGATCGGCGGCGCGACTTTGAGGACCGCGGGCGACCCGCCTTTTGCGAATCCATCCGGTCGCGGGATCGGTATCCAGAGCCAGATCAGCACGCTCCTGTCGGATCGTTCTCGGATCAATGTGAAACAGTTCGGCGGTCAAACAGTTCGAGGATATAGCCCACACCGCCGTGCCCCAGTTTGTCCGCTTCGACCGCCGCATCCCAAAGCCGGCCCTTCTCACTGAGCAGCCGAAACGACCGCTACATGTACAGACCGATGTGCCCGTTGCATCGATCCGCCGAAGTCTCCGTACCATCCCAATTCGACTCGCCCCCCCAGCACCGGCTCACACCAGATCGCCATCATTTCGGGAAGTCATTTCGGACGCGTCGCTTAGCTTTTTCTTTGAGATCGATTTCCCTATCATCCGCCACACTTGGGGACGACAACTCACCAGAGTCGCTCCCCTCCTTCGAGATGCACCCCTAGCTCAATTGGATAGAGCATCGGTCTACGGAACCGAAGGTTGCTGGTTCGAATCCAGCGGGGTGTAATTTGCTAAAGTGAATTCAGCAAAGACTTTAGCTTCTCAAGCTCCTCGGTACTGAACCGGGGAGCTTTTTCTGTTCCCCCCACAAATGCGGGTGAACTGGTGGCGAGAGCCAACTTCTCGCGGACTTCCGTGGCCGCGGACTGAGCCGATCGCATCGCCCCATAGAACTTTTCGGTTGTCGCAAAGTCCCGGTGGCGAAGAACGACCTTCAGCGTCTCCGCAGAAACACCGAAGTTGATCAGCCGCTGAGCACAGCCACGGCGCATGTCGTGGGCACTCGCATACTTCGCCCGACGACCGGCCTGCTTGTCTTCCTGACGCACGACAATGCCAGCCTGTTCACCGATCTGGGAGATGATCCGCCCGGCACGTTCTTTCGTCAGACGGCCACCCTTCGCCCGTTGAGCAGGGCGTCCGGAACGCCGCTCTGACCGCTCACAGATCGAAGCAAATTCCGCTTCCGGAATCGCGCCGCTGGAACCGGTGAATTCACCGTCCCGTGCGATGCCATGACTAGTGCCACAAGTCGCAATTGGCGGGTCATGAGAGTGCTCGCCTTGCGGCCTTCGCTTTTGTGACGTGGAGGGTCCGTCGATAAGGAGGACGGTAATCTGTCCGCTCCGGCTTCGCCAGCGGTCGTCCAGTGCAGGTCCATGTGAAGGGATGGGCCAGAACCTCATTGAAGTATTCAAAGAACGATGCCAGCCGGCGTTCCTGATCTTCAATCGATGTGAAGCTCCCTCGACGCAGAAGCTTTCGCATCACGATTCCAAAGATGACTTCGATCTGGTTCAGCCAGGAACTGTGCTTCGGGAGATAAACGAAGCGAATGCGGTGACTCGTGTCAGACAGAAACTCGCGACGCGTGGCCTGACTTTTCAGCACACCACGCGCTCCCTTTTTTTTCCCAACTCGCGATCCAGCTCGCATTCACTCGCAATCCATTCCACCAGACTGGCGGACTGGTGGATGTTGAGGCAGTCTACCACAAGCACCCACTTTGCATCCGGGTCGCTGGCTACGGTCTGCTGGATGTGTGATACAAAATCCTCTTCCGTGCGGGTCGGGCCAATGGTGTTCTGAAAGGTGATTCCCTGAACGACGTCCCAGTTACCAATAACGGTTGTCGTTCCGTGGCGAATGTATTCGAACTCCTGCCGCTCGACCTGACCGGACTGCATGGGCTGAGTCGGTGCCGCCCGTTCCAGAGCCTGAATTCCCGTTATCTCGTCACAGCAGACGGTACGTGTGCCGTCGGAATCGAAGCGGGCCGAAGCCTCGAGGTATGTCTGACAGACCTCTTCCACCTTCCGCTGGAATTCCTCGGGGTCCTTCTCTTTGGTATTAATCCACATCTTCCTGCGGTGTGGTTGAAGCTGCGCGTCTCGCAGGTAACGGCCCACCTGCGAGCTGGAGATGTTTTCTACTATACCGCGTTTGATGACTTCGTCACGAAGTTCGTCATTCGTCCAATGACTGATCGGTCGGTCGGAGTTCTCCGGGGGTTCACAGGCCACCGCCAGAATGCCACACACCTGAGCCGCTGTGAACTTCCCAAGACTGCCACTGCGAGGGGCATCGGCCAGCGTTTCGCGAATGGCCGCCTTGAGTCTGGTCGGTTCCCTGCACTCCAGACGCGTGAGTTCATCCCACGCGTCCTGCCAGCGCCGTCTCCAGCGGCCCACGTCCTTACGGTTCAGCCCGACCTCGGCAGCAATGTCCTCATTGAGCCTCCGGTCAAACGCCGCGAGAACAATCTGAGCCCGTTGACTGAGCGACTTTGGTTCCGTCCGCGATCGACTGAACTCCCGCAGAACCTTCTGCTGCCGTTCCGTAATCTGGACGCGTCGTGCCTTCCCTGGCATGATCCAGTCTCCTCTGAGGAAAACTGCATCATCGTCAATTCCGCCATCTCATGGGATATCAGTTCCGCACTGCGGCACTAGCATAACTGCGATGTGTGCAGAGTTCAGTGCGTGATCGATTTCAGCTCGCCAGTCGCTGCCAGCCGGGATTCGTTGGTCACTCCAGACGTCAAGTTTGTGCTTATCCTGAAGGGGAGCCAGCATCCGCGTGAGCTCGTTCATCACCAATTGGTCGTTATGGCTATACGACAGGAAAACGCTCGGTGCTGAAACGGCCTGTGGCGGCCCCGTCTTCATATTGCCCTCTTGCGATCTAACTTGTCTGTATGCAGTGAAAATTCCGGATAAGACCGGGATGGTGGTTTATGTCAGGAGTGGGAGCGAGCGTCAACTGTGGGAGTGTTCAAATTCTGAATGAGCCAATACGGCCCGCGCCAGCGGCGAGTGTTCACAGGGGCTCGGAGGCGGGGGATGGATTGCTGGGGAGCCTGGTGCGGGAGTCACTGCAGGGTTCTGAAAACACAAAACGGGCGACCGATCGGGGATCGGTCGCCCGTTTGAGTTGCGAATTATTGTCGGGTGCGTGGAGCGCAGCGTGACGCACAATCGTCGACGTTCAGGTGCGTCACGCTGCGCTCCCAAACTGCTCGGGTAGTCGCTTACAGCGTCCAGCCTTCGCGGTAGTCGCGGTGCAGGAACTTGTCGTGTTCGGCGTTGCCGGTCGTGAACTTCTCGGCGTCCCAGTTGACTTTTTCAGCCGCTCGCAGGGCGACGTTGCCCAGCAGGATGGTGCCGGTCAGACGGGCGGCGTAGCTGAAGTCGGACATCGCCTTGTCGCCGCCCTTGATCGCGTTCGCGAATTCAGTGAAGTGGCCGGGTGAGCGCGGCAGGCTCGGTTCCGGCTTTTCAATGTCCAGCACTTCGTTCGTGCCGGGCTTGAAAATCTTGAACGCGGCGCCGTAGTCGTTGGGCGAGTACAGCGTCGCTTCTGAGCCGACCAGCATCGAGCCGCTGCCTTTGAACTTCTCGCCGGGGACCAGTTCCTGAGCCGGCAGGTTGCCGCCGTCGTACCAGAACATCTTCGTGGGAGCCCACTTGCCCTTTTTGTCGCCACGCTCGCGTTCCGGGAACTGGAACGTGATCTTCGCACGGCTCGGGTAAGTTTCGTTCCCATAGATGCCTGGCGAGTCGGCTTCGATCCAGCTCGGATCAAACAGGTCGAGTGCCATGACGGCCATGTTCGCTGTGTGGCAGGCCATGTCGCCCAGGGCTCCGGTGCCGAAGTCGACCCAGCCGCGCCACTTGAAGGGGTGATAGGCGTCGTGATACGGACGCTCCTGAGCAGGGCCGAGGAACAGGTCCCAGTGCAGACCCTTCGGCACTTCCTTTTTTTCCGTCGGACGACCGGTGCCCTGCGGCCAGATCGGGCGGTTGGTCCAGACGTGGACTTCCTTGATCTCGCCCAGCAGGCCGGCTCGGACGATCTCGACGGCTTCACGCAGGCCGGTGTTCGACGTGCCCTGGTTGCCCATCTGAGTGGCGATGCCCTTCTCGGCGGCCAGGTCTTTCAGCACCTTCGCTTCGTGGACGGACCAGGTCAGTGGCTTCTGGCAGAAGCAGCCCTTGCCCAGCTTCATCGCGCCGACGCTGGCCGGAGCGTGGCTGTGGTCCGGCGTCGAGACCGTGACCGCGTCGAACTTGTCGCCCATTTCGGCGTACATCTCGCGGTAGTCGACGAAGGTTTTGGCTTTCGGAAAGCGGACGGCGGCCTTTTCCAGACGACGCTCGTCGATGTCACAGATGGCGACGACGTTGCCGTTCTTGCCGGCATCATTCGAGTCACTGGAGCCTTTGCCTTCGACTCCGACGCAGGCGAAGTTGATGTTCTCGATATTCGCTCGGCTCTGAGCGAACGCCGGCGTCAGGCTGTGCCCGACCCACCACGCGGAACTGGCGGCGGCCGACGTCTTCAGGAAGTCACGACGATTTGACTGATGGCTCATGAGAGAACTCCTCTGTCTGAATGCCCTGTGAGAAGGCGGGGAACACGGTGAAGGCAGACTACGCACGTCGAAGCCCCGTGGCTGGGAACTTCGAGAATCTGCATCGGAAACCGTCGATGATAGCAGCCCTCGAATCAGCGGCCAGTGACCGCGAAGCTGCGACGGGAGCATGAAATCGCGACAATTGCGTTCGCTCTGGGCGCCGGATAGCCTGCGACGCGATCGCGAAGCGGCGTTGTTGAACGCCCCGCCGCAGGCGCCGGCTGTCAGACTGCTCGCCCCGTGCTGGCGGTCGGCACCCGCGGCTGGGCGTTCAACGAGTGCTTCAGCCCGCTTTCGCTCGCAACCCGCGAAATTCTTACTGTCTGATCTGAAAGCTGACTGTCCGATGAGATCTCTGCTGACTGTGCTCTTTGTCGCCGCTGTTTCCACCAGTTTTCTGTCGGGCTGTAAGCCGACAGCGGCTCCCGGGCCGGATGCCGGGGCACCGGGCGAGGCCGCTGCGGTCGAAGAGCTGCTGCCCGAGCCGCCGCCGGCAGACGACGCTCAGGCGGTTGAGCAACTCAAGGCGAAGAACGTTGCCCTGCAGATGGACAGCAATGGCAACGTCGTCATGGCTGACTTCCGCTCGACGGAAACCGGCGACGAGGACATCGCTCTGCTGGTCAAGCTGCCGTCGCTGACGCGCGTGATTCTCTTCGGGCCGAATTTCACCGATGCCTGCTGCGAGCATCTGGCCAAATGTCAGAGCTTTCAGATTCTGGACGCGGCGAGCACGCGAATTGCGGACAAGGGTGTCGAAGTGCTGGCGACCGTGCCGGGCCTGCGGGCTCTGGGATTGCGGCGGACGGACGTGACCGATGCCGGAATCGCTCATCTGGCCGGTGCTGAGAATCTGATCGATGTCGATCTGCGGTTTACCAATGTTTCCGATGACGCGGTCAAGACGCTGGCCGGCATCAAGTCTCTGCGGGTCGTCAAGCTGCAGGAGTGCCCGAACATCAGCGACGCTGGCATCCAGGCTCTGGCGACATTGCCGAAACTCGAGTCGATCAACATCAGCAAGAACACGCAGCTCACGGCGGCATCGCTGGAAGCTCTTGGCCAGGTCGAAACGCTGAAGACGCTGGAACTGGAAAACGACGTCGAGATTCCCGGCAGCGCGTTTGTGCACATCACCGGTTTGAAGAATCTGGAGACGCTCAACGTCCGCTTTAACCGCGTGTTTGACGACGACCTGAAGCATCTGTCGGGAATGACGAGCCTGCAGGAGCTGTACCTGCGGGAAGCGGCCGTCACGAACGCGGGCGTTGCTCATCTGTCCGGCCTGACGAATCTGGAACTGCTCGACCTGACCGGCTCGGTCGTCGACGACGGTTGCGTGCCGACGCTGAGTCATCTGCCGAAACTGCATGATCTGGCCCTCGAATACTGCAGCATTACCGACGAGGGGCTGGTCGGAATCGGCAAGCTGACGACTCTGACGGCGCTGGATCTGTCGAAGTGCGAAATCACAACGGAAGGCCTGAGCCACCTGACGGGTCTGGAGAATCTCGAAACGCTGGAACTCGACGAATGCACGATGCTCGACACGGACGCCGTCGAGCATCTCAGCAAGTTGAAAAAGCTGAAGAAGCTGAAGCTTGGCCTGACGGCACTCGGTTATGACGACGACGCGCTGAACACGCTGAGGGAAGCGATTCCTGGCCTGAACATCGAAGTCTGAGTCGGGCAACTGCGGCGGCCGATCTGGATTCGCTGTCTGGAAGCCCGTTCATTTCTGCGTCGCGAATCCCTCGCGCTGAAGAAACAGGATTTCCCGATGAAACTGCTGACGCACCTGTTCGACAACAATCGCAACTGGTCGGCGGGTGCTCGGATGGCGGATCCGGAGTACTTCGAGAACCTTTCGCGGCAGCAGTCACCGAAGTATCTGTGGATTGGCTGTGCCGACAGCCGCGTCCCGGCGAACCAGATTCTGGGGCTGGCGCCGGGCGAAGTGTTCGTGCATCGCAACATTGCCAACATCGTGACGCACAGCGACTTCAACTGCCTGTCGGTGATCGAGTACGCCGTCCGGTATCTGCAGGTTGAGCACATCATCGTTTGCGGACATTACGGCTGCGGCGGCGTTCAGGCGGCCATGCAGAACAATCGGCTGGGTCTGATCGACAACTGGCTGCGGCATATTCGCGACGTCCGGCAGAAGCACGAAGACGTGCTGTATCGCATCGAAGATGAAGATGTCGTGCTGGCCAAGCTGTGCGAGTTCAACGTGATCGAGCAGGTCTACAACGTCTGCCACACGACGATCGTGCAGGATGCCTGGGACCGCGGCCAGAGCCTCGCCGTCCACGGCTGGATTTACAGTCTGGCGGATGGCCTGTTGAACGACCTCAATGCCAGCGTCGCTGGCCCGAACGAACTGTCGACGATCTATCGCATGACGGTCGACAAGCCGGTCTGATTGGCGCGCTGCTGACGTGCTCGGGAACGTGTTGGAAACAGATTCCCGATTCGCCCACACACCTTGAGTGGACACACAGACACATTGCGTGAACACGGTGAGCTGTTGGCCGGAAGGCCTCGGGCATATCACGCCCGGCCGTGATGCGTCACGGCTCACAAATCGCAAAGTCGTTTCGGACACGTTCCTCAGTGTTGTGTGGAAGCTGCGTCCAGACCGTCGTGGTTTACGTCGTGATTGCTCGCGTCGTGCCCGGTTGCGTCGTGCCCGGTTGCGTCGTGTTGGGAATGCTCGTCGCCGGGATGCTCGTCGGACGCCGGATCCCGTGTTGTCTTGCCCTCGCGGTGCGCCATCAGCGCGGCGGCTGCGTGGTAGCGCGAGGAGACGCCCGGTTGCGGGTAGAGGCCGCCGCCCAGGATCAGAGCGGTCAGGATCAGAATCGTGACACGCTCGCTGATGCGGCAGTTCATCGAGATCGATGCGGCATGGCGGGTCCCGGTGAAGACTCGGAAGTAGGCCAGCACGACCGCGACTCCGTTGAGCATTCCGGCCAGCACGACGGCGAGGCCAACGAGCGGATAAACGCCGACCGCGCCCTCGACGAGCAGTTCCGTGCCGACGAAACCGACGGTTCCGGGAAAGCCGATCGACGCCAGGCCGGTCAGCAGGAACAGCCCGGCCAGAATCGGCGTGTGCTCGTACATGCCATGAAACGTGTTGAGCGACAGGCGACCGGTGCGGGCTTCGACGCTCCTCAGCGTCAGGCCAAAGCCCAGCAGCGAAATGCCGACTGATAGCCACACGCAGAGGGCTCCCGTCAGTCCGATCGGCGTGACCATTTCCAGTCCGACCAGCACCAGTGACGAGTGGCTCAGGAAGACGTAGCAGAAGAACCGTCGCGCTTCATGCTGCACGAGGGCCATGCCCGCTGCATAAACGGCGGTGAAGAGCGAGACGATCCCGATGCTCTGCAGAGCCCAGTCCGGGGCGATTGGCAGGACGAGTCGAATGACGGCATACGCGCCCGTCATCGGCGTCACGAACAGTAGTGCGGTTCCGAAGGTGGCCTTCTCGAACAGGTCAGTGATCCAGCAGTGCAGCGGCGTGACTCCACTCCTCAACAGAGCGGCCGCCGACAACAGACAGCCCGCGATCACCGGCGGGTTCAACGCCGAAGCGTCCTCTGGAACGAGTGCCTGGCCGGCGACGAGCAGCGCGACGAACACTCCCATGTGCAGACAGTAAAACCGGGTGGCCTGCCGCCGGACGCGCATCTCGATCCACGGAGGAACGGTCGCGATGGCCAGCAGCGCGATGATCAGCCAGGGATCGCGGCAACTCAACGTCGCCAGCAGCACGGCTTCGGAGAACAGCGTCCAGCCGAACGAGAACCGGTTGACCTTGGTGCGCAGTGTTGTGAGCACCGTCATCAGGTAGAGCATCGCTCCCAGAGGCAGCAGCGGGGCGCTCAGCTCGTCAACGACGAACACGTCTTTGTGGAACACGGCGTCGAGCACGTCCCAGTGATCGTGCGCTTCGAACGTGTGCAGCGAGTTGAAATCGATCCACTCGCCAGCGGCACACAGAAATGTCAATGCGCAGACAACGATGGCGTGTCGGCGGGCGACATCGCGATTCCTCAGACAGCCGACCCACAGTGCTCCGAGCAGCGGGATCAGCACGGACAGTTCCAGCCAGGGCAGGTGCATTTCAGGCATCAGACCACGTCCTCCAGTGAGTCTCCATAAACTGTGACGTTGTCCGATTCGCGGTGCTCACTGCCTCCGGCGAAGCGGGTCCAGCGACGCTCCTGCTGGTCGCACCAGCGGAACAGTCGTACGAACGGTCGCACGATGTATTCGTTGAGAAAGCCGTCGAGATAGCCGCGTTCCAGAGAAAAGCGGTACAGCCAGGAACGCTGAGCTTCCGGCACCTGCCGTTCCCAGAATGTCGGGCCGGTCGAGAGCCGCTCGCCGATCGCGTTCTCCAGCGACTGGTAGTCCTTCAGCAGTGACGGAGCCCGCAGCAACTGCAGCGTTCGCAGGCAGGCATGGCCGATCATGTGGATCAGGGCGATGTATCTCAGCCCGCAGCCGATCTCGACGGTGATAATGCCCACCTGGGTCAGCGACGCGAAGGCCAGAGCGTTCTTCACATCGTTCTGCACGCGGGAAGCCAGCGTGCCCATCACGGCAGACACCAGTCCGAGCACTATCACGGCGGCACTCAAGGCCCACGACGCTTCCAGCAGCGGGCTGACGCGGAGCAGCAGAAACGTTCCGAGATGCACCGAGAGGGCTCCGTAAAAAACGGCGCTTGAGGGTGTCGGGCCTTCCATTGCGCGAGGCAGCCAGCCGGAGAATGGCACCATGCCCGACTTGCCGGCGGCGGCGACCAGCAGCAGCAGGCCGACGATCAGAGCGTGCCACGAATCGGTTGCTGCCTGCCCTTCCGGCCAGGGGCCGGTTCCCATCAGGCCGTCAAAGTCGCCGGCTCCGGTCAGGTGGTGCAGCGTCAGGGCCGCGATCAGAAAGGCGGCATCGGCGAAGCGGTACACCGTCCAGACACGATGGCCGTTGCGGACCGGGCCCGGTCGTTCGTGGAAGTAGGCGATCAGCAGGGCGGACGAGAGTCCGACGAGTTCCCAGCCCAGGAACAGCGTTTCGATCGTCCCGGCCAGCGACGACACAATCATGCCGAGCAGGAACAGGGCATACAGCAGGAAGAAGCGTCGATAGCCAGCCTCACGATGCAGATAGATGCTGGCGAACGCCCCGACCGTGCCGCAGAGCACGAACGAGAGAATCGCGAACGGCACGGACAGTCGGTCGAACACAAACTTCAGATGGAAATGAAAATCCTCCTGATGAATCTCGACCCAGTTGCCAAGTTCGATCACGACGTGTCGCGAGTCGAAGGCGAGCATCAGGCCGAGAATGGTCAGCGCAGAGAACAGCCCGGCGAGGACCGCGAGCTTCGTGAAGTTCGACTGCGACTCTTCGCTGAGGGGCCGGCTGACGAGCATCGGCAGGCCCAGCACCGCCAGCAGAATGGCGGGGCTGGCGACGACGATGACGCCCAGAATCTGGAACAGGTTGTCGAGTGTCATGATCAGATGAGGCTGTCAGGGGGCGATCGATTACGGTGAAAAAAACGGGCGAAACGCAGAACTCGAACTCGCCACAAACGAGTCACTTGCGAGCTGACTCGAATGCGAACTAACTCCGGGCAGCAGCTGCCGGCGTGCCGGGCGGCTCGGTGATTGCCGACTCGGAGATCTCTGACCTTTGAACGTCCGACTCTGAGATGGATCGAAACGGCAGGTGCTCGCGCGAGCCCGCGTAGCACTGCAGCGACGACGCGACTTCGGGAAGCTCGGCCGCGGACGGTTCGTAAGGTTCGAACTGGCCATCCCGGTAGAGATGCAGCTCCGACGTGGATGCATCGATCACCGCGAGCTGAACCCAGCTGCCGCGGCACAGCCGTCCGATCCCGGCATGCCGGTCGATGATTGAGAGCATCGCGGCGGGCGTTGTTTCGATGACGAACAGCAGTCGGAGCGGTTCGTGGATCTCGACCATCTGCTGATACAGGCCGGTGCGCAGATCGCTGGCCGAGCCTTCCATCACGCCGAGCAGCGAGACCAGGTTGTGGGGCAGCTTCGAGCCGGATCCGTACTTCACATGGTCGACGCAGGAGAAGTAGTACTCGAGGCTGATGCCGGCACAGACGGGAATTGCCGCGGCGAGAATGCGGAACAGGATGGACGACTCTTCGTCATCCTGCGTCGGGTCATAGGACGTTAGAAATGCCCTGCGGTCGATGAACAGGCCGCGTGTCCAGTCGCGTCGCCCGACGATGCACAGGGCGTTTGTCGCGTGGTTGTACTCGGGGCGCGCCTGGGCGAGGTCTTCCGCCCGCGACTCGGCATGCCGCAGGGCCTCTTCGGGCGCCAGTGTGAGTGGCGCCGAGGCGAACCGGCGGCAACGTTCGTGAGCGTTCCGCGTGCGGCCTTCCTCAATCGCCTTGCGTGCGGCCTCAAAATCGGCCCGGTGCGATGCCGGCACGCGATCGAGATCGTAATAAACGACGGAGTCATCGCAGGTGTTGTGATACGCGCCGACGAAGACCGTGTCGTCCGGAATGACGAGCCCGCGTTCGGCCATCAGGGAGCGGACTCGATAATCATTCGCCATTTCGGCAAAGGCTCGCGCGTTCGGGCCGCCGCGTTTTCCGGCGCACGCGCCGCAGCAGTAGGCGGATTCGTGCGGGTTGTTGAGGCTCGACGATCCGTGTCCGCACGCGATGAACAGCCGCGAGAAGTCTTCCGCTTTTGTCAGGCCGATGTCCTGCAGGAGTCGTGTGACGATGCCGGCCATCTCGTCGAGCGTGAAGCCGACGTGCCCGTTCTCGGAGCCGGGCGTTTCCTGATAACGCTGCAACTGCAGGCGTGTCACCGGCGGCGGCTGCAGCAGCGATCCGAAGCGGCTGCGGATCCGGGCCGTCAGATGGGGAGCCAGCACTCGCGCCACCAGTGGCGCCGTGGCGAGCGATCCGGCAATCCCGGTCACAATGCCGCCCAGGAAGGTGCGGCTCCGTGTGTGAAACAGGTACGTCGCGAGGCCGAGGCCCTTGCGCATTTGAGCCCGCGACTGATGCACGCCCTCAAACGTGTACCCGACGTCTTCCTGCACGTAGTGATCCGGGTCGATGACCGCCGGGCACAACGGTTTGAAAAAGCTGTCGGCAGCTCCCCGATATTTCATCGCCACAGCGAAGAAGCCTGCCGCGCCAAATGTCTCGCATTGCGGAGCGACTTCCTCAACATGTCGACGGAACGACTCTTCACGATCGTCGATGCAGCACATCAACTGGAACGTCGGTCGAGCGGACGCGGGCTGCTCTCGGGACAGGTCGCGGCGGCGTTTCGAGTGCTTTGCGAAAGCGTCGAGCGCGGCCACTCGATACTGCCGTTCGTATGCCTCATGAAAGATGCGGCGGCGTTCGATCGAGGAAAATGTTTCGACTTCGCTCACCAGTTGTGACCAGCCGTCGGCGTCGAGCCTCAGCAGCGCGCCGGGCTGCCAGCCGAGCATCTGCCCGACCTGGAACAGCAGAAACGCACGGCGTTCGATATTCAACGGCTGGCTGCGATGGAGGCATTCGGCGGCGGCAGCGAGCGTCTTGCCAACCGGGCCGCTGATCCCGAAGACCTCGCGGCCGAGGTACGCAATCGCCTGGCGTTCGAGCAGCAACTGCACGGCCAGAAACTCGAGCAGCGATCCGGGCGGCGCGGGCCGGACCGTCCAGTCGGCTGCCGTTTCCATCTGCCAGACCATGCCCGCCCAGCCGCGCAGCGACAACAGGGCCTGCGTGATGAATTCGTCGCGGTCACCTGCGGCAACGCCCAGCAGTTCCAGCGATTCGAGGATTGACCGTTCCGGCGATGTCTCGTCGTGCTGGATCGACAGCAGTTCCTCGCGCAGGCCGCGCAGCCACTCGTCCGGTGCCGTTCGCTGTTGCGAGTACAGCCTGACGAACGCTCGGAACAGCCCCGCGTCGCGGTCCGGCAGCTCCCACTGAGCATATCCCTGATCGAGGAACGCGCCGCAGAATCGAATCAGCAGGTCGTGCGTGTACCGGTTGATGTCCTCGCCGGTCGTCTGCAGCAGCAGGTCGCGCGGATGCAGCACGGCCAGGGCGTCCGGTCCGGCGGCTGGGAGAGTCTGAGAGCCGTGTCGGCAGAGTCTCCACAGGATCTGGAGCGTGGCGGCTTCCCAGGTCGAATCCCGCCAGTTGTCGTGCCGGCGACCGAATTTCGAGAGCAGCTCGCCGGGAAGTGTCGACAGCTCACCGCCATCAGTTGCGGAGCCGGCCAGAGCTTCTGTCAGCCATGTTTTCGCGCCTTCGAGCAGCCGCTCGCGGACACGGGCGGGGACTTCCGGACGAAACTTCTCGAGCGCGTCGGTCTCGGCGGGAAATCCATCCTGATTCGGATCGTCCGCATTGATCACCAGCGCGCCCCCGGCTTCGAGCCACGGCAGGAGCTCCGCCTTGGCGCGGACGATCCCCTCGAGGTCGGGAA
>Ga0209578_10000833_pt1 | contig 33080 bp, 22 predicted proteins | sample tdAd472_FD_187127 | JGI IMG/M metagenome (GOLD analysis project Ga0209578, IMG submission 187127) | Marine sediment microbial communities from the Atlantic coast under amendment with organic carbon and nitrate - tdAd47.2 (SPAdes)... | ecosystem: Environmental > Aquatic > Marine > Coastal >...
CTGACGGCCTTGGCGCAACGCCTGAGCGACGGCCTCGAAATAGACCTCGGTCTTCCCCGAACCGGGCACCCCGTCGAGCAGTGTGGCGGCGAAGGTTTCCGCCTCGACTTGCGCCTTTAAAAGGGTGGCGGCCTCTTCCTGCTCGGCCGACAGATCGGGCCCCTCGGCATCCGGGTCGGGATCGGGAACGGCCTCGGCGATGGCCAGCGTGACCGGCTTTAACGCCCCCGCCTCGGCCAACCCTTTGACCACCGACGGCGTCACCCCCGCTTCCCGCGCCAAGTCGGCTGGCAGCCGCGGCGGTCCGTCACGCGCGACGTCGAGCACCCGCTGGCGGGCCGGGGTCATGCGCAGCGAATCGGCAACCTCGCCCATAAGATAGGCCGTTTTTGGGGTTGGCGGATCAAGCGCCGCCGGAACGCTCATCGCCATTTTGAGAACCGGTCCGGGCGGCGTTACCGTATAGCGGGCCAGCCATTCGATGAAGTGCCGCTCGGCCTTGGGGAGCGGCGGCGCATCGTGCTTGCGAATCACCGTTTTAAGTTTCGACGACTCCAGTCCGCCGTCCGCTCCGCCCAAACGCCAAACTACGCCGGACATGGTCCGCCGTCCGAAAGGCACCTCGACAAAGTCGCCTTCGGCCAAGACGAGCCCGTCCGGCACCCAATAGTCGAAGGCCCCGTCGAGCGGCAAAGGCAGCAAAACGGCCACCCGGTTTAGCGTTTCATTGAACTCCCCATTCATGGGCACGACTTTAGGGGAGAAGCCGCACAATCGCCAAGGCCGATTAAGCTCATTTTAGGACTTGTCCCGTCATAGTTGGCCGATCTCGGGGATTTCATGTGGGACCATAGGGCATGACCAGCGACAGCAAGCCGAAACCGGCGGCCAATCCGACCGTCAACGACGAAACCGTAACCGCTTATTTGCGGGCGCATCCGGATTTTCTCGCCCGGCATTCGGAAATGCTGACCGAGTTGGAAGCGCCGTCGCGCTGGAGCGGCGACGGGGTGGTCGACATGCAGCGTTTCATGACCGATAAGCTGCGTCGGGAAATTGATCATCTGCGCTCGATCTCCAACGAATTGATCGTCACCAGCCGGACCAACCTGTCGGTCCAGGGCCGCACCCATCAAGCCGTGCTGACCCTGCTGGCCGCCCGCGACGTCACCGAATTGGCCCGGACCGTCCGCGACAGTTTCCCCCTGATTCTCGATTTGGACGTCGTGTCTCTCTGTCTGGAGCCCTCCTCCCAGGCCCTGCCGGAACTGGCGATCAATGAAATCCGCGAGTTGGCGGAAGGCGCGGTCGACCGCTATCTCGGCCCCGATCACGACATCATGCTGACCCACGAAGCGGCCGACGACGGCACGATCTTCGGCGAAGGGGCTGGCCTCGTCCGTTCCGCCGCCTTGGCGCGAATCAACGGCGGTGCGGTTATGCCCTCGGGAATTTTAGCCCTCGGTTCGCGCAGTCACGGCACCTTCCATCCCGGCCAGGGTACCGAGCTTCTCACCTTCCTCGCCCGGGTCGTTGAACAGGTGATGCATTCATGGCTGGAGCCGAACGCCTGAACGCTCCCACCCCCCGCATAGAACCGGCGCTCGAATCGGCGATTGCCGGGTGGAACCGCTGGCTGGCCGATGAAAAGCGCGCCTCCGACCACACCCTGGCCGCTTATCGCCGCGACCTGAACGGATTTTTGAGTTTCATCGCCGGGCATATCGGCTACGCGCCGGGTCTTGAAGACCTGGCGGCCCTGACCCCCGCCGATTTCAGAAGTTACCTAGCCGACCGAAGTAGTCGGGGCTTAGCCAGAAGTTCAACCGCACGCGCTCTTTCGACCCTGCGCAGTCTGTTCCGGTTTCTCGACAAACGGGGATTGGCCCACAACGCCGCCATCCAGGCGATCCGCACGCCCAAACTTCCCCGCTCGCTCCCCAAAGCCCTGGACATGGCTGAAGCGGGAGAAACCCTGGAAGCGATTAGCTCTTTAAGCGATACGGAGTGGTTCGAACAACGGGGCCTCGGCTGGATGGGACAGAGGGATGCCGCCATCTTGACCTTGCTCTACGGCTGCGGCCTGCGGGTCAGCGAAGCCTTGGGGCTCAACCAGAAAGACGCGCCATCCAGGGAGACATCGACACTGGTCATCACCGGCAAAGGCAACAAACAACGGCTGGTGCCCGTTTTGCCCATCGTAATTGATGCCATCGACGCCTACCGCGAAGCCTGCCCCTTCCCCTTGAAAGCAGGCGACCCGCTTTTCGTCGGCGCGCGGGGCAAACGCCTGACCTCCCGCATCGTGCAGCGTCAGATGCAAAAACTCCGGCTGCAATTGGGTCTGCCCGATACGGCGACGCCCCACGCCCTACGCCACAGCTTCGCCACCCATCTTTTAGCGGGCGGCGGCGACCTGCGCACCATTCAGGAATTGCTCGGTCACGCATCGCTATCGACCACCCAGCGCTACACCGAGGTCGACGCGGCGCGGCTTACCGAGGTTTACCGGGCCGCCCATCCCAGAGCAAAAAAGGCCGATTAGTTATGATCCGAAATATTTGGATAGTGTGTTGGGCGTTTACATTTGCCATTGGACTTTCCCAGATACCCAGCTTCACACAGCAATATCTCCAGGCTGTCAATTCTGCCGCTGCAGAACTGAAAAAAATCGTCGATGGGGACAGAAAAGACGCACAGGAAGCGGGCCTCACAATGGAACAATATGTGGCCCAATTTACAAGCAATTCGAATTCCCTGTTTGTGAAACAGGGCAACCGCATTTCAGGAAGAATTGAAAGAGAAGAATTCCTTATCGGTCTTCGAGATAAATTGCTCGCAACCCAGGAATGGCTTCGGCCTTTTGTGATATTGATTGAGCCAGACGTTCAAATTTTTGAGCAAACGGCTTTGCTCTACAGTTTTACTTTAGCGCTTGATCCACTTTATGCGTTCGTTGGAGCACTTTTGAGTCTCATCATAAACAGCTTATTTTTTGTAATATTTAGAAGAGCCTAGAAATGCCGGACCCCCGTCCTTTGTTGGACGAGGGTCTGCGCTTTTTATGCAGCTGTCGGCTTGGATATCCATTTCGCCAAGTCTAACAGCGGAGTCTTGCGATTCAGTGAATCAGGTCGATTTACCCCCTCTAGCTCCCCTAGAAGGGGGAGGACCATGACCTTGCCAAGAAGCCCTCCCCTTTTCTAGGGGAGGGTTGGGTGGGGTACCTTTATGCTGCGATCCGTTCGATTTCCTGCTCGGCGCCTTCGACCGCCTTGGCCGCCAGATCTTCACCCATGGCCAACCCGTTGGCTTCGACGGCGGTAAAATCGCCAATTCCCAAAAATCCGAAGACCGTCTTCAGATAAGGAATGGTGAAATCCATGGAAGCGGCGGGCGAACTTTCCGAGTAATCGCCACCGCGCGCCGCCAGAACGACCACCCTTTTTCCGTCTTCAATAAGCCCCACCGGACCGTTTTCCGTATAGGCGAAGGTTTCACCGGCCCGGGAGACGTGGTCGATATAGGTCTTGAGCGTCGAGGGGATGCCGAAATTGTGCATGGGCACGCCGATGGCAATCGTATCGGCGGCTTTCAACTCGCCAATCAATTCTTCCGATGTGGCGACCAACGCCTGCTGGTCGGCGGTGCGGTCTTGCGCCGGGGTAAAGAACGCGCCGAGAATTTGGCCGTCCAAATGCGGCAGTTTCATTTCCGCCACATCCCGGCGATAGACTTGGCCGTTGGGGTTCTTTTTGATCCAGGCGTCAGTGAAGGATTTGGTCAGCCGCTTGGAAATGGAGTTTTCGCCCATCGGGCTGGAATCGATAACAAGCAATGTGGACATGGTCTGTCTCCAATGTCTGTGCGTTAAAACGTTGAAGACAATGTCGGGCCTGAAGGGACCAGAAACAATCCAGGCATTCTGAAACGAATCGTTTCCAAAAAGGAAACGGAGCCGCATCGTAAAACGATGGGCTCCGTCCTTCCTCCCCGAAAACTCGCGCTCTCGGGCTCCCTGAAGAATTTTGCACTCCGTACCCCTCCAACTCCCCCTAGAAGGGGGAGAGCGATTTCGGAGTCCCTCCCCTCTTAGGGGAGGTTAGGTGGGGTACCATCTAACTTTTAACTATGGATGCTCCACTTATCGGAGGCCATGGCGGCTTCCTTGACCGCTTCGCCGTAGCCCGGGTGGGCGTGGCAAACGCGGGCCAGGTCTTCCGCCGAGCCGCCGAATTCCATGATGATCGCCGCTTCCATCACCAAGTCGCCTGCCAGCGGGCCCATGATGTGGCAACCGAGCAATTTGTCGGTTTCCTTGTCGGCCAAAATTTTGACGAAGCCTTCGGTTTCGCCGGTCGCTTTGGCCCGCGAGTTGGCCGAGAAGAGGAACTTGCCCGACTTGTAGGCGACACCCGCCTTCTTCAAGCTTTCTTCCGACTTGCCGACTACGCCGACTTCCGGGGCCGTATAGACCACGCCCGGAATGGCGTCGTAATTGACATGCGCCGATTGACCGGCAATCGCTTCGGCCACGGCCACGCCTTCTTCTTCGGCCTTATGGGCCAGCATCATGCCGCCGATCACGTCGCCGATGGCGAAGATGCCGGGCACGTTGGTTTGCAGATCGTGATCGACCTTGACGAACCCGCGCTCATCCATCTCGACGCCGACTTTTTCAAGGCCCAGATTGGCCGTGTATGGACGCCGCCCAATGGACACCAGAACCACCTCGGCTTTCACCTGCTCGGCGTCGCCGCCGTCTTTCGGCTCAACGGTCAGGGTCACACCGGTTTTGGCTTTCTTGGCCGCCGTCACTTTGTGACCCAGCTTGAATTCCATGCCCTGCTTCTTGAGCGAGGCCAGCATCTTCTTGCAGACCTCACCGTCCATGCCGGGCAAGATGGTGTCCATGAATTCAACCACGGTGACCTTGGCGCCCAAACGCCGCCAGACCGACCCCAGTTCCAGGCCGATCACGCCGCCGCCGACGACCACCATTTCCTTGGGCACTTTCGGCAGGTCGAGCGCACCGGTCGAAGAAACGATTTGTTTTTCGTCGATGTCGACGCCGGGCAGCGGCGCGACGTCGGAGCCGGTGGCGATGACGATGTTTTCCGCTTTCAGCACTTCTTTCTTCTTGCCCTTGAGCGGTGTCACGGTGACCTCGTCGGCCCCAGTAATTTCGCCTGCACCGACGATGTAGTCGACTTTGTTTTTCTTAAACAGAAACTCGATGCCGCCGGTCAGCTCTTTGACCACCTGATTTTTGCGCTCCAGCATTTTTTTGACGTCGATCGCCAGTTTGCCGGTCGAAATGCCGTGCTCGGCAAACTCATGGGCGGCTGCTTCGTAATGATGGGAAGACTGCAGCAACGCCTTCGACGGAATACAGCCGACGTTCAAGCAGGTGCCGCCAAGCGCCCCGCGTTTTTCGACGCAGGCCACGCTCATGCCCAGTTGGGCGGCGCGGATGGCGCAGACGTAACCGCCGGGCCCACCGCCGACGACGATCAGATCATAGGATTTTTCGGACATGGGTTCCTAGTCCTCTAGTTTCACTCGCCGCTGGCTCGCTTTGGGGACCTCAATCGCCGGTCGCCCTCCGGGCTGGGCTCGCTCGTATTAACTCGCGGGGCCTCAACGGCCCTTGTTCAAAAAGAGTGAAGGACCGGACACTCTGGATGTCCGGCCCATCTTCAATTTCTTTAGGCGTCGATCATGATCCGCTGGGGATCTTCGATGCATTCCTTGACCCGGACCAGGAAGGAAACCGCTTCCTTGCCGTCGATGATCCGGTGGTCGTAGGACAGCGCCAAGTACATCATCGGGCGGGCCTCGATGGAACCGTCCGGCATGACCATCGGACGCATTTGGGTTTTGTGCATGCCCAGAATGCCCGATTGCGGCGCGTTGAGGATCGGGGTCGACATCAAGGAGCCGTAGACGCCGCCGTTGGAGATGGTGAAGGTGCCGCCGGTCATTTCCTCGACCGAAAGCTTGCCGTCCCGCGCCTTGCGGCCGAAGTCGGCGATGGTGCCTTCCAATTCGGCGAAGCTCATGGCGTCGGCGTTGCGGACCACGGGAACCACCAGACCGTTGGGCGTGCCGACGGCGACGCCGATGTCGTAGTAGTTCTTGTAGATCACGTCGGTGCCGTCGATCTCGGCATTGACCGCCGGGAACTCGCGCAGCGCGGTGATGCAGGCCTTGGAGAAGAACGACATGAAGCCGAGCTTGATGCCATGCTTCTTCTCGAAGCCGTCTTTGTACTGTTTGCGCAGCTCCATCACGTTGGTCATGTCGACTTCATTGAAGGTGGTCAGCATGGCCGCGGTGTTCTGGGCGTCTTTCAGCCGTTCAGCGATCCGCTGACGCAGGCGGCTCATCTTGACCCGTTCCTCGCGCGGACCGATCGGACGCGGCGGGAACTGAGCGCCCGGTGCCGGAGCGGCGGCAGCCTGGGCCGGAGCGGCGGCAGGTGCGGGAGCCGGGGCCGAAGACGCAGCCGCAGCCTTGGAAGCGGTGCCGTTTTTGATCGCCTCGAGCACATCGCCCTTGGTCAACCGTCCGTCTTTGCCGGTGCCGGTAATCGCGTTGGGATCGAGGTTGTTTTCATCGACCAGCTTGCGAACCGCCGGAGACAGCGCCGTCGCAGCTGCCGGAGCGGCGGCTGGGGCCGGTGCGGGAGCGGCGGGAGCGGGCGCCGGAGCGGCCTTTTCTTCCTTGGCCGGAGCCGGTTCGGCTTTCGCCGGGGCGGCTGTCGCCGTCGCGCCTTCGTCGATGGCCCCGAGCAGTTGATCGACTTCCACGTCGTCGCCTTCTTGCGCCACGATCTCGGAAAGGACCCCCGCCACGGTGGCGTTGACTTCAACGGTCACCTTATCGGTTTCCAACTCAACCAAAGGCTCGTCCATGGCGACGGCTTCCCCGACCGCCTTGAACCATTTCGAAACCGTTGCTTCCGTCACTGATTCGCCCAGAGTGGGCACCTTGATTTCCGTCGCCATGATGTCCTCGAGTTCCAACGGTTAGATATTTTTGCTCAATTCTGTCGGCCGGCTGAACGGACGCGGCAGAGACTGGAAGCTCCACTCCAACGCCTGTTCCACCAACACTTCCTGCTCAGCCACATGCTTCTTCAACAACCCGGTCGCCGGAGCTGCGGATGCCTTGCGGCCCGCATATCCGATATTATGCCTGCGTCCGAGGTCTTCCATGATGTATTCGAGCCGGACCTTGGCGAACAACCAAGCGCCCTGGTTGGCCGACTCTTCCTGACACCAGACCACCTCGGCGTTCGGATAGCGCCGGATTTGGTCCATGATATTTTGTTTCGGCCAGGGATAAATCTGTTCGATCCGCACGATGGCGACGTCGTCGATTCCGGCTTCGCGGCGTTTCTGCAGCAGGTCGTAGTAGACCTTGCCGGAGCACAGGACGATCCGCTTGACCTCCGCATCGTCCTTCAAGGCGTCGATTTCCGGGATCACCCGCTTAAACGTGCTGCCGACCAGGAAATCTTCCACGTTGCTGACGCAAAGCTTATGGCGCAGCAACGATTTCGGCGACATGACGATCAACGGTTTACGGTAGTTCCGCTTTACCTGACGGCGCAGCGCATGGAAGAAGTTGGCCGGTGTGGTCAGATTGACCACTTGCATGTTGTCTTCCGCGCAGCCTTGCAGATAACGCTCCAGACGGGCCGAAGAGTGCTCGGGGCCCTGACCTTCCATGCCGTGCGGCAGGAGCATGACCAGGCCGGAGAACCGCAGCCACTTGGTTTCACCCGACGAGATGAACTGGTCGACCATCATATGGGCGCAGTTGGCGAAGTCGCCGAACTGGGCTTCCCACATGACCAACGCGTTGGGTTCGGCAAGGGTGTAGCCGTATTCGAAGCCCAATACCGCCAATTCGATCAGCGGGCTGTCGATCACTTCGTAGTGCGCCTGGTCTTCACGGATATTGTTGAGCGGCGTGTACCGCTCCTCGGTCTCCTGGTCGATCAAAACCGAGTGACGGTGCGAGAAAGTGCCCCGCTGGGAGTCCTGCCCCGACAACCGGACGTAATGCCCTTCGGCGAGCAGCGACCCGAAAGCCAAGGCTTCGCCCATGGCCCAATCGAAACCTTCGCCGGTTTCGATCATCTTGTCCTTGGCCTTGAACTGGCGGGCGATCTTTTTGTTGAGGTTGAAACCCTCGGGAATTTTCGTCAGAGCCGCGCCGACTTCCTTGACCACCTCTTCGGTGATCCCGGTTTCCTCGTCGCGGAACTCCTCTTCGCCTCGGAGCTGCGCCAGTCCCTTCCACTTCCCTTCCAGCCAATCGGCCTTGTTGGGCTTGAAGGTTTTCGCCGTTTCGAAATCTTCTTCAAGCTTGGTCTGGAACGCCTTGGCGATCTCCTCGCCTTCGCCGTCCTTCAACACGCCTTCCTGCTCCAACCGCGCCGCATAAAGCTCGCGGGTCGGCTTATGTTTGGCGATGGCCTTGTACATGATCGGGTTGGTGAACATGGGCTCGTCGCCCTCGTTGTGCCCGTAACGCCGGTAGCAGAACATGTCGATAACCACATCGCGCTTGAACTCGCAGCGGAATTCGGTGGCCAGCCGCGCCACGTGGACCACGGCTTCCGGATCGTCGCCGTTGACGTGGAAGATCGGAGCCTGAATGCCCTTGGCGATATCGGTCGGGTACGGCGTCGAGCGCGAATAGCTGGGGGCGGTGGTAAAACCGATCTGGTTGTTGACGATGATATGGATCGTCCCGCCGGTCTTGTAGCCCTTGAGGTCGGAAAGATCGAGGGTTTCGGCCACCAGCCCCTGGCCCGCGAAAGCGGCGTCGCCGTGCAGCAGAATGCCCATCACCTGACGGCGTTCGATATCGTGATACTGGACCTGCTTGGCCCGCACCTTGCCCAACACCACCGGGTTGACCGCTTCCAGGTGAGACGGGTTGGCGGTCAGCGACAGGTGAACGTTGTTGCCGTCGAAGTTCCGGTCGGCCGAGGTGCCCAGGTGGTATTTGACGTCGCCCGAACCTTCCACGTCTTCCGGGTTGGCCGACGTGCCCTGGAACTCGGAGAACATGTTGACGAACGGCTTGTGCATGACGTTGGACAGGATGTTGAGCCGCCCACGGTGCGGCATGCCGAGCACCACTTCCTTGACGCCCAACTGGCCGCCACGCTTCAAAATCTGCTCCATGGCCGGGATCAAGGCTTCACCGCCGTCCAGGCCGAACCGCTTGGTGCCCGGATACTTAACGTGAAGGAATTTCTCGAACCCTTCGGTTTCGGTCAACCGCTCCAAAATGGCGCGTTTTCCCTTAAGGGTGAATTCGGTGCGGTTGTGAATCGACTCGATCCGCCGCTGAACCCAGGCCTTGGCTTCCGGGTCCTGCAAATGCATGAACTCGACGCCGATATTGCCGCAATAGGTTTCTTTCAGCACCGCCAGAATTTCGCGCAGGGTGGCGGTTTCCAGGCCCAACACGTTGTCGATGAAGATCGGCCGGTCGAGATCGCTTTCACTATAGCCGTAGGACTTATAGTCCAGCTCGGGGTGGTAGTCGTTGCCTTCCAGGCCGAGCGGGTCGAACCGGGCTATGAGATGCCCGCGCACGCGGTAGCTGCGGATCAGCATCAGGGCGCGGATGGAATCGAGCGTCGCCGCGCGGACGTCCGGGTTGCCGGTCGCTTGCGCCGCCGCCTGGGCGATCGGCGTCATCATGGTCACCGCGGGCGGCTGAGGTTCCTCTTCGGGAACGCCGATCCCGATATCGCCGGGGCCGCTGCCGATCACGTGCTGATTATTGGGCGCCCAACTGGCGCCGCTCAGGTCGTTGAGAACGACCCGGCCTTCATCCTGAAGATCGGAGAAAAACGTTTTCCAACTCGGATCGACCGAATTGGGATCGCTCAAAAAGCGAGAGTATAGCTCCGCGACGTAGTCCGCGTTGCTACCGGTAAGGATCGAATCAAGATCAGCCATCATGTTCCCTGTCGCTTTAAATAAAGCGCCCTTTGGCGATTATGCGTCCTAACGTCGGTTTGGGCGCGGCAGACTCTCCCTGAAAGCCGCGCCCAATCCGTATTTTACTTAAATGTGAAGGGTTTACTAGCCCTTCAACACTTTCAGCATTGTCGAGCCGAGAGAAGCCGGGCTGTCGGCCACGGCAATACCCGCACTCTTCATGGCTTCAATCTTGTCACCAGCGCCGCCTTTGCCGCCGGCGATAATGGCGCCAGCGTGGCCCATGCGACGGCCCGGAGGCGCGGTCACACCGGCGATAAAGCCGACGACCGGCTTCTTCACTTTCGACGATTTGAGGAATTCAGCCGCTTCTTCTTCAGCCGAACCGCCGATTTCGCCGATCATGATGATGGACTGGGTTTCATCGTCGCCGAGGAACGCATCCAGGCAATCGATGAAGTTGGTGCCGTTGACCGGGTCGCCGCCGATGCCGATACAGGTCGTCTGACCCAGACCGGCAGCCGTGGTCTGAGCGACGGCTTCGTAGGTCAGGGTACCGGAACGGGAGACGACGCCGACCGAACCGCGCTTGTGAATGTGCCCCGGCATGATGCCGATTTTGCATTCGTCCGGCGTGATGATACCCGGGCAGTTCGGACCGATCAGACGAGTCTTGGAGTTGCGTAGCGCACGCTTCACCTTAACCATGTCCATGACCGGAATGCCTTCGGTGATGCAGACGGCCAGTTCGATTTCGGCGTCGATCGCTTCGAGAATGGCGTCGCCGGCGAAGGGCGGCGGCACGTAGATCACGGAAGCGTTGGCGCCGGTTTTTTCCTTGGCGTCGCCGACAGTGTTGAACACCGGCAGGTCGAGGTGGGTGGTGCCGCCCTTACCGGGGGTCACGCCGCCGACCATGTTGGTGCCGTAGGCGATGGCCTGCTCGGAGTGGAAGGTGCCCTGGGCTCCGGTGAAGCCCTGGCAGATCACCTTGGTGTTTTTATTGACGAGAACAGACATTATTTCGCCTCCTTCACGGCTTTAACCACCTTCTCGGCGGCGTCGGCCAGGTTGTCGGCGGACTGGATGGCCAGACCCGACTCGGCCATGATCTTCTTGCCCAGTTCGACGTTGGTGCCTTCGAGGCGAACGACCAACGGAACGTTGAGGCTCAACTCGCGGGCCGCCGCGACAACGCCTTCGGCGATGACGTCGCAACGCATAATGCCGCCGAAGATGTTGACCAGGATGCCTTCGACGTTCGGATCGCCGAGGATGATCTTGAAGGCTTCGGTGACGCGCTCTTTCGTCGCCCCGCCGCCAACGTCGAGGAAGTTGGCCGGCTCGCCGCCGTAGAGTTTGATGATGTCCATGGTCGCCATGGCCAGACCGGCGCCGTTGACCATGCAGCCGATGGTGCCGTCGAGCTTGATGTAGTTGAGCTCGTGCTTGGCGGCTTCCAATTCGGCCGGATCTTCTTCGTCTTCGTCGCGCAGCTCTTCAATGTCCGGGTGACGGTAGAGCGCGTTGCTGTCGAAGTTCATTTTGGCGTCCAGCGCAATCACGTCGCCTTCGCCGGTGACGACCAGCGGGTTGATTTCGACCATGGAAGCGTCGAGCTTGGTGAAAGCTTCGTACATGCCCATGACGAACTTGGTGCAGGACTTGATCTGCTTACCTTCCAGGCCGAGACCGAAAGCGATCTTGCGGGCGTGGAACGGCTGAATACCGGTCGCCGGATCGATGGAGACCAGGAGGATTTTCTCAGGCGTCTTCTCGGCAACGTCTTCGATGTCCATGCCGCCTTCGGTGGAAGCCATGATGGTCACGGTCGAGCTGGCGCGGTCAACCAGCAGCGAGAGATACAGTTCCCGCGCGATGTCGCAGCCTTCTTCGATGTAAATCCGCTTGACTTCCTTGCCGTCGGGACCGGTCTGCTTGGTGACCAGAATTTCGCCGAGCATGGCCTGGGCGTTTTCCTTGACCTCATCAACGGACTTGGCCAAACGGACGCCGCCTTTTTCGGGGTCGCCGTTTTTGAAACGCCCGGCGCCACGGCCGCCAGCGTGAATCTGCGATTTGACGACCCAGATATTGCCGCCAAGTTCTTCGGCCTTCTTGGCCGCTTCGTCGGGGGTGTAAGCTACACCACCGCGCGGAACAGCGACGCCGTATTTCGACATCAGCTGTTTAGCCTGATACTCGTGAATGTTCATCCGCTCATCCGTTCGATGTGGTTCGGTAAATGACTTAATTAAACGATTTTCCGGCGGCTCCGCTGCCGGAACCGCCGTAAAACCAAATTCTATTTTGGCCTATGAGGGCCGCCCCGGAACGTTGACCTCAGTTGGGAACGCCCCGGGAATATTGCAACCTTAAGAGCGCTCAGCCCTTAAAGCATGGTCTTGGTGATGTCGATCAGACCCTTCACCGCGTTGACCGACTTATCGAAACCGGCTTTTTCCTCTTCGGTCAGCTCGATCTCGACGACCTTCTCGACACCGCCGGCGCCGATCAGAACCGGCACGCCGACGTACATGCCGTCGACGCCGTATTCGCCGTTGCAGTAGGCGGCGCAAGGCAGAACGCGCTTCTGGTCTTTCAGGTAGGCTTCAGCCATCTGAACGCCGGCGGTGGCCGGTGCGTAGAAGGCGGAACCGGTTTTCAGCAGACCGACGATTTCGGCGCCGCCGTCACGGGTGCGCTGAACGATCTGGTCGATCTTTTCCTGCGTGCTCCAGCCCATCTTGATCAGGTCGGGAACCGGAATACCGGCAACGGCGGAGTAACGGGGCAGCGGCACCATGGTGTCGCCGTGACCGCCGAGAACGAAGGCGTTGACGTCTTCGACCGACACGCCGAACTCTTCGGCCAGGAAGAAGCGGAAACGCGCGCTGTCGAGCACGCCCGCCATGCCGATCACTTTATTGTGCGGCAGACCGGCAACTTCGCGCAGCGCCCAAACCATGGCGTCGAGCGGGTTGGTGATGCAGACGACGAACGCGTCGGGGCAGTTGGCCTTGATGCCTTCGCCGACGGACTTCATCACCTTGGCGTTGACTTCGATCAGGTCGTCGCGGCTCATGCCCGGCTTACGGGGAACACCGGCGGTGACGATGCAGACATCGGCGCCCTTAAGGTCGGCGTAATCGTTGGTGCCGGTCAGCAACGAGTTGAAGCTGTCAATCGGAGCGGACTGATTGAGGTCCAGCGACTTACCCTGGGGAACACCTTCGGCGATGTCGAAAACGACAACGTCGCCGAGCTCCTTAAGAGCACAGAGGTGAGCCAGAGTGCCGCCGATGTTGCCGGCGCCAATAAGTGCGATTTTCTTGCGAGCCATGGGAACTCCCCTTGAATTTCTCGAATATGGAGATCTCTCTCCGACGGGTCTTCGCGACCGCGCCCGGCATCGTTGCCGCAGCGCAAAAATGTCAGGAGGGGTTACTAGCGCGATTTATTCTAAAGGGCAAGTGCAAAGAACCCTCTTTTTGCCCTGAAACCCGCAGAGACCCTACGTTTTGGGGATAAATCGGTAATACCAGTACCGACTCCCGCGCCCCGTTTACGTTACGTCAAATGGGGCAGACTGAGGTATTCCGCCGATTGCATTTCATTTAGGCGCGAAACGGTGCGGTGAAACTCGAACGATCCGTCGCCCGCCGGGTAAAGATCTTCGCTCGCCACCTCGGCCGAGCAAACCAAATTGACTTTATGCTCATAGAGCGCGTCGACCAGGGTGACGAAGCGTTTGGCTTTATCGCGGCTTTCCGGCCCCATGCGGGGAACATTTTCCAAAATCAGCGTATGGAACTGCACCGCGATTTCCAAATAGTCGGCCGGGCCCAAGGCCTGACCGCAGAGCGCGTTGAAGGTGGTCCGCGCCGCGCCGCCCGCAACAAACGGAAAGTCGATGCGCCGTCCCTTGACCATGATGTAGTCGGATTGCGCCTTGCCGTCGCCGCGCAACAGATTGAAGCAGCGCTCGATTCGTTCGTCGGCCTCAGCACCCAAGGGCCAGAGATAGACTTCCTCGCCCTTGATCCGGTTCATCCGGTAATCGTATCCGCCGTCCAACTCCATGACGTCGAGTTTGCTTTTGATCAGATCGATAAACGGCAAAAACCGGTCGCGCTGGAGACCGTTTTTGTAAAGATCGCCGGGATAACGGTTGGACGTGGTGACTACCACAACGCCGTTTTCGAACAGGGCTTCGAACAACCGCCCCAAAATCATCGCGTCGGTGATGTTGTCGACCACCAGCTCGTCGAAACACAACAACCATGCCTCTTCGGCGATGGCCTTGGCGACCGCCGGGATCGGGTCGTCCTTGTGCTTGCTCTTGCGCAACCTGTCGAGCCGGGAATGAACTTCCTGCATGAAGGAATGAAAATGCACCCGCCGCTTCTTCTCCACCGGTGCGGTTTCGAAGAACAAATCCATCATCATGGACTTGCCGGTGCCGACATCGCCGTAGATATAGAGCCCTTGCGGCGGGTCGCCGCGCTGCGGGCGCGCCAGACCGAACCGGGCGCGCCAGCCCTGATGGCCGGTCGAAGGCTTGAACCGTTGCAGCGCATGGTAAAGGCTTTGCAGCTTTTCCGCCGCCAGTTCCTGGGCGGGGTCGGGGCGCAAATCTTCCGCGGCAATCTTCGCCCGGTATTTTTGGAGGGGACCCTCGCTCATCGATCGGCTTGACCTGCTTTTCGTCATTCTTTGAACGGATCGTCGTTGCCGACACTATTTAGGACGCTTGGCGCTCCATGAAAAGAGCTTTCACCGTTTCCTCATAGCGAGCGACGAACCCTTTGGCGTCCATCAGAGGCGAGGTCTGCAGCTTTCCGCGCAACTCGGAGCGGTAGGCCGCCAATCGATCACGATCCTCTGAAAGCGCGGCGGCTATGGCCAAATAGTCTTGCGGCGTATCGGCCACCAGCTCCGGCACCCCGGCAGCGCTCAACAGGCTGAGCCCGACCCGCGCGGCATGCCGGTCGCCGCTCAGGCCAATCACCGGCACGCCCATGATCAACGCCTCGCAGGTGGTTGTGGTGCCGTTATAGGGGAACGTATCCAGCGCGATATCCACGGTGTTGTAGACCGCCAAATGGCCTTCCTGGCTCTGCTCGTAGCCGCGGAATTCGATCCGGTGACGATCCTTTTCGCCCATCCCCATCAGCCGGAGAATGCGCTCCTGAACTGAGGAGTCGACAAACGGTTTTCCCTTAAACAGCAGGCGGGAGTCCGGAACGCGCCCCATCAATTCGCCCCAAAGGCGCAAGACATTCGGCTGCATTTTGGCCAGGTTATTGAAGCAGCCAAAGGTCACATGGCCGTTCTTCCGAAACGGCGGTTCCGCCACGTCGGGCAAGGTCATGGTCGGCTCGTAACAGAGGAAACACCCGGGCAGTCGAACCAACGCTTCCGACCCCAGGTCGTAGGACGCCTCTTCCGGATCGGTCAAAGCGTCGACCAGCCGGACATCCATTTCGGCGACGCCCGTCGTATTCGGATAGCCGATCCAGGTCGTCTGTAAGGGTGCGGCGCGGTTGGCGAACACAGCAAGGCGGTTGTGGCCGGTATGGCCGCCCAGATCGACCAGAATATCGATTTGATCCTCGACCACCTTCTCAGCCAACTCCGCGTCGGACAGCCCTCCCGCATCGAACCAGCGGTCGGTCACGTCAGCGATCGATTGGGTGACCTCATCCGGCTTACGAGTCGTCGAGTAGGCAAAAACCTCAAACGAGTCCCGGTCATGCTCGCGCAGAACCGGTCGAATGAAATTGGCCACCGAATGACGTTTGAAGTCGTGCGACACGTAACCGATACGCAGCCCGCGGTTTTCACCGGCGATTGCCGGGGCGGCTGGACGGTGACGCGCCGTTTTTTTCCGCGCCCCCAAACGCCCGCCCCACCGGCAATGGGCTTCGGTGATTTGTTCTGCCGTCAGGCGGTCCGAGTAGTTGAGGGTAAACAGGTAGTTGGAAATCAGTTCCGGCGTTTCCTTGCCCGAATTCAACAGGTTTTCATAGATTTCCAAGGCCTCGTCGACGCGGCCCGTTTCCTTTATCGCGGAGGCATGATTGAGGTGCATCTGCAGAATACCGCCGGACAACCGGACGGCTTCGGCCAAATGCGTTTCCGCCTTGCCGACACGTCCCGCCACCTGAAGCATGACCCCATAGTTGTTGCGCACTTCCATCGAGTCGGGAGCTAGGGAAACGGCCCGCTTAAATAATGATTCCGCCTCATCGAAACGCTTCAGGTTCTTCAGCATCGTGCCGTAACCGACCAGGGCCTTCACATGCTGCGGGGCCAACTCCAGAGCCTCTTTGTAACGCTCTTCAGCCTTTTCGGTTTCGTCCATGCCGGACAGCGCTTCAGCCAGGTTGACCAGCATTTCGGGAGAGTTGGACGATTTGGACAGTCCGGCTTCGTAAACCTCGACCGCCTCGTCATAGCGCCGCTGATCGGCCAGGACGACCCCCAGGTTAACGTAAATGATCGCTAGGTCGGGAGAGAGCGACAGCGCCTTGCGGTAAAGGTCTTCGGCCTTGGCAAATTTCCCTTCGGCTTTGAGCAACAAGGCGAGATTGACCATCAGGCCGGCGCTTTTCGGCGACAGTTTGAGCGCTTTTTGAAAATGCACTCTGGCCTTGCCCAGATTGCCCTGCTGCTTGAGCGCCAATCCGAGAAAATTGTGAACGTCCGGGTCTTTGGGCGCTTTTTTGGCCAGCCGGACCAGAAGCTTTTCGGCTTCCTTGGGCCGCCCCATCTCCAAAAGACGGCTTGCCGCGCCCAAATCCTGTTCCAGGTTTCCCGTCGGCTTTACGGTCATTTCGATTCCAACAGCTCAAAAGATCGCCGGCATGGCGGAAACCATGCCGGCGCATCCGGAGGGCAAACGCCCACATTTAACGTCTCTCGCAACCGAACTAGCCGTCGGCGGTAATCTGGTCGATCAGTTCCTTCAAAACGTCGTCCGACTTGTCGTTGGAGACCTGACAGGTGCCCGCCGCATGGTGCCCGCCGCCGCCGTACTTCAGCATCAACGCGCCGACGTTGGTTTTGGAGGTGCGGTCGAAAATCGATTTTCCGGTGGCGAAAACCGTATTCTGCTTTTTCAAGCCCCACAGCACGTGGATGGAAATATTGCACTCCGGATAAAGCGCATAAATCATGAAGCGGTTGCCGGCGAAAATCGTTTCTTCGTCGCGGAGGTCGAGAACAACCAGATTGCCATGCACGGTCGAACACCGCTTGACCTGATCCTTGAACTTTTCTTCATGTTCCCGGTAAAGCTCGACCCGCTCCTTGACGTCCGGCAGCTCGAGAATTTCTTCGATGGTATGGTTGCGGCAATAGTCGATGAGTTCCATCATCAGCTGATAGTTGGAAATCCGGAACTCCTTGAACCGGCCAAGCCCTGTGCGGGCGTCCATCAAGAAGTTGAGCAACGGCCACCCCTGGGCGTTGATCACTTCATCCTTGTTGAACTGGGCCGCGTCGCCCTTGTCCACCGCGTCCATCAGATCGGCGGAGATGGTCGGGAACTCCTGCTTACCGCCATAATAACGGTAGACGACCCGCGCCGCCGAAGGGGCGTCCGGGTCGATCACCAGATTGCCCGGCTCGTGATCCAACCGGTCAAGTTCGCTGGCATGGTGGTCGAAGGCAAGGTGCACCCCTTGCACATAGGGCAAGTTGGTGGTGATGTCGCGGCTTGAAATTTCGATCTTACCGTCCTGCATGTCCTTCGGGTGCACGAAAGCGATGTCGTCGATAAGGTCCATTTCCTTCAGCAACACGGCGCAGACCAAACCATCGAAATCGCTGCGGGTTACCAGGCGGTACCTGTTCTGGGCCATTTCTCTCCAACCTCCTAACCTTCCCTGAGACATGTCACAGGTTCAAATTTTTGACTGCCAGCGGCATTTGTCCAGCAATAAGAACAGAGTAATGCCGCTCAGCCGTGGGCACAACCATGTATTTTTGGCATTTTCAATGAAAGCCGCCCAGCGCCGGTTCAGGCTGACACATCTTCCGTTGTTTTGCTTTGCGTTTGTTCTACCCCAGCTTTTTCGTCATTTGCCGAAGGAGGGGTAGCGGGAGTTTCCTGCGTCGACACAGCCGACGAGGCCTCCTCACCCGCCGGAGCGGTTGGCGTCGGCGCTTGCGTTTCCACTCCAGGCATCGAAACGCCAACGCCGGGCTGCCATCCCACTTCAAACACCGGAACCGGGTCTTTAAATCCTTTCATCCTGCGAGTGCCCTTATCGATATAGGCATATCCCGCCTCGGCCGTTTCGGTCCGGACGGCGTCGGAGACTAATACCTTATCCGTATCGCAGGCGGCGCAAAGGCGGGCGGAAAGCTGAACGGTCACGCCGAACAGATCGTTGTCTTCGGCAATGGCTTCGCCGCAATTGATGCCGATCCGCAAATGCAGCGGCTGATCGGGAGCCGCCCGGTTGTTGCCTTCGATCCGCCGCTGGATATCGATTCCCGCCGCCACCGCCTTGGTGACATCGTTGAACGACGCCATAATCCCGTCGCCCGTATGTTTGATTTCCTTGCCGAAATAGTTGGTCAAAGCCGAGCGGACGATTTTGTTATGGGTGCGAACCAAGTGTTGAGCCGCGTGATCGCCCAAGGTTACGGTCATATCGGTCGACCCGACGATATCGGTAAACATCACCGCGATCGGCCCTTTGCCCGCCTGATCCTCGTTTTTTGGATTGCGCCAGTTTTCCAGGGCTTCAAGCAATTTCGCCGGACCGCTTTCGTCGCCATCGATAAACGCCGCCATGGCGGCGCGGCCTTCGTCGACCATGTTCAAATAGTTGGGATTCATTAAATAGCTTTCGAACGAGTCGGCGAATTTCTCGGCCATGGACGCGTTGGTGCCGAGCGCCTTGACCGTATCGCAAAGAATGATCGAAACGTCGAGCCGCGAAAGGGCGCGGGACGATCCCAACTCCTCGCTTGCCCCGGCCATAAACAGATTGATGCCGAAACGGGACATATTATCGAGCTTGGAGTGTCTTTCCTTGACCGCCTTAATGCCCCGGCTGAGGAAATTCATCATCGTCAGTTTCTGAATTTCCCCCGCGCCGCTCAACCCGCTGTCGTCTTCGGGCTCTGGCTCTGGCTCGACCTCGGGAGCGGCCGGTTCAGGCTCTTCAGGCTCCGGTTCCGGCTCAGGCAACGGTTCCAGTTCGGCCGCCGGCTCATCCACGTCGTCGACGTTGCCGATCAAAGGTTCCGAAATGTCGGCGTCGACGGCGTCATCGTCCTCCAGCAGCCCGCTGGAGTCCATTTTCATCTCTTCTTTCTTTTTCGTTTCCTTTGGTTTTGGCGGCGGCGTGTCTTCTTCAAGTCCGTATGGGTCGGCATAGTCGTCTCCACCGACGGAAAGCTTGCTGCGGTAGACAAAAAATAAAATCAGCGCAAAGAAAACGAACAGCGCGACGAAAACGCCGACCAAAGTCTCGCCTTTCGACATGCCCGCCACTAAGTTGTAGAGGCCGTAACGCGGCGCCATCATCGAAAACAAAAGGGTTAAAACCGCCGAAAGAGCCGTGCTGGATAATACAATCAAAACAACATAGCCGACCGCCTTGCCGATACTTTCGGCCTTTTGCCGCCGGGCTTCTTCTTCCCGTTCTTCTTCTTCAAACGGGTCGTCCAAATAGTCGCCCAAGTTGGTTCGGCCGAAGCCCCGGCCCGCTCCGCCCGACGACCGGGACGACGATGCCCCTCCGCCACCGCCGCCCGAACCGACAGAACCGGCGCTTTTATAGATGGTGACTTCCTTCATTTCGCCGGTGTCGGAGTTGTAGGTCTCCAAGACGACCTTGACGGCGGCTCCGCGCTTGATCCGCTCCAGCGAATAGGCGTCCTCCATCGCTTCGTCCTTTTCCGACGAAGGATACCGCGCCTGGATTTCCCAGCGCCCGCCCATTTGAATACTGACTTCGTACGTCCGTCTTACTGCCATACCGAAACCGACTTCCGGAATCCCCCAAAAAGATCCCTCTACATTAGAGCTGGACCGCGCTGGATTGACGCCAACAAGGCATCCCCCAGTTTGATCGCACTCTAACGCGCTGCGATCCTACCTTCTTCGAGTTTAGGAATTATGAAGCAACCCTTTGCTCTGATTTGAGAAATTTCGTCAAAAAGCAATAATTTTACTACCTTATCTAGGGGCGCGGGGCCGAATAATAAAGGGCGGTTGCACATTCCGGGCATTTCCGGTGTTTTCATCTCTCCCAACCCCGTTTAATGTTCCGCCCCAGGGTGGACTTCAAATGTTACAGACTTATCGTTACACCGAGCATTCGCACAGAGTCTCGGAAGACCAAAAATCGGAGAAAACGGCGCACCATCCGGTGGTTGTTGTCGGCGGCGGCCCGGTCGGCCTGACCGCGGCGATCGATCTACGCCTAAAGGGCGTTCCCGTCGTTCTTCTCAACCGCGCCGCCACCGTCAGTATCGGCTCACGCGCCGTTTGCTATTCCAAGCGCGCGCTGGAAATCTGGGACCGTTTGGGTTGCGCGGAGCGGATGATCGAAAAAGGCGTGGTCTGGAAAACCGGCCGCCTGTTTAACGGCGAGCGGGAAGTTTTCAATTTCGACCTGCTGCCCGAGCCGGGCCACAAGATCCCGGCGTTTATCAATCTGCAGCAGTATCATCTGGAAGATATTTTAATCGACCGGGCAACCGAACTCGGGGTCGACATCCGTTGGCAGGAAGAGGTCGTCGGCATTGAACCCGCCGCCGACCGGGCCGCCCTGACCGTCTCCACCCCTTCCGGAAACTACGCCGCCGCCGCCGACTGGGTGATCGCCGCCGACGGATCGAAATCGGCGATCCGGGACTTTCTCGGCCTTGATTTTTTCGGCCAGGCTTTCAAGGACCGTTTTTTGATTACCGACGTGGTGATGAAAAACGATTTTCCGCCCGAGCGGTGGTTCTGGTTCGACCCGCCATTCAACCCCGGACGGTCAACGCTCCTTCACAAGCAGTCCGACGACCTGTGGCGCATCGACTTCCAACTCGGCTGGGACGCCGACCCCGAAGAAGAGATGAAGCCCGAACGGGTAAAACCGCGGCTCAAAGCCATGCTCGGCGACGACGTGGAGTTCGAAATCGAGTGGGTTTCGGTCTACACCTATCAATGCCGTCGGCTCGAACGCTTCCGCCACGGCCGCATCCTGTTTGCCGGCGATTCCGCCCATCAGGTTTCGCCGTTCGGCGCCCGGGGCGCCAATTCCGGCGTTCAGGATACCGACAATCTGATTTGGAAACTCAAGCTGGTCATGGATCGTCTCGCGCCGGTTTCCCTACTCGACAGTTACGACGAAGAACGCGTCGCCGCCGCCGATATCAACCTGCTGAATTCGACCCGCTCAACGGACTTTATCGTCCCCAAAAGCGCGATCAGCCGGGTACTTCGCGATTCGGTTCTGGAGTTGGCGCAAGATCACGCCTTCGCCAGACCCTTGATCAACAGCGGCCGTTTATCCCTCCCGGCAACCTACGGCTCCTCCGCCCTCAATACGCCCGATGAAGCCTCGTTTAACCGAGGCCCCATTCCCGGCGCACCTTGCCCGGACGCGCCGGTCACCGCCGCCGACGGGAAACCCGAGTGGCTGCTCAACCGCCTCGGCGACGCCTTTACCTTGCTGTTTCTCGGTCCGGCGGAAAACCGGACGGTAAAGGGGTGCAAATCGGTCGTTGTCGGCGAAGACGTCTTCGACACCGACGGCCTGATCAAAGAGCGCTACGACGGCGATAATAATGCCGTTTATTTGATCCGTCCCGATCAGCACGTTGCCGGGCGTTGGAAACAATTCGATCAAGCCGCCATTGAAGCGGCGCTCAAAAAAGCGAAAGGGCGATAGGGAAACGCGAAATGAAACTCAATACCGACCCCAATATGGACAACCCCGACGATTTCTATGAAATGCTGATCGCGTTCCATCGGAACCTCAGCGACGAGGAAAGCGTCAAAGCCAATGCGAAATTGGTCCTGCTGCTCGCCAACCATATCGGAGACCGGGAGGTCATCGCCGAGGCCATGGCAATTGCCGCACCCAAGACTGAAACCGCCTAATAGTCATTGTTCCTATCCATTCAGAGCGGCCCACATTTCCTTGTCGCGTTCGGCCGTCCAAACGGTTGGCCGGTCAATGCCCCGGGCTTCATCATAGGCCCGCGCGACATTGAACGGCATGCAGTGCTCGTAGATCACCCAGTCTCCGTATTTCGGGTCCATCCGTTGTTTCGCCAGATCGAACGCCTCCTTTAGCGATAGTCCCTCGCTCCGCGCCTGTTTGGCCGTTTCAAACAGATCGCCGATAAACGCCCTGGTCATGGAGATGGCTTCCCGGCATTGGGCGCTGGTCGTCAAGGCGTCGCCCCGTCCCGGCACCAATTTTTCCGGTTCAAGTTCCGCAAGAACCGCCAACGTTTGCGGCCAGTCGGTTAAATGCGCATCACCGCAATAAGGGGTCGCGCCATACTCCACAAGGTCGCCGGCGAAGAGTATTTTTTCCTCCGGCAGCCAGACCACCGTATCGCCTTGGGTGTGCCCGCGTCCGGGATGGAACACTTCGACCACACGGTTTCCCATATCGATGGCGATGGGATTGTCGAACGTCCGGGTCGGCCGGGTCAGTCCGGGGATCGTTTCATGACCCAGGAACAGCCGGGGGAACCGTTCGAACTCGCTAGTCCAATCCTCGGCTCCCCGCTCTTCAATCATCGCTTCGGTGTTTTTGCTGGCGATGATTTCCTCCGCGCCATAGGCCGCCGCCCCCAAGACCCGCACGGCGTGGTAATGGCTGAGCACCAAATAAGTCACCGGCTTATCGGTCACCTCTTTGATCCGGTCGATGACCCGTTTGGCCATCTGCGGCGTCGCCTGGGCGTCGATCACCATCACGCCGCGGTCGCCAACGATGACGCCGCTGTTGGGATCGCCCTCAGCCGTATAGGCGTATACCCCTTCGGCCAGCGTCGAGAACGTCACCTGTTTTTCGGTCAAATCCCCCGCCGAAGCAAAAACTGTAACCATCCCTCACTCCCGGTTGCGCCTATACCAATATTTGGCCCATGATAGCGCCAGCTTGTCATGATGGCGATGGGTTCAATAAGACAAAACCGAGAGGAACGGTAAGGAGGGAATGTTGAAGAGATCGGGCCTCCTCATAGCGGGCTATCTTTTCCTGGTGGTCGCCGTCATTTTTGCAATGAGCCGCTACCATACCGCCGAAAAAAACGCCCGGATCGAGAAAGCGCAGGAGTATAGCCGGTTCTTTGCCCACTACCTTTGGACAATCAACCAAGAAGACGCCCAGGAATTCCTCAAAGTCATCGTTTCCGATAACCGGATATCATCGCTCAAAGTCACCTACGAAAACGGCGATTCGTTCGTCGCGTTTGAACGCCAGCTCCCTGAAATTGCATTTCCCGCCCACGTTCTTGAACGGTCTTTCCGCGAGCCGGTCATTTGGGACGGGGAGGAAATCGGTGAACTGACCATCACCAGCGCCACTTACAACGTCGCCGCCGATCTCTACGCCGCCGCGGTTTTGATGATCCTCGCCGCCGCCTTGACCTACTACCTGTCCTACGCGTCGAAACAAAAGCAGTTCGAGGAACTGACGCGCCGCGCAACGGCGGTTTTCACCAACACCAGCGAAGCCATCTTTATTTCCGACACCCAAGGCAACATCCAGTCCGTCAACCCGGCGTTCGAGCAGATCACCGGCTATCGGCAACAGGAGATCATCGGCAAGAACTGCTTCATATTGCTGGCGACCCGCCATGAAAAGGATGAAGCGCTGACATGGTGGAAAGATGCCCTCAAATCCGGCGAATGGCAGGGCGAGTTTTGGTTACGCCGCCACAATGGCAGCGAAATTCCTATCTCAACTTCCGTTTCGGGCATTCCCGGAAGGAATGGAAAGCTTGAACTTTTCACCGCCATGTTCCGTGACATCACCGAACAAAAGGAAGCGGAGACGAAGCTTCTCGAGGCGACCGCACGGCTTGCCGAAGCCGAAAACCTCGCCCACCTCGGCAGCTGGGCCTGGGACATCCTGTCCGGCGACATATGGTATTCGGACGAGGTCTATGAGATTTTCGGCGTCGACCCGGCCAGTCATTCGATGGACGATCAAACGTTCCTCTCGTTCGTCCACCCCAACGACTACCAGATGGCCAAACATGTTTTGCTCGGGTGCATCGCCGATAGAAGCCAATTCAACGGCATTTTCAGGATTGTCCGAACCGACGGCGAGGTACGGACCGTGGAATTGGCCAGCCGCTACAGCATCGAAAACGGCAAGGAATCCTCTCGCCTAGTCGGCTTTGTCCATGACATCACTGAAATGGTCAGAAACGAGGAAGCTTTGCGGACCGCAAAGGACGAAGCGGAACGGGCCAACCTGGCCAAATCCAGGTTTTTGGCCGCCGCCAGCCACGACCTACGCCAGCCGCTGCAGGCCCTCGCCATGTTCGTCGCCGCTCTCGGCGACTCGGTCCGCCGTAAAGGCGCCATGGAAACTCACAAGCAGAACCGGCTGATCGGCAATATCGAAAATTCTATCGAAGCGCTGGCCGGACTGCTCAACTCATTGCTCGATATCTCGCGGCTGGATGCCGGAATCATGGAACCGGTCAAACGGCCCTTCCCGGTATCCCAAACGCTCGAATGGGTCCGAAACACCTTCAGGGAAGAAGCCAAACAAAAAGGCATCGACCTTGTCGTCGTTCCCTCTGCGGCGGTTATTGAAACCGACCCGACCCTGCTTCAACGGATCGTCGGCAACTTGGTTTCCAACGCGGTCCGCTATACGCCGACCGGGAAAATTCTCGTCGGCTGCCGACGTCGGGGAGCGGACCTCCGATTGGAAGTCTGGGACACGGGCGGCGGCATCCCGGACGACAAGATGGACTTGATTTTCCAGGAGTTCCAACAACTCGACAACCCGGGCCGCCAGCGCGAACACGGCCTTGGGCTCGGCCTGTCCATCGTCCAGCGGGTCGCCGACCTGCTCGATCATCCGCTCGACGCAAAGTCCTGGGTCGGCAAGGGATCGGTTTTCTCGGTTGTCGTTCCAGCCTGCGCCGACATCGCCTCCGAGCCGGACGCACACCCCCGCCATTCCACGACACCTCAGAAAAATTCTTTGACCCCAAACATCTTGGTGGTCGACGACGACCCGGCGGTTCTCGACGGCATGACCGCCTTGATGGATGCCTGGAGTTTCGATGTGTTGGCCGCCGAATCGTCCGAGGATGCCCTGCGCCTTTGCCGAGAGCGTAAAGCACCGCTCGACCTGATCATTGCCGATTACCGCCTGCAGGATGAACTCACCGGCGCGGACACCATCAACAAGATCAACCACGAATTGGGCTGGTCGATCCCGGGAATCATCATTACCGGCGACACGGCGCCTGAGCGTCTCCAGGAAGTGGCGACCAGTGGCTTCGCTTTGCTTCACAAGCCGGTGCAGCCCGACGTATTGAAAAAGCTGATCGGCGAAACCCTCGCCGACGATCTTATTTAGAGCACTGATCGATCAAGTAGACAATCGAACGGTAGGCCGTACCGCCTTGGTTCGACAACCCGATCTCGCAGGTCCTGCTGGTCGAGTACCCGGCCACCGCCTTGCCCGCCAAATCCCGTTTCAGTTTACCCAGCGCATGGCGGTTCAGCTCCGGCGTGGTAAATCCCTTGTCGCCCGCCCAGCCGCAGCATTCGACGGAGACTGGAACAATGACGTCTTCCGCACAGGCGTAGGCGATGGACTTCAGCTTCCCTTCCAAAGCCATCTTGCGGGTGCTGCAGGTCGCGTGGACGGCGACGGGCTCGGACTGTTTTTGCAACGACAGCCGGTCGAGCACCACATCGTGCATAAACTCGGTCACGTCGCGAATATCAAGCCGCTCTTGCAAAAACGTCTTCATCCGGTAACCGCAGGGGCTGGTGTCGAAAACGATGGGATGCGCTCCATTGTCGCTGGCTTCCATCAAAGCCGCTTCCAATTCCCCCGCCTTCCGGTCGGCAGCCTCAAATAAGCCTTTGCTGTCGAACGGCTGACCGCAGCAGAGATCGTTCAACCCTTTGGGATAGATCACTTCGAACCCGGCCTTTTTAAGCACCCGCGCCGTCACCTTGGGCAGCGGCTCGCTGTCGTCACCCCGCATCGGTCCCATGGTACGCGCCGCGCAACTGGGGAAATAAACCACCTTCTCGTTGTCGGTTCCCTCGGGGCTGGCCGGTGTGGTCCATTGGCCGCGCGGTATGGATTGCATCCAGACCGGCGTTTTACCGCCGGAAAGCTTTCGCGTCCCGTTGGCCAGGGTTTCCATCATTTTCGACCCAAGGATACCATGCGCCAAATCGGCGGCCCGTAGGCCCAAGGAGGTGGCGGCCATGGCCGTTCCGTAATGATCGGCCAGCCAATCCCCGGCCTTCCGCTCAAACGGCGTCCGGCGCTCGGCCCGCAAGGCTTTGGTCAATAGGCCGGTTTCGATCCCCACCGGGCAGGCCGTGGCGCAGAGCCCGCAGGCCGCACAGGTGTCGACGCCTTGGTAGGCGTAGGCTTGCTTCAAGTCCTCGAGCCCCGGTTCGCCCGCTTTTTCCCGGCGGCTGATTTCCCGCCAACCGACGATCCTTTGGCGCGGCGACAGGGTCATGCCGTGGGACGGGCATTTGGGTTCGCAAAACCCACATTCGATACACTTGTCGACGATCTCGTGGGCCGCCGGGAACGGCTTGAGGTTTTGCAGGTGAACCGCCTTGTCGTCATTGAGCAAAACGCCCGGATTAAGCAGCCCTTGGGGATCGAACAACCGCTTGATCTCCCACATCAGCCGGTAGGCGTCCGCCCCCCACTCCATCTCGACGAATGGCGCCATATTGCGCCCAGTGCCGTGTTCGGCCTTCAACGACCCGTCGTAATCGTCGACCACCATCTTGGTGACCGCATCCATGAAGCGTCCGTAACGGTTGATTTCTTCTTGACTGTTGAAGTCCTGGGTAAAGACGAAATGCAGATTGCCTTCCAGCGCATGGCCGAAAATGATCGTCTCATCGTAGCCATGCTCTTTACAGATACGCTGGAGATCGAGGGTCGCCGGGGCCAATTTATCGATGGGAAAGGCGACGTCTTCGATAATCACCGTCGTACCGGTTTTACGCACCGCACCCACCGCCGGAAACAACCCCTTGCGGATGTTCCAATAGCGTTGGCAGCGTTCGGGATCGGTCGTGAATTCGATAGGCCGCACGGTCTCAATCCCATCAAGCGCCGCTTCGGCTTTTTTTCGATTAGTCGTCAGCGTGCGTTTGGTTTTGCCCCGCACCTCGACCAACAGCGCCGTCACCGCCTCGCCCAGACCAGCGATATAGTCGGGCAGGCCGGGCTTGCCTTCAACGGACCGTAGCGCCGGCCGGTCCATGACCTCGACGGCGGAAACCGGCGTTTTCTTCAACGCCACCACTGCGTTGCAGGCGGTTTCCATGTTGGGAAACAACAATAGGGCGGATGCCTTGTCGGCGTAGTCGGGCACCGTGTTGTAGGTCATCTCGGCGATGAACCCGAGCGTGCCTTCGGACCCGATCATCAGGTGCTGCAAAATGTCGATGGGGTCTTTGAAATCGACCAAAGCATTGAGCGCATAGCCGGTGGTGTTCTTGATCTTAAACTTAGCCTTGATGCGGTTGGCCAGCGTCTTGTTTTTCCGCACTGCTTCCGCCAGGGCAGAGAGATCGTCGAGCAGCTTTTTGTGACGTTGGACGAACACCGCACGGCTGGTTTCTGACCCCGTATCCAACAGGGTGCCGTCGGCCAGCATGACCCGCATGGATTTGAGCGTGTTGTAACTGTTCTGCGCCGTACCGCAACACATGCCGCTGGCGTTATTGGCGGCGATCCCGCCGATTTTCGCGGCATTGATCGAGGCCGGGTCGGGCCCGATCTTGCGCCCATATGCCGCCAAGACCCGATTAGCTTCCGCCCCGATGACGCCCGGCTGAACCTTCAGCGCGTCGCCGTCCTCTTCGACCGTGCAGCCGTCCCAGTTCTGCCCTAAAAGCACCAGAACCGAATCGGTAATCGCCTGGCCCGACAGGCTGGTCCCGGCGGCCCGGAAGGTCACCGGAACATCCAGATCGCGCGTGCAGGCCAAAAGGCGCGCCACCTCTTCTTCGCTTTCGACCACGGCGACGATTTTCGGCACCAACCGGTAACAACTGGCATCCGTTCCATAAGCCAGGGTGCGCAACCGGTCGGTGATCAACCTCTCCTGCGGGAAAATCATCCGCAGTTGGGCGTGCAATTGGTCGTAAGGAGCGGGCAGTTGGGAAGGCGCGTTGAACATGTCCGGAGAGCTATCCTTCGATAATCAGCACGATCAGCTCTTTGGGACCGTGAACGCCGTAGGTCAACTCCTGCTCGATATCGGCAGTTTTCGACGGCCCCGAAATCAACAGCGCGTTGGTCGGCAGGCCATCCTTCCAGCCTTCCGCCGTCATCGCCTGCCAGAAAGTATTGTGCAGCCGGTCGGCTTCAAGCAGGGCAATATGAACCGGCGGGGCCAACGACAATAAACGCGGCTCGGCGGCATCCGGCCAAACGATCAGGCTGCCGGTTTCGGCGATCCCGCCCCGGGTCGTGGTCAGGGCGGCGGGAGCGGCGAACACTTCGGCCCGCTCGTCTTCGTAAGCCCGGTCGTAGAGGCGAATATCCGGCGCATCCCCCTTGTCGCGCCAAGCACCTTGCAGGCGGTCCATCAAGCGGTTGTTGGTGCCGATAAGCAGCGAGTCGATCTCCCGTTTTTTGAGCAGTTCCGCCACCAGATCCGGCCATCCGGCTTCGGTGGTTTTGTGGAGCTCCGTATTGACCGCCGACATCATGGCGATCAGCCGCTCAACCTTTTCTTCCGCCCCCCAGATCTTCTCTTTCATCACCGAGAAATCGGAACCCGGCAAATCTCCGTCAGCATCGCTTTTGCGCAGCCGGGCCAGAATATTGTCGCGGGCGCTACTCATCGGCCAGCCCCTTTTCTTTCGCCAGTTGATGCAGGGTCTTCTTGGCGAACTTCGGCTTGCTCCGCACGCTGGTCCACTCTTTGAGTAACGGCGCGGCGGCGGGCGTCAGATTGCCCGTCTTGGTCAAAACGCCGCTCATGAATTTGTAGGCCCCGGGGTTTTCATGCATCCACTTCCAGCCGGACCAGACCATGTCCTGCACCGTCGATTTCTTTGCCCCGCTCTCTTTGACCGAAGGCCGCGAGCAGTGCCCGGCGGCTTCGTCGCGTAGCCGGACCAGCACCTGAGCGATGGGGATTTTGACCGGGCAAACCTCGACGCAGGCATTGCACAACGACGAGGCGCTGGGTAAATCGCCGTACTGGCCGATGCCGTCGATCTGCGGCGTGAGGATTTTGCCGATCGGCCCCGGATAGATGCCGCCGTAAGCATGGCCGCCGACCCGGGTGTAAACCGGGCAATGGTTCATGCAGGCCCCGCAGCGGATACACTGCAAGGAGCGCCGGGTTTCGGCATCGGCATAGATGCGGGTCCGCCCGTTATCGAGCAGGATCAAATGCACTTCTTCCGGGCCGTCCCGGTCGGTTGCGCTGCGCGGCCCGGAAATCATATTGAAATAGGTGGTCACCGGCTGGCCGGTCGCCGAGCGGGTCAACAGTGAGAACAACGGCGGCACGTCTTCAAGTTTCTCCACCACCTTATCGATACCCGTCACCGCGATATGCAGCGGCGGTACGGTGGTGCACATGCGACCGTTGCCTTCGTTTTCGACCAGACAAAGGGTCCCGGTTTCGGCGACGGCGAAGTTGACGCCCGACAGCCCGGCGTCGGCTTCGTAGAACTCGCGGCGCAATTCGGCCCGCGCGGCAGCGGTCATTTCCTTGGCGTCTTCGGTATAGGTAAAGCCGTCGATCCGGTCTTTGAACAGGCGGGCGATCTGTTTGCGGTTCTTGTGGATGGCCGGCATGATGATGTGCGACGGCGTTTCCCCGGCCATCTGCACGATGTATTCACCCAAGTCGGCTTCAAGCGCCCTAATGCCGTGACGCCCGAGGAAGTCGTTCAGGTGCATTTCTTCCGACACCATCGACTTGCCCTTGACCACGGTCTTGGCGTTTTTTTCGCGCAAGATGCCGAGAACGATTTGGTTGGCGTCCTCCACCGTCTCAGCCCAATGGACGGTGATGCCGTTGTTGGTCAGGTTTTCTTCCAGTTGCTCCAACAGATCGGGCAGCTTGGAAAGCGCACGGCGGCGGATGGATTCTCCCAAGTCACGCAGGCGTTGCCACTCGTCGGCATCGGCAAACTGCGCCGCCCGTTTGCCCATCAGGCCGTCCATGGCGCGGCGGAAGTTGGCGCGAAGCTCGCCGTCTTTCAGCGCCACGCCCGCCCGCTCGCGGAAGGTTTCTCCAGACGGCGCACTCATCGGGTGCGCTCCAGAATGAACTGGGCAATATGCTGGCCGGAAACCGCGCTGTTTTTCTTCTCCAACGCGCCGGTAATGTTCATCAGGCAGCCGCAATCGCCGGACACCACTTTTTTCGCTTCGGTCCGTTCGATATCCTCGGTCTTGTCGGTAACCATGGCGGCCGAGATTTCCGGCTGTTTGACGCTAAAGGTCCCACCAAAACCGCAGCACTCTTTCTCGCGCTGAAGTTCGACCAGTTCCACGTTGCCCAGTTGCTTAAGCAGGCTCTTGGGTTCGTCCAGCACCCCCATTTCCCGTTGGGAGTGACAAGACCCATGCCAGGTTACCCGGACCGGCTCGCCTTTGTCTTCAAGCTTCACCCCGGCGACATGGACGAGAAATTCAGTCAGTTCGAACACCCGCTCCGAGAGGTTTACCGCGGCTTCTTCCAGTGCATGGCCCTCGAACAGCTCCGGGTAATGCTTGCGCATCATGCCCGCGCAGGAGCCGGACGGCAGCACCACCGGAATATCCTTTGGAAACAACTTCACCTGGGCTGCCGCCACGGCGCGGGCTTCATCGCGGTGACCGCTGTTGAACGCCGGTTGGCCGCAACAGCTTTGACCCTGCGGAAAGATCACCTTGATTCCTTCGCGTTCCAGCAGCTCGATCCCCGCCATCCCTGCCTCGGGATAGAACAGATCGACCAGGCAGGTGCCGAAGAAATAGACCGCGTCCGGTTTTTGCGGATAGGCGCGTCCGGCCATAATTACTTTTACCCCTGTGCGTTTCTTTTCTTATTTAATAAGCGACGGCCGGAAGCCAAGTCACCAATGACGGATAGAGTAACACGATCGCCAGACCGACCAACTGAAGAATGATGAACGGAACGACGCCCTTGTAGATATCCGTCAGTTTAACCTCGGGCGGGCAAACGCCTTTGAGATAGAACAAGGCGAAGCCGACCGGCGGCGTGAGGAACGAGGTCTGCAACGCCAAAGCGACCAGCATAACGAACCAGATCAGCTCCGGGTTGTCGATCTTGCCATATCCGGGAATGTCGAGCCCGAGAGCCGAGACCACCGGCGAGAGCAGCGGCAGAATGATCAGGGTGATCTCGATCCAGTCGAGCAGGAAGCCCAAGAGGAACACCACGCCAAGGATGAACAGGATGATCCCGGTCGGACCGAACGGCAGGCCGGTCAGCACGCTTTCGATCAGCTGGTCGCCGCCCAGTTCGCGCAGCACCAGGGCGAAACAGGTCGCGCCTAAGAAAATCATGAAGATATAGGCGGTGGTGTTGAAGGTGGAGCGCAGGACCTCGGTAAAGACCTTGAAGTTGAGGTTCCGGTTGAACGCCGCCAGCAAGGTTGCGCCCAACGCGCCGACGCCCGAGGCTTCGGTCGGCGTGGTGATGCCGGCGAAAATTGAGCCCAATACGGCAATAATCAGCCCTAGAACCGGCAGAATGGCCTTGAACACATCCCAGATGATCGCCCACTGGATAGGGCGGCGCTCGGGATCGAGCGGCGCATGGCTGGGTTTAAGCAACCCAACGCCCAGAATATAGACGAGGTACAAGCCGCCCAGGAGCAGACCGGGGATCACCGCCCCCATGAACAGATCGCCGACCGACAGGCCCAACTGGTCGGCCATGATGACCAACATGATCGACGGCGGAATGAGAATGCCCAGCGTCCCCGCCCCGGCCACGGTGCCCAGCGCCAGAGCCTTGTTGTAGCCCTGGTCGAGCATCGGCTTGAGGCTCAAGAGCCCCAACAAAACGACCGAGGCGCCGATGATGCCGGTCGAAGCGGCCAAGACGATGCCGATGGCCGTCACGGTGATCGCCAGACCGCCGCGGACTTTGCCGAACAGCTCCTGCATCGATTTCATCAACCGCTCGGCAACGCCCGACTCGTCGAGCATCAGCCCCATGAAAATAAACATCGGCAGGGCGACCAGCACCCAGTTGTCCATGATTTTATAGACCCGGTTGACCACCAGACCGAGAGTCAGAAAATCGAGCCCGGTCACCGCATCCAGATACAGATCGGCGAAGTAGCCCACACCGGCGAACAGGACGCCGATACCGCCCAAAACGAAGGCGACGGGAATACCGGTAAACAGGAACCCGACGAAAGTCAGGAACATGGCGATGACGAGATAATCGTTGATTTCCATTGATCCGAACTCCTACCGGGTTTCCAGCTTGTCGCCGCGCATCAGCAGCACGCCGTCGCGGATCAACCGGGAAATAGCCGCGAGCCCCAGCAGACCGAAACTGACCGGAATGACCGCCTTAATCGCCCAACGGAACGGCAAACCCAAGGGCGCGTCGGACCGCTCTCCGGTGCGCCAGGCGTCGGCGACGAAATCGAGGCTGTGATAGAAAATCACCCAGACGAACGGCAGAATGAAAAACAGGATGCCGACGATCTCGATAATCCGCTGGGTCCGCCCACTGAGACGCATATGAACCACGTCGACCCGGATGTGCGAGTCGTTTACCTGGGCGTAGGAAATCCCGAACATCACGCCGATGGCGTAGAGGTGCCACTGCAATTCTTCGAGCGCGACAAGACCGTTCTTGAAACCGTAGCGCAGCACCACCTGCAAGATGATG
>Ga0209578_10000835_pt1 | contig 33029 bp, 31 predicted proteins | sample tdAd472_FD_187127 | JGI IMG/M metagenome (GOLD analysis project Ga0209578, IMG submission 187127) | Marine sediment microbial communities from the Atlantic coast under amendment with organic carbon and nitrate - tdAd47.2 (SPAdes)... | ecosystem: Environmental > Aquatic > Marine > Coastal >...
CTGTAAAACTAACTGTATTTCCGGCACATAATGTAGTTGGTGTACCTGAGAAATTAGCAACAGGAGCTGAACCACAAGTATTAACAGTAATGTAATTAGTCTGTAATAAGGTATCAGAACCATTAGCATTAGTTGCAATCAACTGTACATTATATGTGCCTGGAGTGTTGTAAGTAATCGTTGGATTTTGTGAAGTAGAACTAGATGGTGTTCCGCCTGGGAACGACCATATCCAGCCAGTTGGTGTATTGGCACTTAAATCAGTAAAGCTTACCGTACTTCCGGCACATAGAGTTGTCGGTGTTCCCAAAAAATTTGTTACAGGTGCCGGGCAAGAATTTACAGTAATATAGTTAGTTTGAAGTAAAGTATCTGAACCATTAGCATTAGTTGCGATTAGCTGTACATTATATGTTCCAGGACTATTGTATGTAATCGTTGGGTTTTGTGATGTTGAACTAGATGGTGTTCCGCCAGGGAATGACCATGTCCAGCCAGTCGGTGCATTGGTACTTAAATCAGTAAAGCTTACCGTACTTCCGGCACACAGAGTAGTTGGTGTTCCTGAAAAATTAGCAACAGGCGGACTAGCTAAAGGAATAACTGTTGTATAAAGCCCTCTTCCATGAGTTGCTGCCACAATTGTCCTATCAGAGCTCCTGTATTGCAACATATCTGTTCTAACATTTGCAAGACCTGAGTTAGTTGGCGACCAATCTACTGAACCTGCAGTTAAATCAGTTGTTGACCAAACACCCACTTCAGTAGCAAGAAAAACCTGAGTATAATCAAAGGGATTATACATTGCCCATCTAACAGGCATATTTGGTAAGTTACCTTCTTTATTTGTCCATGAACTTCCTCCATTGGTAGTTTCCCAAACAGATACCACTCCATAGTTTGATAAAGTTACTAGTAGTTGTTGCTCACTGGCTCCTATTGCAATACAAGAAATATTACCAGCTGGAATTCCGCTACCAATATTAGTAATAGTAGGAGAACCTCCTTGTGCATTAGAAACTTTATAAACATCTCCCGCATCAGTTCCCACAAAAACAGTAGAATTACCTGCTGTTGAGTAGGGAGAAGCGGTGATATGAGAAACATCATCTGAAGAAGTAGCTATAGTTACTGTTCCTGATGTTGCTGAGCCAAAAGGACTGGTAATTCTTTTTAGCCTCAATGAAGAACCGTTTGCGAAACCTGAATAGTAAATATCTTCTTTATCATCATAATCAGATGGGTTAATGAACAAACCTGTAGTTTGGTCATTACTAATTTGCGCTGTACCAGACGACCAGTTGTTCGTTGTTCTATAAACTACATTATATACATATTGACTAATTTGATTATTCCCGTTTGACTGATCAATATGACAAAACGCCCCATCACCACCAGTTACTTCACTTGTAGAATTTATCCCAGCAGATGTAAATTTATGTGTCCCATTGTCTTGAGCACCGGCTAACATATTATTTGAACCGGAAGTACCATTAATTGCAGCTGCGTAAAACTGAGTAACATTATAACCATTATTACGTGCAGAAATAGTTGGCATCCCTGCATTTGCATTGCTTGAGTATGATACCCCTCCATCATGACCAAATATTATTTCTGTACTTGAACCGGGCTTATATACTGCTGCATGTTGGTCAGCATGAACCTCTTGAAAACCGAAACCACCATACCAATGCGACACCTGAGACCAAGAAGAGCCTCCATTTGTTGATTTAAATAAATCGATACCTCCCACAAACAGTGTGTTTGAATTATTAGGATCTACATCAACAGATAAATCATACCATGCTTGCCCTCTAGTAAAATCTCCTGCAGGAATACCTGTGTCCGCATCATTAGGCAAAGCTAAAGTTGACCATGTAACTCCTTTGTCCGTAGATTTGTATATTCCTTGTATAGAAGTTCCGCTACTTTGCACTAGTGCATAAACTACATTTGCATCACTTGGGGCACAACCAATTTCAATTCTGGCTATACCTGAAGTTGGAAATCCACTTCCACCTGTATTTCTTTTTGTCCATGTAGTACCATTTGTTGAAGTATATATTCCATCTGTAGAAAATATCCCCATGGCAGCATATAAAGTTCCGTCTGCGCCAATTTCAATATCTGCAGCTCTGTTAGTTGAAGCTCCAACTCCTGACCCCAATACTTTAGTCCAAGATGAACCACCGTTTGTTGATCGTATTATTCCACTACCATTAGTAGATGCATAAACATCTCCATTACTCGCCACAACAATTTTAGTTATATATGAATAAACAGAAGTTGAGGATAGGTGAGACCATGAAGCTCCTCCGTTTGTACTTTTCCATATTCCACCACCGGCAACGGCATCTACGTTATAAAAACCCTCTCCCGTTCCTGCATAAAAAGTAGTGGTGGTTGTAGGATCATAAGCTATAGTTGTAACAGCTAAGTTATCCCAAAAATCATTAATAGGAGTCCATTGAGTAGAACTACTTGTAATATTTGTATTTCTCCACAATCCACCAGCAACTCCACCAGCAAAAACCGTTCGACCGGTTCCATCATTTGGATCCCATATCAAGGCTCTTGTTCTTCCACCAAAGTTATTAGGACCTCTTTCTGTCCAGGTGATTCCGGGTATTGCTGTTTTATTTTGCTGAACAAGTAAATCTGTCTTTTTATGTGCAATAATTAATGCGTCTTTCGGAACATAACCCAATGCAGGGTCTAATGTTTGTAATACATTTAACTCATTAGCCAAATCTGGTCTATCCTTCTTTGGAATAGCCTTTAATTCCTCCTCAGTGTAATGAGGTCTATTTTTGTACTCGTGATTTTTTAAAAACTCTCTATACTCTTCCTTTTTTTGTTGATTGTATAAATCAGAGTGTTGAGCAAATAAACTAGTGGCTAAAAAAATAACCGCAAGACTAGCAGTGTAGATTTTTTTCATAAAGTGGATTTTGATGAAATTTAATTATGTTTTGTGAGTCGAAAAAATAATTTCGACAATCACAGCAATACTTACGACAAAACTTAAAAAAGGTTATACTAATTTTTTAACAAAACATCTTCTTCTTTTATGTTGAATGTGTTCGTAATTTTTCCAGTTAGATATAGCGCTGGTATTAGTTTCAAAAATACCGGTAGTTTCAATATACTTCATCCCCTTACTAATCATTACATTTTGGAGTTCCGCCATTAAAATTACGGCTGCACCTGTTGCCTGATGTTCGGTTTTCACTCCGGTAAGCATTTGATCCATGGTATCGTTATTTTTTGCAGCTCTGGCCTGCAGAATATACCAAAAGCCAAACGGAAAGAGTTTTCCACCTGCTTTTTTCATCGCTTTTGAAAGACTGGGCAACCCAATAACAAAACCTATAATTTCATCTTTCATCTTTACCAATTTCACAAACTCAGGGTTCAATAGCTTAATATATTTCTCACGATAGTAAGCTATCATTTCGTCTGAAAACTTGGTAACAAAAGGTAAGTCATCAAAAGAATCATTCAATATTTGAAAAATAGTATTTGTGTATGGCAATAATTCCGATGTTTTAGTAAAATGCATTACATCAATTCCATAACGTTTGGCAATTAGTTTTGCACCTCTGCCTGCTTTATTTACAGCTGTTTCTCCTATTGTTAGTCTAAACTCTAGCCAATCAATTTCCTTTTCATAACCAAAGCTTTCTATCATATCCTTATAATACGAATGATGGTAAACAGAGGCTATAGACTGAAGATGATCAAATCCTTCAATCAACATTCCTTGTGTATCTAAGTTAGAAAATCCTAATGGACCATGAACTTCGGTCATTCCTTGTTCTTTCAGCCAGTTTTCAGCAGTAGCAAGCAACTCAGATAAAACATTTTTATCCTCTATAAATTCTAAACGAGATATTCTGCCAATTTTTTTTCCAACTTTTTCGATGTAGGGTTTATTTATAATTGCCCCTATCCTACCCACACATTTATTTCCGTCAAAAGCTAGCCAAAATTTTGCATCACAAAACTTGAATGCAGGGTTGGTAGAAGTTTGTAATGATTTTACTTCATCTACCTTCATTGGCGGAACCCAATTGGAGCTTCCTTTATATAACTGAAATTGAAAATCAACAAACTGCTTACAATCTTCTTTGGTTATTACTTCTCTTATTGTAATTGACATTTAATACTTTTTAATCGATGCTAAGATAATAGAAATGTTGGACTTTATCTGAGTAATTACAAACTCCTGAAAACAAAAAATTAACATAAGTTTAACTATACTAACCACTTGAAAAAAGAAAAAAATGCAAAGTGAATGCTTAAGTTTGTAAATAAATTTAAGATGATATGAAAAAAATAACCTATACAATTGCTATTGCCTTAGCAAGTTTAACCCTTGCTTTTAAAACAGACCATACCAATACTATTTCTGTTAATACAGAATTAAGCTCTATTGAATGGACAGGAAAAAAAGTTACCGGTGAACATACAGGAAATATTAAAATTAAGTCTGGGTCACTTATTATGGATCATGGACTACTTTCAAGTGGAAGTTTTGTAATTGATATGACTAGCATTACATGCACTGATTTAAAAGGCGGAAGTGCTGACAAATTAGTTGGTCATTTAAAATCGAAAGATTTTTTTGATGTAGAAAATCATACTACCGCTACTTTTAAAATTGAAAGCGCCAACTTTATTGAGCCAAAAGAAAACAATGGTAACAACTACCAAATTACAGGTAAACTTACTATTAAAGGCATTGAAAGTGAGTTGAGCTTTCCTGCAAAAGTGGAAGTAAAAGATGGAGCTGTTGCTGCTTATGCCATTGCAGAAGTTGACAGAACCAAGCATGATATTAAATACGGCTCAGCCAGTTTTATTGACGGTATTGGCGACAAAGCTATTGACGATAACTTTACACTTAAGATTAAGATAGCTGCAAAATAAAGTCTCGATTACTACCATAAAAAAAGCCCGAACGATGTTCGGGCTTTTTAGTATCTGTTTGTTTACTAGCTATCAATTTTAGCGTATTTTGCATTCTTCTCAATAAACTCTCTTCTTGGTGGTACATCATCCCCCATTAACATTGAAAAAATTCTATCCGCTTCTGCTGCGCTATCAATCGTTACCTGACGTAATGTTCTATGCTGGGGATCCATGGTTGTTGCCCAAAGCTGTTCAGCGTTCATCTCTCCCAAACCTTTATATCGTTGAACGGTAACACTACTCTCTTTACCTGCTCCTTTCATTTCCTCTAACATTTTATCACGCTCTTCATCATTCCAGCAATATCTTTGGTCTTTTCCTTTCTTTAATAAATATAAAGGAGGAGTAGCAATGTAAACATATCCATTCTCTACCAACTCCTTCATGTGTCGGAAATAGAACGTTAAAATCAAGGTCTCAATGTGACTACCATCTACATCGGCATCACACATAATGATGATTTTGTGGTATCTTAGGTTTTCTAGGTTCAGCGCTTTTGCATCTTCTTCTGTGCCAACTCTAACACCAAGTGCTGTGTACATATTTTTAATCTCTTCGTTTTCAAAGATCTTGTGATGCATCGCTTTTTCAACATTCAAAATTTTACCTCTTAATGGTAATATCGCCTGGAATCTTCTATCTCTTCCTTGCTTAGCCGTTCCGCCCGCAGAATCTCCCTCAACCAGGTAAATTTCACATTGTGCAGGGTCTTTTTCAGAACAATCGGCTAATTTTCCCGGAAGACCTGTAGAAGTAAGCACATTTTTTCGTTGCACCATTTCTCTTGCCTTTCTGGCAGCGTGACGAGCCTGTGCCGCAAGAATTACTTTTTGAACGATTTGTTTCGCATCATTAGGATGTTCCTCTAAGTAATTAGTAAGCATTTCACTTACGGCCTGACTCACGGGAGCCTGAACATCACTGTTTCCTAATTTTGTTTTAGTTTGTCCTTCAAATTGTGGCTCAGCAACTTTTACAGAAATTACGGCTGTCAACCCTTCTCTAAAGTCATCACCGGCAATATCAAACTTTACTTTTGAAAGCAAACCTGATTCATCTGCATATTTCTTTAGGGTTGTGGTTAAACCTCTTCTAAACCCGGATAAATGCGTTCCACCTTCATGTGTATTGATATTATTCACATAAGAATGAATATTCTCATTGAATGAGGAGTTGTAAAGCATTGCCACTTCTATCGGCATTCCAAACTTATCACTCTCTAAATAAATTACATCTTGAATAAGCGGCTCTCTGTTTCCGTCTAAAAACTTAACAAATTCAGATAGTCCAAGTTCAGAGTGAAATTCATTTACAATATTGTTGCCCTCTTCGTCTTTCTCTCTTTTGTCTTCCAGAATAATTCTAATCCCTTTATTAAGGAAAGAAAGCTCACGCATTCTGTTGGCTAAGGTTTCGTAATTATAAACCACACTATTAAATATAGTGCTATCAGGCTTAAAAGTAACTTCCGTTCCTGTTTCCTCCGATTCCCAGTCGCCAACTGTTTTTACATCGTATAATGCTTTTCCTCTTTCGTATTCTTGTTGCCAAATTTTTCCTTCACGCTTAACGGTTGCAATAAGGTGCTCAGAAAGTGCATTTACACAAGATACCCCAACACCATGCAAACCACCGGAAACCTTGTAAGAGTCTTTATCAAATTTACCACCGGCACCAATTTTAGTCATTACCACCTCTAGGGCAGACTTTCCTTCTTTTTTGTGCATTCCTACCGGAATACCTCTACCGTCATCTTTTACGGTTACGGAGTTATCTTCATTAATGGATACATATATATTACTGCAATAACCCGCTAAGGCTTCATCTATGGAGTTATCAACAACTTCATATACTAAATGATGTAAACCTCTAACACCTACATCACCAATATACATGGATGGTCGCATTCTTACGTGCTCCATTCCTTCTAACGACTGGATACTATCTGCTGAATATAAATTTTTCTCGCTCATTATTTGCTATTTTTTTAAGGCACACAAATATAAGTATTCGCTACCTTAAAAAGCGAGTGTTTGGCTAGTAAAATCAATGGGTTTTAAACATGATATTAACAGTTTTTTTAACTGCCGCTTTTTCAGTTGTTTACAACTGAAAAAGAAATAAAATTAAGTAGTTATAGACTGATATAGCCTTACCCATTAAGACACTTGTACGTTAGAAAAAATTTAACTGCTTCATATTTCAACATATATAACTTTAACTGAACAAGATTGCCTGTTGAACCATAAAAGTGATACACCTCCCATCTCATAGCAACATCATCAGAAGCCATAACTTCATTATTGTTAAAATGTATATTCACCATACAACTATCTAATCCAAAGTAAATTAAATCTTCTTTAAGTTGTGATATTTTTTGCGACAAATCAAATGCGCTATAAATCCTATTAAAAGGTCTATTAGGGTCATTATTAAATAAAAATAGTTTTAAATTTTCATGACCTTTTAGAGTAGTATAATTATCTGCTTCATAAGATACCTTTATACTCATTTCATTTAAGTATAAAATATACTTTGTCAGCAAGAATTTAACAGAGTCATTCTCAACACTCTTATCTTCTAGTATTTTTCTCCACTCTTCATCTACTAAGAAGTTTAAATTTTCGATATAGGTCTTTGTAGCATCTCTGTCAACATTTGGCTGTTCACATGAGAGTAACACAAAACAAAGTAAAATATGAAATACATTTATAATTTTCATCCTTTAGAATTTAAGATAATGCAGAACTTAAAACACATTTTATTTTTTCTGAAACAACACAAAAATATTTCCGGGTGGTGAAGGAACAATTTTTTCTATTAACCAAACTAACCAATTGGGTAGTTTCTCTCTTAAAAAAAGAGTGTGGTATCTGCCCAGCAATAGTTTATACATTTTCTTTTTATAAATAGGTTTAAAGCCGTTTTGTTGAGCAAAATCAAGCATTTCACTTAGCGTAAAACCTGCCGCATAAGCGGTTGATTTAAAACGGCTGACATGATAGGCATCCACCCACAAAAAATAACCACCACTTTGTAAGGAATGATGTATGTTTTTTAACGCCTGATGAATTTCGTTTTCCTCTTTTAAAAACATAAACACCGTAAGTGCCGAAATAAAATTAGCCTTGGCATAACTTAAGTCATCTTTTACCATGTCTTTTATCTGGTAATCCATTCCGGGATTTCTTTTTTTAGCAATGGCTAATCTCTCGGCAGATAAATCAATGCCATATACCTTAGCTGAATCATCGGTAATGGAAGCGTAAAATTCTGTCCATGTTCCGTGCCCGCAACCAACATCTAAAAAATTAAATTGAGCTACATTATCTCCTCTTTTCCGAATAACATTAAAGGCTTCGTAAAAACACTTTAGAAGTTGGTTGTAGCCATAAAATCCACAAGTATTTACAAAGGAATACCTATCGGCATAGATGTCTCTTTGCGATGAATTATACTTTTCTTTGACTACGCTTTTATAGCTGTCCATCACAAATTGGTCTTGACTTTTTCCCAAGGTTTTATTTGCCAAATAATTGTAGCAGTAGCCAAATGATTGCCTGCTTTATCGCTAATAGTTATTTCATCCTTTACGTCCATAACGTCATCTATTCTTTCTGAAAGAAAATTAGCAGGCTTATTCACTTTTGCCACTGCATCCATCTTAGCCTGATAAAAATACTCCACCGCAATAGATTTCATGATTAAGCGATACTTTTTTACATCTAACCGATATAATATAGAAAGCCCAGAAGCGTATTCGGCAACGGTTGCCAAGCCACAGGCATGAATACCTTTTATATGATTGAAGTTCTTTTTTTTATAAGGAATTGTGGTTGTAAACTCTCCTTTATTAATCGCTGACACTTTAATGTTATGCCGCTTATTAAACGGAACAACAAAGCCCAATAAAAAATTAAGTTTCCATAAATGAAAACTACTCTTTTCCGCCTGATTAATTAGGTAAACTAAATCCAAAATTAATTTTCAAGGATTTTGGCAATATTCGGTTTAAAGTAAAGACTGCCTTTCAATACTTTTCCGTCTTCTCTATAAATGGGTTTGCCGTTTTCATCCAACTTACTCATATTGCTTGCTTGTATTTCTTTAAATACTTCTTCTATTTTATCCTGTAAACCATGCTTTAAAATGGTACCGCATAAAATATATAATATGTCGCCCAGAGCATCTGCTATTTCAACTATGTTTCCTTCTTTGCATGCTTCCAGGTATTCTTCGTTTTCTTCTTTTAACAGATTATACCTAAGCATAAAATCAGTTTCAGAAAGCTTTGCCTTTAATTCACTGGCATTTTCAATTCCGAAAGCATTATGAAAATCCTTTACCATATCAATGGTGTCTTTTAATTTTAGTTCGCTCATTGCAATAAATTTTTCATAAAAATAATTTTACTAAATCGGATAACACAACTTAATTGTTAACATTTTTTAACAGCAGCTAAAACACTTAGCCATCCTATTCTTCATACATTTGTGTAACTAAAATTTAAGCATGGAAGAAAATCAAAATTTAAATCAACCAGTCTCTACTTCGGAAACTACTCAAAGTTCCGGTAATTTTGATATCAGAGCGATAAACGAAAAAATTGAACGTGAAAGTGCATTTGTAAATGTACTAAAAATGGAAATGGACAAAGTCATCATTGGGCAAAAGCACATGGTGGAACGTTTATTAATTGGGCTTTTAGCTAATGGCCATATTTTATTGGAAGGTGTTCCCGGCTTAGCAAAAACACTTGCCATTAACTCACTTGCCAAAGCCATTAACGGTGACTTTAGCAGAATTCAGTTTACTCCTGACCTTCTCCCTGCCGACCTTGTGGGCACCATGATTTACAATCAAAAACAAGAATCGTTTATTGTAAAAAAAGGACCTATTTTCGCCAACTTTATTTTAGCGGATGAGATTAACAGAGCTCCCGCAAAAGTACAAAGTGCACTTTTGGAGGCAATGCAAGAAAGACAAATTACCATTGGTGAAACCACACACAAATTGCCTGAACCTTTTTTAGTGCTGGCCACTCAAAACCCAGTTGAACAAGAAGGAACTTATCCGCTTCCGGAAGCACAAGTTGACCGTTTTCTGTTAAAAGTTGTGTTGGGCTACCCTAAAAAAGAAGAAGAAAAAATCATCATCCGAAAAAACATCTCTAAAGAAGGTTTTGCTAAAATCAATCAGGTAATTAAGCCCGAAGATATTATTAAAGCAAGAGAGACGGTTAAAGAAGTTTACATGGATGAAAAAATTGAGCAATACATTGTAGATATTGTATTTGCTACAAGAAATCCGGAGGACTATAAACTTGGACAATACGCTCAACTTATAAGTTTTGGCGCTTCACCAAGAGCAAGTATTAGTTTGGCATTAGCCGCAAAAGCTTATGCTTTTATTAAGAGAAGAGGTTATGTAATTCCTGAAGATGTGAGAGCTGTCTGCCATGATGTGCTGCGTCATAGAATTGGATTGAGTTATGAAGCAGAAGCCGAAAACATTACTACCGAAGAAATTATCAATGGAATTTTAAATGCAGTTGAAGTTCCATAATAGTTAGGCAAAGTAGAAGAAGGAAAAAGTGGAAGCTAGAAACACATCAGAAATATTAAAGAAGGTTCGGAAAATCGAAATCAAGACGAAAGGCTTGAGTAATCAGATTTTTGCCGGACACTACCACTCCGCTTTTAAAGGAAGAGGAATGGCATTTTCTGAAGTGAGAGAATATCAAATTGGAGATGAAATAAGAACTATTGACTGGAATGTTACTGCCAGATTTAACCATCCATTTGTAAAAGTATTTGAAGAAGAAAGAGAGTTAACCGTAATGCTTTTGGTTGACATTAGTAATTCTCAGGCTTTTGGTAGTCAAAATGATTTTAAACAAAACATCATCACAGAAATTTCTGCTGTCTTGGCTTTTTCAGCTATTAATAACAATGATAAGGTTGGCGTAATTTTCTTTACCGATAAAGTTGAAAAGTTTATTCCGCCTAAAAAAGGAAGAAGCCACATTTTAATGATTATTCGTGAGTTATTAGAATTCAAACCGGAGAATAAAAAAACCAATGTAAACGAAGCCATACGGTATTTTAATAATGTAATTAAAAAGAGAAGCACCGCTTTTTTAATCTCTGACTTTATTGATACCTCCAACTTTGAATCATCTTTAAAAATTGCCAATAAAAAACATGATTTAATAGCTCTTAGAGTTTACGATAAAAGAGAAATGGATATTCCACCGCTAGGCTTGGTAAGGTTTTTAGACCCTGAAACCGGAAAATATACTTGGATAAATACATCCAGTAAAAAAGTGCGTGATGATTTTAAAATAAATGCCTTAAAAAAAGAAGCAGAACTGGTAAATACATTTAGAAAGTCCGGTGTAGATTATGTTCCCATTGCCACACATCAATCATATATAAAACCCTTAATGGGATTGTTTAAAAGAAGAGAAGGAAGATAATGTTCAAACAACTTGGTTTATACATATTACTTTCAATCGTTTCATTGAGTATGTTTGCTCAAGAAAAAAAGGTAGAAGTTTACCTTGATTCCAATTCCATTAAAATAGGTGAGCAAACTAAAATTACGGTTAGGGCTTTTGCGCCAAGTGCCAGCAAAATCATATTACCCCTTTTCTCCGACACCATAACTAAAGAGATTGAAGTACTTAGTCTTGCTGACCAAGACACCTCTTTTGAAGGAGCACAGCTTGAAAACAAAATGATTTCGGAAACCTATATCATCACTTCGTTTGACAGCGGTTTTTTTGTTATTCCTCCACAAGCTTTTATGATTGATGATGACACCGTATTCTCAGAACCTATACTGCTAACCGTAAATACTGTTTCGGTAGATACTGCTGAAGCCATTAAAGAAATAAAAGACGTTATTGAGGTAGAATACACCCTGCTTGATAAAATTAAAGACAACTGGCACTACATCGCTTTAGGAATAGCGGTATTAGGCTTAATCGCATTTTTGGTTTACTTCTTTTTCTTTAGAAAAAAACCTGTTGAAGAAAAACCAGTTATTGTAAAAACTATTCCTGCTCACGAAGAAGCATTGACTGCCTTAAACAAAATTAAATCGGAAAAATTATGGCAAAACAATAAAACCAAAGAGTATTATAGTGCCATTACAGATGTATTAAGAATTTACATTGAAAGAAGATTCCATGTTCCTGCTATGGAACAAACCTCTGATGAAATTCAAGCTTCGTTCCGACATGTAAATATCAGTTTAGATTTAAAAGAAAAGCTTCATGCCAACTTTAAATTGGCCGATTTAGTGAAGTTCGCCAAAGAAAAGCCGCTCCAATATGAAAACGAAAAGATAATTGAGGATGCCATACAGTTTGTAAAAGCAACCATTCCTGTTCAACCAAAAACTACGAAAGAAGATGAAGTGGTTGAATAACATAGAATGGGCAAATCCAGAATTTTTCTGGTTATTATTGATTATACCATTGATAATAGGCTGGTATATTTTGAGAAGAAACAGATGGAAGGGAGAAATTCCTTTTTCTCAAACCTCTAACTTTTCACAAAAGCAATTTAACTGGTATAACATTCTTGTTCATATTCCTTTTGCGTTAAGGTTGATAGCGCTAAGCGGAATTATTGTTGCTTTAGCACGCCCACAATCTTCACTTAGCTGGCAAGACGTAACTACTGAAGGAATTGATATCGTAATTGCGTTAGATGTTTCCGGTTCAATGCTTGCCGAAGATTTTTCACCTAACCGATTGGAAGCTTCTAAAGAAGTGGCCATGGAGTTTATTTCTGAACGGCCAAGCGATAGAATTGGCTTGGTAGTTTATGGTGGTGAAAGCTTTACACAATGCCCGTTAACTACAGACCATGATGTAATCATTAACCTTTTTAAAGGAATCAAGCATGGTATTATAGAAGACGGTACAGCTATAGGCATGGGATTAGCCACAGCAGTGAACAGACTAAGAGAAAGTGATGCAAAAAGTAGAGTCGTTATTTTATTAACGGATGGAGAAAACAACAAAGGCTCTATCCCGCCCATTACTGCTGCCGAAATAGCAAGAGAGTTTGACGTGAGAGTGTACACTATTGGTGTGGGAACGATTGGCGAAGCTCCCTACCCTGTTCAAACCATGTTTGGTATAAAAAGACAAATGCAAGAAGTAAGAATTGATGAGAAAACTCTTCAAGAAATTGCAAGCATGACTGATGGAAAATACTTTAGAGCTACCGACAATAAAAAGCTTGCTCAAATTTATCAAGAGATTGACCAGATGGAGAAAGCTAAAATTCAAGTAACTGAATATAAAAAGAAGAGTGAGGAGTTTTTCCCTTTTGCAATTATTGCCAGTTTAGTTTTAGTGTTTGAGTTTTTGTTTTCAAAATTGATTTTAAAAGGTGTTTTATAAATGATGCGATTTCAATACATAGAATTTATGTGGTTGTTGTGGATAATTCCCATCATTATACTTACTTATATCCTTTTAAATGCATGGAGGAGAAAGCGTCTAAAAGAATGGGGAGACAAAAAGCTTACTGACCAACTTACCAAAACCATTTCAAGACCTAAAAGAAATTTAAAAATTGTTCTTTTCTCTCTTGGGTTATGTTCGTTAATTCTTGCTTTATGTAATTTACAATTTGGCTCAAAATCAGAAGAAGTAAAAAAGCAAGGAATTGATATTGTTGTTGCTTTAGATGTTTCAAACAGTATGACTGCCGAAGATTTAGCTCCCAATAGATTAGAAGCTGCCAAAAGAAGTATTTCGCAATTGATAGATAAGCTCAGAAGCGACAGAATTGGTATTGTTTTATTTGCAGGACAGTCTTACGTTCAACTTCCTATTACTACAGATTATGCAGCAGCTAAATTATTTACCGGTACAATAGACACTAAAATTATTCCAACTCAAGGAACCGCCATTGGTGATGCTATTGAAACATCTGTTGGTTGTTTTGACCCTGAAAGTCCAACTAAAAAAGCCATTATTGTTATTACAGATGGTGAAAATCATGAAGACAATGCAGTTAGTGCAGCCGAAAAAGCGAAAGAAGCAGGCATCAATGTGTATTGTATTGGTATTGGTTCAGAAAACGGAGCTCCTATTCCCATTTACCAAAACGGAATTCAGCAAGGTTTTAGAAAAGCACCGGATGGCAGCACCATTATGACAAAATTAAATGAGCAAATGCTTTTAGAAATTGCCCTGGCAGGAAACGGAACCTACATACGTTCTACCAATGCCGGAACAGGTATTAAAGATATCATGAATGAATTGGATAAATTAGAAAAAACTGAATTTGGTTCTACTGTTTTTACAGATTACGAAGACCGTTTTCAAATTTTTCTGATTATTGCACTACTTTTATTTGTTGCAGATGCACTAATATCTGAAAGAAGAAACTTTAGATTTTCATCAATTGACTTATTTGGAGAAAAGAAATGAAAAGAGTTTTAGTCATATTGCTTTTATTAATCGTTCAACTGGGCTTTTCTCAAGAAGAAAAGAAAGCGCAGATAAAAGATGGTAATACAGCCTACCGAAAAGAGAACTATGTAGAAGCAGAAAACAAATACAAGGAAGCTTTATCAGGCACAAGCGATGATAAAAAGATAAGTAACTTTAATTTAGGCAATGCTTATTACAAACAAGGTCGCTATGAAGAAGCTGCAACACAATTTGAGGCAGCCGCTGCCATGACAGATGATAAAAAAGCCAAAGCACAGTCTTATCATAACCTTGGCAACTCCTATTTAAAAGATAAAAAGTATGAAAAAAGTATTGAAGCCTACAAAAATTCACTAAGATTAAACCCTGAAGACGGAGACACTAGGTATAATTTAGCCTACGCCAAAAAAATGCTTCAGCAACAACAGCAAGAACAAAATAAAGATCAGAATAAAGACCAAAATAAGGACAATCAAGAGAAAAAAGACGAAGAGCAAGAAAAGAAAGACGAGAATAAAGAAGAAAACAAAGACAAAGAAGAAGAGAAAAAAGAACAAGAAAAAGAACAAAACAAAGATGGAGAAGGTGAAGAAAACAAAGATAAACAAGAGCAACAGCCCAAGCCTAACCAACTATCTAAAGAAGACGCTAAGCGTTTGTTAGACGCCTTGAATAATGAAGAAAAAAATGTGCAAGAGAAGTTGCAAGGACAAAAAGTAAAAGCTAAAAAAGTAGAAATAGAAAAACCATGGTAGTTTTAGTGATTAGCTAATTAGTAAAATGGATAAATAGTAGAAAAGTGAATTTAGATAAGTACATATATCGTTTTCCAAGAGCAGTAGCTTTATTTGCTTTCTGTTTTCTATGTTTTAGTGCTTTTTCACAAAACGCTACATTTACCGCTAAAGCTCCGTCAAGTGTTGCGGTAGGGCAAAAATTTGAAATTAAGTTTACCACTAACGCTAGTAATGTTAGCAGTTTCAAAGGACCGGCATTAGATGTATTCTCGGTGTTATCCGGCCCTAATCAATCACGTAGTGTACAAATCATTAATGGCTCCATGACTTCAGAAGTGTCATTAAGTTATATTTTGGCAGCACAAAAAGAAGGAACATTTACCATCCCTCCTGCCAAAGTAATGGCAGATGGAGAAACATTACTTTCTAATGAAGTAACCATAACCGTAACTAAAGGTAGTGGCAACAATTCTTCAAGTGGTAGTAGCGGTGGAAATAACGGTTCGGCTAAATCAAGCTCAGGAACCGATTATTCAAAACATTTATTTCTTTCAACTGCAGCTTCAAAGCGAACAGTTTATGTGGGTGAGCATTTAACTTCCACTTATAAGCTTTACAACAGGGTAAGGTTTACCGGAAGTTCGGTAGAAAAGATGCCTTCTTTAAATGGTTTCTGGAGTCAGGATGTTAAATCACCTTTTGAACAAGTGCAATGGACAACAGAATATGCCAATGGTTTAAACTATGAAGTAGCTGAATTAAAAAAGACAGTGTTATTCGCCCAACGTTCTGGTGAGTTGGTGTTAGACCCACTTGAAATGACTTTTGATGTGCAATTACAATCCAGGAATTTCTTTGATAACTTCTTTGGAAGAACCCAAACCGAAAAGGTAACCATTAAAAGTGCTCCGGTAAAGATTAAAGTGCTTCCACTTCCAGAAAAAGGTAAACCGGATGACTTTAACGGTGCTGTAGGTAGCTTTAACTTTTCTGCAGAAATAGATAAAAACAAAGTAAAAGCCAATGATGCTATTAATTTAAAAGTAAGAGTTACCGGAACAGGTAACTTAAAGCTAATAGAAGAACCTGTTATTACTTTCCCAAGCGATTTTGAGGTGTATGACCCTAAGATTAATGAAGACATAAAAGTAACCGCCTCAGGAGTTAGTGGTTATAGAGAATACGAATACCTGATTATTCCAAGAAGGGCAGGCGATTTTACCATAGACCCACTCACTTTTAGTTATTTTGACCCAAGTAAAAAGCAATACATCTCTCATGAGTCAGGAACATTTGAGATTAAGGTAGAGAAAAACCCAAATGCCAGCGCATCAGGTGTGGTAACCTCAATAGCTGACAAAGAAGACATCAAAGTATTAAACGAAGACATTCGTTATATCATTCCTTCCTTTACACTTCAGTCGGCAGGGAGCAATTTAATAGAAAGTTGGTGGTTTTATTTATTACTATTAGTTCCGGCAGCATTGTTTTTAATTGCATTTATGCTCAGAAATACCATAAGAGAACATTTAACCAATACCGAATTAATCAGCTACAAAAAAGCAAGCCAGTTGGCTAACAAACATTTAAAGAATGCTAAAAAAGAACTAGAAGCAGGCAACAAAACTGAGTTTTACAACTCTTTAATTACAGCTATTTATGGCTACGTTGCTGATAAATTAAAAATTAAAAATGCTTCTTTAACTAAAGATAACTTAAGAGACACCTTAGCTTCTAAAAACATATCCGAAAGTAATATTCAGCAGTTCTTACAAATTATTGATACCTGCGAAATGGCAAGATACGCCCCTGTAGCAGGCAGCAATGAGCAAGAATTATTAAGCAAAACCGAACAAACTATTAAATCTATTGAAAATGAAATATAGTTTTGGTAAAATAGTTTTGATAGTGCTTGCATTATTTTCTTTTGCAACTGCACAAGCAGGGTTGGTGGATAAAGCAGCCAAGCATTACGAAGAAGGGCAATTTGCAGATGCCGAAAAGGTTTACAGAACTTTGCATGAAGACTACCCGCAAAGCTTTGAGGTAAACTATAACTTAGGTAATAGCCTATATAAACAAGGTAAAATTACCGAAGCCATCTTATATTATGAAAAAGCATTAAAGCTGAAACCTAATAACGAAGATGTAAAACACAACTTAAAGCTATCGTATTTGCGCACGGTCGATAAGATTGAACCTCTACCCGATTTGTTCTTAACGGCTTGGGCAAAAGACTTAGCACTTTCAAAATCTACGAAGTATTGGCCCATGTGGAGCATTATATTGGTGTGCGTAGGCTTTTTAATGCTCATCGTTTACCTGTTTATTGTTCAACCAAGACTTAAAAGAATTAACTTCTTTGGAGGCTTGGGATTTATTGCCGTTGGTTTAATTTATTTATGCATTGGCATTTATCAAAATAGCTTGTTAAATGATAATGAAACCGCCATTGTATTTACCCCAACCTTAAACGTAAAAGGTGGCCCTTCAGAATCGGCTACTAAGTTGTTTGTAGTGCACGAAGGCACCAAAGTAGTTATCAAATCTACCCAAGAAGATTGGGTGGAGATAAAGCTCATTAACGGAAATGTGGGCTGGGTAAAACAAGAAAACCTTCAAAATATCTAATATTGAAAGTCCTTTCTACCAATATAGGCAGGTGCGAAACACTGCATTGGAAAGGCAAAACATACGAATCAGGTATTAACAAGCGGCAAGTCAAAGAAGGTATATTTCTTACTTCGCTTGGCGTAAAGGACGACCATATTTCAGAAACCAAAGTACATGGCGGTAAAGAAATGGCCTGTTACCTGTTTAGCCATGAGCACTACCCGCATTGGAAGCTACAATACCCTGATTTAGTTTGGGAATACGGCATGTTTGGTGAGAATCTTACCTTAGAGCAGTTTAATGAAAAGGAAGTGTGCATTGGTGATGTGTACAAGCTGGGCGAAACCCTTATACAGATTTCGGAAGTGCGTATGCCCTGCTATAAGCTGGGCATTAAGTTTGGCAATCAAGGGATAATTAAAGAATTTATCGACTATGGTGTTTCCGGTGCTTACCTAAGAGTGCTGCAAGATGGTATTGTGAAAGAAGGCGACACCCTTAAGCTTCACCAAAAGAGCAAAGATCAAATAAGTATTTGGGATGTAAACCAAATGATTTACGGACATGCTTCAAAACAAATGCTTCAACAATCATTAAAAAGCAATGAGCTCAATGAAAACATAAAAAGAAAGCTAAGAAAACAACTTGGTGATTCGGCTAATTGATGTAAACCGCCTTTACCCTATCTCTTAAATTATAGGCCGATGCCATTACCTCTCCGTAGGCTCCCGTAGTACGAATTGCAATGTAGTTACCTCTCTGAGTATGAGGCATTTTTACCGCCTTACCGAAACAATCACTTGATTCACATATTGGACCTACCACATCATACTTTTCATTAGCTTCTGAAGGGTTGCTGATATTCTCGATATGATGATACGATTGATACAATGCCGGACGAATAAGTTCCGTCATACCTGCATCTACAATGGCAAAATTGGTTTTAACGCCATTCTTAACATAAAGTACTTTGGTTATGAGGCTACCACTCTGCGCTACCAGGCAACGCCCCAGCTCAAAGTGTAACTGCTGATCGGGTAATAGCTTTAAATGCTCGTTAAATATCTTGAAAAAGGTGGCAAAGTCACTTATGGCATTGGTGTCCGGGTTTTCATAATCTACGCCTAGTCCGCCACCCACATTGATGTGCTTTAGCTGCACGTGTTTCTTTACAAAGTACTCCTGTATTTCGTTTACTCTAATACACAAGCCTCTGAATACAGATAAATCGGTGATTTGTGAGCCGATATGGAAGTGAATACCAATTAAGTTGATGTTAGATAGATTGGGTAGCTTTTCCAATAAGTCGTCCATCTCCCACATATTAATGCCAAACTTGTTTTCTTCTAAGCCTGTAGTAATGTAATGATGCGTTTTGGCATTTACATTAGGGTTGATACGCAAAGCTACATCCGCTACCTGACTTCTGCCCTTGGCTATTTCGTTAATTACCTCTAGCTCGGGTAAAGATTCACAGTTAAAGCTAAAAATGTTGTGGTCTAGCGCAATGTTTATCTCCGCATCTGATTTTCCTACGCCTGCAAAGGCAATATTTTTGGACTCAAACCCAATTTCTATAGCCTTTTTTATTTCGTTGCCACTTACACAGTCGGCACCAAAACCTTTCTCCTTTATGATTTGAAGAATTTCGTTATTGGTATTTGCTTTTAAGGCGTAATGCACATGATAACCGTATTTATTACTCTCCGATATGCAAGCGTCTAGCGTGTTGTGCAGCAGCTTTAAATCGTACAGATAAAAAGGTGTAGGTGTGTTTTGTATAATATCTAACGGAAAGTTCATGGACTATGCCGGTTGTTGTAAGTTTTCAAAAATTGCCTTTAAGGCATCGTTTTTATGCTCCGTTTTTACCAGGATGGAGATGTTATGAAAGCTTCCACCGTAAGAAATCATACGGATAGGAATGTTTTCAAGGGCCGAAAAAATTTGTTTGGCGTAGCCTTTGTTTTCGGCAATAAAGTTACCCACCACACAAATAATGCTTAGCCCTTCATCTATTTCTACCATGCCAAATTTTTGCAGCTCTTTGGTAATTTCTTCCAGGTATTTGTTGTTATCTATGGTTAACGATACGGCTACCTCCGAAGTAGTAATCATATCTATAGGCGTTTTGTAGGTTTCAAACACCTCAAACACTTTACGAAGGAAACCATACGCCAATAACATTCGGCCGGACTTAATTTTAACAGCCGTAATGTCATCTTTTGCGGCTACTGCTTTAATGATAGTACCGTTATCGGTTTCTTTATCAGAGATAAGCGTACCGTAAGCATCGGGCTGCATGGTATTTTTTAAACGTACCGGAATGTTTTTAAGCTTAGCGGGTAATACACTGCTCGGGTGCAATATTTTTGCGCCAAAGTAGGCCAACTCTGCTGCCTCATCAAACGATAAATCGGCAATGGGGCGTGTACCTTGCACAATTCTGGGGTCGTTATTGTGCATACCGTCTATATCTGTCCAAATTTGTATTTCATCTGCTTTAATAGCGGCACCAATTAAGGAAGCAGAGTAATCACTTCCTCCTCTTTTAAGATTATCTATCTCGCCATAGGAGTTGCGGCAAATGTAGCCTTGTGTAATAAAGTAGGTAACGTCTTTGTGTTGGGCTAATATATTAGCAAGTTCCGTAGCTATGTAGTTATTATCCGGCTCTTCGTTTTCATCTATACGCATATAATCTAGCGCTGGCAGTAGTATAGAGTTTTTGCCCTGCTCTTTTAAGTAAAAATGAAACAATGCCGTGCTCATTAGTTCACCTTGTGCTAAGATTGCTTTTTCTTCATAGATGGTAAACATATCTTGCGTAAACGAACGGATAAAGGTGAAGTGCGAACCGATGAGTTCTTTGCCGTTGGCTTTGTATTCGTCTGTGGTAAACAGCTCCTCTATTTCGGCAGCGTATTTCTTCTCTAATTTATTGATAACATCATTAGCGGCTTCTATGTTTTTTTGATGCAGATAGCCCGATATTTCTACCAATGTGTTGGTAGTGCCACTCATAGCACTTAGCACCACTATTTTTTGGTTGCCATCGTCTATTAGCTTAGCTACTTCTTTTATACGCTGGGCAGAACCTACTGAGGTACCACCGAATTTTTGAATTATCATAACCCGATTGCTGTTTTTGGGACGGCAAAAATAGGTAAACAAGTTTACTAGACAATAGATTTTCGATTTTCAGCTTGCAGAATTCAGAATTGAGAGTGCAGAATTCAGGGTTCGGAGTGTAAATAGCGTGTGACTGAGTACAGATGGTAGCTCTTGGTGTTTTGACCTCTCCGACTCACTTTCGTTCGTCACCTCTCCTTGTTAAGGAAGTATATCTTGGTAGTTGAGCTTCTTCAACTCTTTTTATTATTTCACTAGTTGTTTAGAAATTTCTAGCTTTCCCTCAGGAGACCATGATGTATAGCTAACTTCTTTACCATTTTTATAGATAGAAACTAAAGCTTTTCGCCTAGGTATGTATATAAAGACAATGTCTTCACCTTGTACTGAATTGCTATTATCAACATAGTATTTTCCATACCACTCTGTCCATTCACCATGCTTAAGCCCATCTTTAAAGCTGCCTTCAAATAAAATGTAATTTCTATAATTGGTATCATATTTTATGTATTTGCCATTTGGCAAGCCATTTTCATACATCTGAACTTCGCTTTTTCTTCCTTCTCTATATTTTATCCATGTTCCAGACTTTTCTCCTACCTCATAACTTCCTTTTATCTTTTCATATACGAATGATGTGCCCATGTTTCTTTTATAGAGAATAAATTTTCCATGTAGGCTATCGTTTTTATATGTAAGTAGCTGCTCTTTTTTACCTTCCACCTTCAATAACCATGTACCTTCCTTCATTCCATTTTTAAAGCCACCCTTTACAAAACCGTAGGGCAATTTCTGCTTAAACTTACCATGCAATACATTGTTTTTATAGGGACAATTAACCTCTATTTTGGTGTTATTATTAAGCATTAAGCTTATTACTGCATTTTTAGCTGATGCAGGCACAAAATCTTTACTTACTAATGACAATTTATGATGTGCCTGAATTGGAGTAAGAGCAATATCTTGTGCTTTAATATCAATTACAATTATTGAAAATATAAAAAATGAGAGGAGTAGTTTTTTCATAGTTTGCTAAATTAGTATTTTGATGCATACTTGATGAAATTCCATAGTCTAATACATGGGTTTGGGATTCTCTTTGCGTTCAGATGACAAGTGTCTGCGTTCAGATGGCAGGTGTCTGCGTTCAGATGACGGGTGTCTGGGTTCAGATGGCAGGTGTCTGCGTTCAGATGACAGGTGTCTGCGATCAGATGACAGGTGTCGGGCTTCAGATGGCAGGTGTCTGCGTTCAGATGACAGGTGTCGGCCTTCAGATGGCGTGTGACTGCGTTCAGATGACAGGTGTCGGCCTTAAGATGGCGTGTGACTGCGTTCAGATGGCAGGTGACTGGGTTCAGATGGAAGGTTACTGCGTTCAACCTCTCCTTCTTAAGGCTACCACCTCCTCCGCCTCAGGCGGATACTCCTCCTAATTTAGGAGGAGAGTTTTTAGGGTTAGTACCTTGAGGAGTTAATATGGTTTTGAAAAGGGTCTTTTAGTTTTCCTTCATAGGGAATTTCTTTTCCTTGTTCATCCCATTCTTTGTATTCTATTACCTTTCCGTTTTCGTAAATAGCTAAGGCTTTTAGCTTGGTGCTTGGTCGCTTTTTAAAGCTATGGTAGCTAGTTTGTCTTGTACCTTCTTGTGTTACAGAGGTAGTAACAAAGCCTTTTTTGCCAACATCTTTATAATTGATAAAATATGCTTCCCACTTGCCTTGCTTTAGGCCTTGTACATATTTTCCTTCTACCAATAGCACCTTTTTGGGGTAAGCAATATTGTATTTTGTATAGGTACCATGTGGTTGATCGTTGGTATAGCTAAGGCTTTCTGTAAATCGTCCTTGCTCGTTTAGTTGCCACACTCCTTCTCGCTTACCGTTTACAAACAGCCCTTTTAACACATAAAAAGTATGGTAATAGGTAAACGGACCATGTAGTAGATTGTTTTTATAGTTGCATACAAAAATGGTATCATGGCTTGATTCGTTTTTTAGGTAGTACACACCGTTTTTTATGCCAGCGGTATCGGGTTGCCAGTAGGTTCTGGGAAAGGCTTTTTGCACTTCTTCGGCAGACATGCCCGGGTTTTGACAAAAAAGGTTTGCAACGCTACTTATAATAAGAGTGAATGTGGCAATGATTTTCATATGATGCGAATTTAGCATTTAGATGCTAAAGTGTTGGGATTGCATAAAGTGATTGTTTTTACCACCTCCTCTGCCTTAGGCGGATACTTCGACAAGCTCAGTACAGACTGCTTGCGATAGAGGGGGTATCCTTAACCAAAAGAATAAAACATTAAAAAATAAATTTCAGTAAATAACCTATTAATGCAGACAACCCATTTACTCCCAACCCAAGTACTATTGACCCCAATAATTTATATAAATATTTTTTATTGTCTTCTGCAACTTCTATAAACTTATTTTTATCCCCTTTTGTAAACTCAAACATAGGATTTCTCCTAAGTTTATCAATTTGTTTTCTGGTAACTCTTCTAGCAAAAAGACGACCAGACTGGTAAAATATATAAAATACAGCGATAGACGTTGTTGAAAACAAAAACAATTTATGATTTAAATCGTTTCCAATCAAATCATTATCTGAATAATAATAAACTGGAAACAAAAAGTTTACAAAAATAATTGCAGAAGTTATAAATGATAAAACAATAAAATTTTGGACTTTCATTTCATTTCTTGAAATAAACTTTATCAGTTTAAACTCTTCACTATTCTTTTTAAGAGCATCATACCATTCAGTCACAATGGTTTTGAGTTCATTTGAAATTTGAGCATTGATAAAATCAATTTTACAACACATTTGTGCTTGAGCTTCTTCAAAATCATGCTCTTCACTACCTTGAAATACAACTTGAATTAATTCACTAGGTCTCAAACTATTACCTATTCTTACTCTTAAAGTATGGGTTTGAGGAACTTCGTGAGTTTGATTAGGAAGTATAATATTAAAATCCCATTCAATTGTAATATATTTTGTACAAGCAGAAATATTCCAATCAGATTCAGTAAACTCATACCAACTTCCAAAAGATTTAATTTCCTTGTTATCAAGACCTACTGTAACATTTACAATATCTGTCACCAATTTATGTAACATTAGTTTATTATAAATCTTTTTGTTTAACTCTATTATATCATCATAGGTAAATTGCTTATAATCTGTAAAAAGCTTTATGTCAGTATCTCGCTTTCCCTTTATCAAATAATATAATGATTTAAACTGGTTAATTTGGTTTTCATCAATCACAGCTATTTCATTATTACTTGTGTTTAAGTTTTTTTCCATAATTAAAATATTAAACAATTAAAAATCAATCTTACATCAAATAATTGACATACACATCAGTATAAATACCTAGTTTTCACATAAATGGTTGCTTCACTCCTGCTATATTTTTACGCCAATTACCAGTATGTCGTCTATTTGTTCTAGTTTTCCTCTCCATTGGTCAATAAAATCGGCTAGGTATGTTTTCTGCTTTGCCATGCTCCTCTTATTTATCTTTAACAGTAGTTCTTTAAAGCGTTTCGACATAAGCTTCTTTTCATTGGGTCCTCCAAACATATCGGAGTATCCGTCAGAAAACAGGTAAAAGCTATCGCCTTTATTCAGTTGTACGGTTTGCTGTTGGTACTTTTGTCGGCTAGGTGTAATGCCTCCTATTGATACTCTGTCTCCTTTAATTTCTTCTACTTCTTTGCTGCCTTTTCTAATAATCCAGAGCGGGCGGTTAGCCCCTGCAAACTTTAGTTCTTGATACGCTTTGCTGCCGGAACCAATACTTAGTGAGCATAGTGCTATGTCCATACCGTCATGGGTTTCTGTTTTACTTTGGATATGGTTCAATGATTTTTTTATTTTTCTGTTTACCTGACTAAGTACCTCAGTGGGCTGAGTGTCTTTTACCAATGTTTCGTTTAGCTTTTCGTAGCACAGCATACTCATGAGCGCACCGGGAACTCCATGTCCTGTGCAATCGGCTGCCGCAATGTAGATGTGGTTGGGTGTGTTTTTAAAGTAGTAGAAGTCTCCGCTTACAATGTCTTTGGGTTTTAGTAGTATAAAGGAATCGGTAAAATGCTCATAGATGGTTTCTTTGGGCACTAACATTGCTTTTTGAATTCTTTTGGCGTAGTTAATGCTATCGGTAATGTCATCATTTTTCCTGCGGAGTTCTGAGGTTCTTTGCAAGACCTTTTTTTCTAATGACCGATTGATTTCAAAGAGCATTTTTTCTGCACGTTTTTTTTCGGTAATGTCTAACGAGAGTATAAAAACGCCTTCGGGAACGGGCTCAATGATTAAATGAAACCATGCCTTACTACCATCGGGATAAAGAAATTTATTTTCCATTTCCTTCCTGACTCTGTTTTCCATAGCGTCTTTAACAGCAGCATACATTTCTGTTTTTTCGATGCCGGGAAATTGCTCCGTCATGGTTTTTCCCAATAAACTCTTTTTTGATTTTTTGGCTTGCTTGGCAACAGTATTGTTTACATAGATGTATTTCCAATCGAAACCAATTAGTTGAAATCCTTCAATTGAATTATCGAGTACTTTTTCTCCAAGGTAGTTTCTCATTGCCTTCTAAATATGTGAAAGGCAATAATATAACATAAAAATGAAAAAAAAATCAGTATAAATACCTAAATTTCAATAATATGAATGACTTGGGATTTAGGAGAAGAGTTTAATCTAAAGCTGATGCTTTTGCCAATTGCTTTTGTATTTTGTTAGATTCTCGCTTTTTGTTTAGGGCTTGTATATACTCGGTAAATTGTATATCAAAGCCTACATTTATAAAAGGGTATCTACCCATTTCTTCTATACCGCCTTTGGGTAAAATAGGTACTCCAAGCGATACGTTTAGGTCTAAGGCATTGTAAAAGGTAAGCCCTGTACCCACAGCCGCCATAGGAAATGCAAACTGGCTATTGGTACTGCTGTTTATTACATTATACAAAATACCCGAGCCATATACTATTATGTGCCAGTTGCTAATTAATGGTTCTTTAGGTGGCGATACTTTGGTAAAATATTTACCATAGCTTTTATAAGCCTCCCCTGGATTTCTTGGCCACCATTCTCCTTTGGAGGCAAGTTTAAATTTAATCCCTATTTTTTCGCTTACGTGCGAAAGATTGGTTAAACGCATAGTGTCTGCTACAGTAATTTCTTTATTAAAAAAGGTAGAGTTCATACCTACGGTAAAGTGAAACTGTATGCGGCTAATTTTATCGGACTGTATGTTTTGCAGTTTTACTAAAAAGCTTTCTACGTTAAAATCTATCACTTCTTTTCCGCCTTCTACTTCTTTTATTACAATGTAATCTTTTACAAAATTATTAATGGTAGAAAGGGCGTATTTTATTTTACCGTCTTCAAACACACCGTCTAATAAGGATAGTAAGTTTCTGTAATCGGAAAAGGTGCTTGTTTTATCAAACTCATACAAAGCAGCCACTAAACGGATAAAGGGTTGTGGGTCGTTAGAAAAGCTTTTAAACTGAGGGTAGTCTGATATTAATTTTTGATACAACTTTTGTGCTACTTGAGTAAGTTGGTTTTTTGCAGCCAATAAACCCGGATAGTGTTTTATGTTTTCGGTAAGTAAGGGTTTTAGTTCTGCTTCTATAGAGTATAAAATATCGCTAATTAATAGTGCTTTTTGCGCATCATCAATAGTAGTAGATTTTAGTATTTCTTGTACGTTTTTTACATACTCAAGGCATTGAGCAATGCTTTGAATAGCCTCAGAAACATCTTGCCCTGTGGTTGAATACACCAACAGGCTTTTATAGTCTTCTGCCATTTTTTTGAGTGACTTTTCAAGCGTATCTGCTATTGCTTGCAGAGGGTTTATAAATGTAGGCACATCGTTATATGCAAAGCCTGAATTGGATGGTAGAAACTGGGAAAGGTTTCCTATTAAATTGCTTTTAAAGTTAGAGGTAGTAAGCACATAATTTACAGCTCCAATATAATGGGTGTATTGGCTCATTAGTCTTTTCATTTGAGCATTAACAGTATCCGCTTTTGCAGTTTTGCTCTTTCTATAAAGGTTCATATACTCATATGTGCTGGAATATGAAATTCGCATTAATCCCAGCTTTCTTAGTTTTTCATCTTCACGAACCACTTCACTGCTTATGTCAATTATAGTAGCAATAAACTCAGATAATGGTTCACTTATAAAAGCTTTAGTATCTCTTTTATTAGAAGAAGTTTGCTTAAATGCCGAATCAAGTTTGGAGTGGATTAACCCGCCTCCATAGTTTAAAGTAGTTAGCGATGGATCAATTTCAAGCGCCAAGGCATTCAATGCGCTTTTATAGTTATCGTCAACAGCTGCCTTTCTAACATAGAAGTCGGCAAAGGCATAAACAAATACAAGGTTTACCGTATTTTCTACCATTTTGCGGGTACGTATTTCAGGTTCGGGCTCAAGCACTATACCTTTTATAATATTGTCGGCATAGTTATATACCGTACCTCCGGCACCGTTTATCTTTTGAAGAAATGAGTTTTGAACTACTTTCAGTTTTATTTCGCTTTGTTTTTGTCCAATAATTTCTGCAATAAGCTGTGCATCTAATGTTCCTCTTGCAAAGCTTAGTCCGTCTAAACCTACTTGTAAGCTTGGTGCTTGGTGTTCTAATTCTTGTGCTTTTAAGGTACCTGTAATTATAAAAGCAAGTAGAAAAGTAATGATGTAAATAATGGCTCTCTTTGTTGTAATTAATAGACTTGTAGATAGTTGCATAATTCCTTTTTTTTAATGAAAGAACAAGTCTATAAATAATATTAGAGAAAAAAATCAGTATAAATACTGAAATTTCAATAAATCCAGAGGAAAGATGTGTGTGTGGATATAAAATTTGGTTTGGTATTTGCTCTTTTATACTAAATTTAGAATATGAAAATAGGGCTGTTAGTTTTAGGAGTAACTTTAAGTGTTTGGCTTAACGCACAGCAAGGCTTATACAACGGCATGCTAGTAAAGAGCACCCAAAGTGATTCTATTTTTTTGTTGCTTGATGAAACCAAGTGCCATGTAGCTAGCCCAACTATTTTTGAGCAATTGTTTCGACCCGGTGCTGCCGTATCTACCTTGCCTTCACTAACGCTTAATGCCATTAGAAGCGGAACACCATTAAATGAGGTGTATCTTGCTAAAGCCAAAAGAAAACCCCCAGTGTATTTGGTAGTAAACAACACTAAACGCCACCTTTCTGATGCAAGCACCTTTGAACGGTTTCGATTTGACTGGGGAAAAATTAAAGAAGTTAAGCGTAAACATTTAAAGCGTATGCCTGATGGTGCTCCTGTAAAAGCCAACAGCTTTGTAATTATAATACCCGAAAAAATAGAAGAGCCGCTGCCTTGTGGCAACATGGATTAAACAAATATTAATTAATCTTTTCAAACTTTACATCATCTACCCAAAGGGTAATATCGCTATCACGAGTATTGGCGGTGGCACCTATTTCTACACTGGTGTACATTTTTTTGGTGCCTTGCTGTGCATAGAGTATATCTTTTGGCAATGTGGCAACATCATCTTTACTTAGAATAAGTTTGCCATCTTGCCACAGGCGCACACTCCCTTTATCTTTTTGATGCAGCTTTATTTGCCACACCAATTGCACCCACTGGTTTCTAGGAAAATCTATTTCGCTACCTGGTGTTTGTACAATGTCCTTTTCAAAGAATTTATATTCCATGCGTAGTTTATTATCTACTAAAGCTAGCCTTATTCCCGGCCCGGCTCCAATAGGAACTTGTTCCTCAAAGTCAAATAAAAACAACCACTGTGCTGGGGCATCGCCTTGTATGTAATACCAAGCCGTAAGCTGTGCTGTTTCACCTTGCCAAAAGGCCATGTTTTGTTTTGCAATGCTACATTTAGATAAGTTATCGGATGATTGAACGGCATCAAACCTTAGTGACTTTTTTCCGGTATGATAAAAGGTGGTGTCAACCGTAATGGTATTTTGGGTTATGGTTTGTTGGGTAAAAGAGAAAAAGGTATCGTTTGGCACTAATAAGTCTTCAAGGGTATGGTACGCCTCAAAGTTGTCTTGGTAAAAATTGGGGCCACTAAATTGTTTTTTCTTGTTGCAGCTGCCAACTAGCAGTAATATAAATAGGTATGCTATGCTCTTTTTCATGGTTGTTTTTTCCCTAATGTATAACCAATACTGACACCCCCCCACTGCTGTATTTGAAAGTCAAATATATACGATATAAGCGGAGTGTAGCTTATTCTGTAAAACCATTTTTTGTGGTCAGGCTGATATCGATAACCTACTACAGCTGTACCTCTTATAAAAAAAGAACCTTTGGTAGTAAAAGTGATGCCCTGCCCCAGCCCCAACTCTAACTTATGGGCATTTTTACCTATATTGGCAGCTGCCATAACAGGAAGTATTATTGCAATTCCATTATTTTTATCAATGGGCATACTGCTTACACCTATCCGCCAAGCGTATTCAGTGCTAGTCTTTCTACAAAATTCCTTTTCGTAATTAAAAGAACCTAAGCCACCACTTCCTAACACTTCAAAAAAAATGGATTTTCTTTTAAGACTATCTGATTGTGCGCTAACATTTATAGCTAATAGCATAGCCAAACCAAGTATAATATATTTGGAAAGATTCTTAAACAAATGTGTCTAGTTTAAGTTGCCAGTAAGCTACATCTACCCACTTATTAAATTTATAGCCTACTTCAGAAAAGTGCGCAACTTTAGTATAACCTAAATTTTCGTGCAGCGCAACACTTTTTAAATTAGGTAATGCAATACCGCCAATGGCTGTATGGTAATTTTTTTCTTTTAGGATAAGAAGTAACTCTCTGTATAATTTTTTACCTATACCCTTTCCTTCTTCTCCGTTTCTTAAATATATACTGGTTTCTACAGAATGTTTATAGGCACAGCGGCTTTTCCAATCGGTAGCATAGGCATATCCCAACACTTCTCCCTTTAATTCATAAACCAACCAAGAAAATTTAGCTGAAGTTTCTTGTATTCTGTTTTCAAAATCATTTGCTGTGGTAGGCTTTTCTTCAAAAGTAACAGTGGTGTGCGCAATATAATAATTGTATATATCGCTTAGTTGTTGCGCATGTTTTATGGAAGCATCAATTATCATAAAGCAAGTTTACTTAAATAAATTATTTACTACCGCTATTGTTAAAATTATTACCGAAAAGTTAAAAAATGTTACCGAAAATGAAATGCGCATACCTTTTGGCACAGGTGTTGCGTTATACCTAGTAGCGGTAAACCTCTCCCGCAGGATTAAGCAGAGGGTTGTATAACTTAAATTTAAAAGTTATGAAACGTAAACAAGAAAATTTACTGTCTATGTACTTAGCAGTAAATAAGGTGCTACAAGATAACAGCACCATTTGGAACAGTGTATCAGCCATGGCCACAGCGGTGGGTAACTTTACGACTAATTTGAGTTTGCTGAGAAAAACTATTGACGAGCAAAGTACGCCCATAACGGGTTATGCTAAAGACAAGCGAAATGCACTTACCGATATGGTAAACAAAGCGCTTGAGGTAAAAGGAGCCATTTTTGCCTTTGCAGACGTAAGCAAAAGTGAAACTCTTAAGGCTAAGGTAAATTTTAGCTTTAGTAAGCTTACATATAGCAGCGATACGTTGTGTGCAGAATATGCTCAAGTGATAAAGGATGAGGCGCAAAAGCTGGGGAATCAGCTTGTGCCTTATGGGGTAGGTAATAATAGTTTAACTCAGTTTCAGCAACTGATTGACAACTATTTAGCATTGGTTCCGAGTACAAGAGTGGCTATTACTGCTCGTAAATTAGCTACTAAAAAGTTAAAGGATGGCTTTAGCGGAACCAGTAAATTGCTTACCGAAAGGTTAGACAAACTAATGTTTAGGTTTAAACAAAACTATCCTGACTTTTTTACGCAGTACTTTGATGCTCGAATAATTATCGACTTAAAGCAAACTGCTCCTAACGCAAACAACCCACCAGTTGGTCCTACTACTCAGTAGCAGGTACTAACATTTGACCGATACACTGTAAACCCTTCTCAGCAATGAGAGGGGTTTTTATTTAAATTTAATATTAAGTTAATATTAGATAGTTACCTTTTCAGAATTAAACTAGGGAAATGAAAGTTATAGCGGTGTATCATGTAAAAGGTGGTGTAGGCAAAACCACCACTTCGGTTAATATTGCCTATGCAGCAGCCGAAGAAAACAAAAAGGTATTGGTAATAGATTTAGACCCTCAAGGTGCCAGCACATTTTACTTTGATATTAAACCAAGTAAAAAAGGAACCGTTAAAAAAACGTTGTTTGGAAACAAATCTATTGAAGATTCTATAAAAGAAACTGACTTTGAGAATATAGACATATTACCTGCAAATGCTAAATACACTAAGCTAGATGCTTTTTTGAGTGATATGAAGAAGAGTGGAAAATGGTTAAAGAAACTTTTAAAGCCTATAAAAAAAGAATACGATTACATTGTAATAGATTGCCCTCCAAACATTACTACACTTTCTGAAAATATTTTTAAAAATGTTGATGCTATTCTTGTCCCTGTTGTTCCTACTATTCTTTCCATCAGAACTTTTGAGCAATTATTTTCGTTTTTTAAAGATGAAAAACTTGACACTAAAAAGCTAATCCCTTTTTACTCAATGGTAGAGAAAAAGAAAAACATGCACAATGAACTTATGGCTGATTTTTCTAAAAGAAACAAGCAATGTATTGATGTGAGTATTCCTTACCACACTGAGGTTGAAAAAATGGGAGAATATCTTGAACCTTTGTTATATAAGTTCCCATATTCTGAAGCAGCCGAAGCTTATAGGAGATTATGGAAAGCATTAATGAAAAAAATTAATACTTAAGCTTTAACTCCTATTACGCAGACATCATCAATCTGCTCTAACTCTCACTCCTTTTTTCTATAACACGAAAAAACTCTCTATCAAATACTGAAAAGTAAGTACTGGCATCAAATTCCTCAAAGTAAGGGACAAACTTCCGAATGTTTTTTCTAGCATCTTCATGATACGCCAACATATAACTCATTTTTTCGTTAGCATAATCTGTAATATTAATTTCCACATCCGGCTCCGGCATGCCGTCAATGCCATAGATTTTTTTTCCGATAGTATAAGGATTAGGAAAATCATACTTCTTCATTTTATTATAAAGCCAGGTATCTATAATTTCCTGCTCCATATGGTTAGTATAAACTCCTTGATATATTCTATCGGCAGAAATTTTGTCTTGATTAAGAAGGTTTACTACTAATTGGCTGATATAAACATGTTCGGGATTACCGTAGCCTCCCATTTCATTATCAAGTGTAAAGATGACAGAGGGGTTGTATTTATTTATTAATTGAATTAAGGCCGCCTCTATTTCTTCATTTTTAAATTCAGTTTGCATTATTCTTTCTTTAGAAATTGGAACATAAGGATATTTAATAGTATCTACTCCAATTCTATAACTGGTATTAGGTAGAATTAGTTCGGCTCCATCAGAAATTAAAACGGAAGGATGCTCTGTTCTATCCGGGTCTAACAGAGTAAGTGAAAAGGTAAGTTGTTTAATCTTCCAACCACTATTGTGCAGTTTTGCAATTGTTCCGGCCATTAAGCAATCATCATCATCATGTGCAACAATTACTAATGCAGATTTATTTGAGACAGTATCTAAAAAACTATCAGCAGGGTATTTCTCTGTTGCAGCAAAAGCTTTCAACTCTTCAAGCGAAGGTTTATTGGAGCATGAAGTGAAAATTAATAAATAACAAATGAAATTTATATATCTATACATCTTAAAGTAAATCCTGTTAGTTGGGTAAATATATGCTTAAAATTAAAAAAGTTTAAATTACTTCAGTTTCAATAAGAATAATCTAAATTGTTATCTGTTTCATTTACATTCCTACATACTATACTTTCACTCCTATTACGCAGACATCATCAATCTGCTCTAACTCTCCTCTCCAGTTTTCAAATGCCTCATTGATGAGTTCTTTTTGTTTTTCCATACTCTCATTTTGTATAGAAAGTAATA
>Ga0209578_10000836_pt1 | contig 32951 bp, 28 predicted proteins | sample tdAd472_FD_187127 | JGI IMG/M metagenome (GOLD analysis project Ga0209578, IMG submission 187127) | Marine sediment microbial communities from the Atlantic coast under amendment with organic carbon and nitrate - tdAd47.2 (SPAdes)... | ecosystem: Environmental > Aquatic > Marine > Coastal >...
CCGACCTCCCCTGACCGCGAACTCAGAACGCGGAGTCGGGTTCCTTCAGGAATTCCAACTCTTCGGGCGTGCTTTCCCGGCCGAGGATCTCGTTGCGATGGGGGAAGCGGCCGAACCGCGCGATGATGTCACGGTGGCGGATCGCAAAATCCAGGCTGACATCGTCCGCATCCGTCGCGAGCCCCCGGAACAGTTCAACGCATTGCTCCTGATCCGCCAGCACCTCGCTGTGCATCAGGGGCATGTAGAGGAACTTTCGTTCATCCACCCCAAGATCGGCGTCAAACCCGCGGGTCATTGCCCGTTTGGTGCAGGCCAGCCCCACATCATCCGCCGACCAGGCCAGCGGGGAGTCCCGGTAGATGTTTCGTGAGAACTGATCGATCAGGATGATCACCGCCAGGCAGCCGCGCGCCGTGTCGTGCCAATCGCCGAAACCGCCCGCGCGTGCGGTTTCGACCGCATCGCCAAACCGGTCATGGATGATCTGGTCGAAAGCGTCACTGCGTTCGAACCAGTTTTGCCGGTCGGTTTCGTTGAACCAGAAGTCCAGCACCTTGTCTGCCGTCACCTGCATCGTCACACTCCCGCTGCCGTGGAGGTTCAGTTCCCTGAGCCCGGTTGATATACACGCAACACAACGTTTGCATCAGATTTGAAATGACCAACAAGCTCGATCGCGATTCCATCCGGGATGGACATGTCTTTCGCATGCTGCAGGCGCAGCAGCATGTGACGAACATTCGGCCGCTAACCGATGCCGAACGCGCCGCGTCACTTTCGGCGTTTTTCGACACCGCGCCCGGCCGCGACGTCTGGGTGTTCGGCTACGGGTCCCTGATCTGGAACCCGGCGATCCACTTCAGCGAGCAACGCACGGCACGGATCTGGGGCTATCACCGCTCCTTCTGCCTGCGCACGCCGCTCGGACGCGGCACACCGGAGAATCCGGGTCTCGTGCTCGCACTCGACAAGGGTGGTTCGTGCAACGGCATTGTCTTCAAGCTTCCCGAAGGCCGCGAGAAGGATGAACTGTCGGTGGTCTGGGACCGGGAGATGGCGCTCGACAGCTATGCGGCCGTCTGGGTCCGCGCGATGACCCCCGACGGCCCCGTCGATGCCGTCACCTTCGTGATGAATCGCGACACCGAACGCTATGTCGGTCGCCTGCCCGAAGACAGCGTGGTCGAACATCTGGCGACAGCCGAGGGGTATCTGGGCACCTGCGCCGAATATCTGGAGAACACCGTCTCTCATATGCGCCAGGCCGGCATCCGCGACCGGCAATTGTTCCGCCTGCAGCGGCTTGTGCGCGCACGCCTGGACGCCACCGCGAACGGTTGAACGTCAGTATATCTTCAGAGGAAGTTGGCTGGGGCGGCAGGGTTCGAACCTGCGATCACGGGATCAAAACCCGATGCCTTACCACTTGGCTACGCCCCAAGGCCGACTGCAGGGTCTATATCGCCCTTGCCGACGCGATCCGCAAGCCGCCCGGCTCAATCGAAGCTTTTGTGAATATCGCCTTCCGAGCGCATGAGCTCGAGGTCCGCCGCGACCATCTCTTTGACGAGCTGGGGAAACGGCGTGGTATGTTCCCAGCCGAGCACCCGTTTCGCCTTGGCCGGATCGCCCAGCAGGTCGGGCGGAAATAACGCGGGTCGATGGCGATGAGCGTCTCGCCCGTTTTGGAATCCTCGCCGACCTCATCGACCCCCTCGCCGTGCCAGACGATGGTCCGGCCGACTTCCTTGAACGCCAATTCAACGAACTCCCGGACCGCGTGGGTCTCACCCGTTGCGAGGACGAAATCGTCCGGCTCGTCATGCTGCACGATGCGCCACATGCCCTCGACATAGTCGCGCGCATGGCCCCAGTCGCGTTTGGCATCCATGTTGCCGAGGAACAATTGTTTCTGCAGGCCGAGTTCGATCGCGGCCACCGCGCGGGTGATTTTGCGCGTGACAAACGTCTCGCCACGGATCGGACTTTCATGGTTGAACAGGATGCCGTTCGAGGCATGCATCCCATAGGCCTCACGGTAGTTGACCGTGATCCAATAGCCATACAATTTCGCGGCCGCATAGGGGCTTCGCGGATAGAACGGGGTCGTCTCACTCTGGGGCGTTTCCTGGACCTTGCCATAGAGCTCGGAGGTCGAGGCCTGATAGTAGCGGGCCGTGTCTTCGAGCTTCAGAATGCGGATCGCTTCGAGCAGCCGTAACGCCCCCATCGCATCCGCATTTGCCGTGTATTCGGCCGTATCAAAACTGACCTGCACGTGGCTCTGTGCCGCCAGATTATATATCTCGGTGGGTTGGACTTCCTGGATCAGCCGGATCAGGTTGGTCGCATCCGTCATGTCTCCGTAGTGGAGATGGAACCCCACGCCGGTCTCATGGGGGTCGCGATAAAGATGGTCGATGCGGCCTGTATTGAAAGACGATGAGCGGCGTTTTACCCCGTGAACTTCATACCCCTTTTGCAGAAGAAGCTCGGCCAGATAGGCCCCGTCCTGTCCCGTCACGCCGGTGATGAGGGCAACGTCTTTCGCCATGTCTGGGGCTCCGTATGAGTTGGGTCTCGACATACGCAGGTATGCGCAAACCGATAGGCGGCGCGACTATACTTGCCGGGATCAATCACAGACAAGGCCGGACAGGAAAACGATGGGCCGCAACGCCAGGGCGATGAATTCGATTCAATTGATCGTCACCCCCTCCGCGTCGACGACGCCGATCAAACAGCGGTCCTCGACCACACTTCATGCGAACCGGCGCCCGGATCCGAACCCTCCAAGGCGTGAGATTGCTGCGATCTGCCCGTCATACAGCAGGCCATCCACCGGCAACGAAGCGGTCGGACAATATTCCCGAAGTGCCGGAAACCCGGGCTTCCGGGCACGCCCTACTGTAGTGCCAAAGAGGTATGGCGCGTCGTCCTGAATGTATGACGGCTTTGGAGCGGGGAATCTGTTCCCCGCAGCGGCCGCTACTTTAGTCTGCCCTAATTTTCCGGATCGAGACGGTATGACCAGGTCGGACTCCTCGAGAAGCTGTTGATTCCAATCGCGGAGTCGTGCCTTTTCATGTTTTCAACCACGCGAAAAAAGTGCATCAATACCGCTGTGAAATAGATATCTGGAATTTGGTGGGGGTAAACCCATATCTGAAACGGTGGACTACCAGGTTCTACAAGGCGCAATACACGGCCCTATTCCGGCACTACGTATCGAATAAGCAGGATTGCATTACTTCCGATGGCAACCAACTCACCCTGGAGCGTTAAGGGCGTCGACCCAGAAGCGCGCGAGGCGGCGAAGATTGCCGCGCGCAAGCAGGGCGTCAATGTCGGACGCTGGCTATCCCAGACGATCCTTGCGGCCGCGTCGGAAGAACTGCGTTCGAAGCGCACCGACTCCGATGAGCGATTCGGTGAAAATGTCCAAAACATGAACCGCCCCCGCGATGCACATCGCGAGGAACCGGCTTACGACAATCCGCCGCGCCACGACAACGCACCGAGCGGCCCGCCGGCATTGACGGCCGAGGCCGTGCTCGAAAGCATTCAAAAGCTGGCGAGCCGGATTGAGCAATCCGAACACCGAACGACCGAGGCGATACAACCGATCGCGGAAAAGGTCAGTGAGCTCGGAGAGCAGATCGAAGAAATCAAATCCCGGTCCGATGGCACCTCCACGGCCCCGGTCGAACGCGCGATGATGCGGTTGTCGGAACGTCTGGATCGGATGGAGGACACCTCCAAGGGTCCGAGCCGGCCCAGCCGAACATCGGACGACGGCGCCGGGTTTCTCGGCCGCATTTTCGGGCGCGACTGACACCCCATCGGGCGTTAATCTCACCATATAAAAGTCACGGTATTATTGTCCTCGCGGTTGTTGTGTCATCATGCCCAGTGGCCCCCGTTCAAGTCTCGGTCATATGCACGGCTGAACGCTTGATAAGACGAAAGAGGATTTGAATAATTCGCACGATCAGCGGGCCGATCAGATCCGCCGACCGGGAAACTCGAAAGCGAAGACCCAACGACGCAGACCATGGCCGATCGCGAAGACGAATCCTCATTATCCGCCGAAGAACAAATCGCGCGCGCGCTCGACGAGCTCGGGGCGATCGTCGATTCCCAAGCCGATCGGTTAACTGAAAAACTGGCGCCGGTGAACCGGTCCGTCGAGGCGATCGAGCGGAAACTCGAAGAGCTGGGCTTTGGGCCCGCAAGACCAACCGATCGCGAAACGATGCCGCGGCCCGACAATTTGGTGACGCCCGCTGACGAGCGAAGCCGCGACGGGGCCGACGCCGATTCGCCTCGGTCCGACGATCCGACATCGAACACCGGCGAGCTGGATCCCGAAGAGATCCGCATCGCGGTGACGCCGCCCGACACCCCGGTCTCGGAAACGGATGTGGCGGGCGTCAGCGACACCGATTCCGAACTTTTGGATTTCACGACCGCCGAATCGCAAATCGACGAAGAACCTGAGGAGACCGAGCCTCAGGATACCGAGCCCGAGCACATCGAGCCCGAGGGCACCGAGCCTGAGAACATCGAGCCTGAGAATATCGAGCCTGCGGGTCCTGAGCCTGAAGACGACGAGAGTGGCTTCGATACATTCGATACAGACGAACTCGCATCCGGCGAGGACGAAACGGATGTCATCGCGGCCGGGCCCAGAGAAGAGAGCGCCGCCGCGCCGCCACCGGCCGACCTTCCGTTCGAGACCGAGGGGTTGTCCGAGGATGATCTGAGCCTCGCGGACGAATCGCTTAAGTCCGAGCTGGTGAATCTGTTCGACGACGGCGCCCATGCGACAAGGCATGAACCCGCGCTGGATTCCTCCAGAATGGCGCCGCCGATCCCGAGTGTCCCCCAGCGGTCCCGCCCCATCTATTTGCTAGTGCTCGCGCTGATATTCCTGGCCGGCAGCATCGGCATTGGCGCCTTCGTCTGGTTCGAGCTCACCTCGCCCGAGCAGCCGGTCGCGATCAATGATGGCCCGACGACGGAAACGGCCACCACGGCCCCGACAGCGACAACGGCTGCAACACCCAAATCGGAAGAACCGGCCTCGCCGCCCGCCAAAGCGCCCAGCCCGCCGCCGGGCAAAACAACCACACCGGCGAAATCCGCGGCGAACGGAAACCGGATCGCAGCGCTGCCCGAACCTGAACTCACCACCGAAGCAGCACCGGCCGTTACGGCGCGCGTCAGCCCGGACGCCCCAGCCTCCGATGCCACGACCCCCAGCGCAACGACCGCCGACACCAGGACACAAACCGAGGGCGAGAAACCAACGCCGGCATCCGTCAATCCGGAGATCGACGCGCTCCGCGATCTGGCGGCCGCGGGCGACAGCGTTGCGCAAAATGAACTTGCGATCCGGTACCTGGTGGGTCGCGGCATAGAGCAGGATTACACCAAGGCCGCGCGATGGCTTCAGGAAGCCGCCGCCGGTGGTGTCGTCAGTGCACAATATAATCTGGGCGTGCTTTATGACTCCGGCCGCGGGGTTGAGTCGGATCCGATCGAGGCGCTGATCTGGTTCCACAGCGCGGCCGAAAAGGGACATGGACGCGCACAATATGCGCTCGCGGCGGCATATGCGGCCGGGCGGGGCATCGCGCGCGATTCCGACATCGCGTTGAAATGGCTGCGGCGTGCAGCCGGCGAAAACATCGTCGAAGCACAGAGCTCGCTCGCCAATATCCTGGCAACGTCGCCAGTATCTCAAGACAGCCTCACGGATGCCTATTACTGGTACCGGCTGGCCGATGCGAACGGTGACAGCAAAGCCGGCGAACGGGCGGAGCGGGTCGCGGCGCGCCTGACACCGGAAGAACGCGCCGACGTCAATCGACGCGTCTCGGCATTCATCGCCGCAAACATAACCGGCAAACGCGCCCGGCCCGCGCCCGCAGCAACGCCGTCAGCTCCGGCGCCCCCGGCACCGCCCGCACCCCCGGTGTCAACGTCGGGTGTACAGAGTGCCGATGCTCCCGCCGCGGACACATCGGAACAGGTCCGCACGATACAAACCCTGCTGACGACACTTGGCTTTGAAACCGGCCCGGCAGATGGCGCGCTCGACGCGCAGACGCGCGATGCAATCCGTAACTATCAGCGTGCACTCGGCCTCGTCATGACCGGCGAACCGTCCGACTCTCTGCTTGCGCATTTGCGCCAGATCTCGGGGCTCAGGAAGTAGGGCGGACTTCACCCAGGTCCGTGCTACGGGGACGAATGGTCCGTTCGTGTGGACCGCACCCACCAGCCAGGATGTTGCGCACCGAGCTCGAACGCTGCGCGCTCACAGGCATCCGCGTCGTCAAATAATGCAAAGCAGGTCGGCCCGCTGCCGCTCATCCGGGCCAGCCGGCAATCGCGGGATTGCACGAGGCTGTCCAGCACCTCGGAGATCACCGGGCAAAGACCCTGCGCAGGACCGGCGAGGTCATTGCGTTGATGTTCGAGGAACGCAAGAACGGAGGCGGAGGACGCGAGGTCGAGCGACACCGGATCACTGGCCGCCTGGGCATCGGACGGGGCATAGGCAGCGAACACCTGCGCCGTGCTCAGGGGCACGCGCGGATTGACCAACAGGAGGTCCAGCGCCGCACAATTCGCAATCGGAACAACCTGCTCTCCCGCGCCCGCGATCCAAGCCGGCTTGCTGTGCAGGCACATCGGGACGTCGGCCCCCAATCCTTGCGCCAGCGCACGCACACGCGGGTCATCCAGATCGATACCCCATTCCCGCCCGACCAGTCGGATCGCCGCCGCCGCATCGGCCGACCCGCCGCCGAGGCCGGCCGCTACGGGAATGTTCTTTTCCAGCGTGAGCGTGAACTCGGCAGCACGGCCGCATATCTCTGCAAGTCCGGCAACGGCGCGCGCGGTCAAATCTTCCATGGACTGTTCGGGCAGTGCCGCCGCATAAGGTCCGGTGCGGACAAGTTCGAATTCGTTTGCAGGTGACAGTCGCAGATGGTCGCCGAATTCAGAGAACACGACGAGGCTTTCAAGCGCGTGGTATCCGCTCGCCGCCCGCGATCCGACGTGCAGAAACAGATTGAGTTTCGCCGGCGCGTGCTCGCGTCGCGTCAGGCCGCCGGACAACGTGTCATCGACACCGGCCACGCTTTTATAGGTCGCGCTTCTTGCCCGGAGGCAGCGGTTTGGGGATTTTCGTCCCGTCCAGCTTCTGTCGGATCTCCGCCTCGACATCGCGGTCCGGCTCCAGGGAAAGCGCGCGCAACCATTGGAAGCGCGCCTCCAGCTTGCGGCCGACAACCCAATAGGCGTCACCGAGATGATCATTGATCACCGGATCACCCGATTCCAGCGCCACGGCACGCTCTAGATGGACCACCGCATTCTCGAAATCCCCGAGGCGATAGAGAACCCAGCCGAGTGAATCGGTGATGTAGCCGTCACGGGGCCGCTTCTCGACGGCCGTTTCGATCATTTTCCGCGCGCGCTCAAGCTGCACCCCCTGCTCGACCCAACTATAGCCGAGATAATTCAGCACCAGAGGCTGGTCGGGCGACACATCGAGAGCCTTCAGGAAATCCTGTTCGGCACGGTCCCAGCGCTTGGCACGCTCCAGCGCGATACCGCGGGTGTAGAGGAGCCCCCAATCGAGATCCCCCTCCATGCGCTTGGCTGCAAGGTCGTAGGCCGTGACCGCATCGTCGTAACGCTCGGTCACCCGAAGCAAATCTGCAAGCGCGCGCGGCGCGTCGGCGCGCTCCGGCCGTTCGGAGGACATGGCACGCAGCAATCGTATGGCATCGTCGCTGTCGCCCCGCGCGTGCATCGCATCGGCAACCCCGAGACGGGCGTACCAACTATAAGGCGAGCGAGGGTCGATCTTCTCGTAGGCCTCGATCGCGAGATCTCCGCGTTCGCGTGCCTCCAGCAGCTGCGCCAGGGAAAATTTCGCACCCGCATCGTCGGGGGCGAGATCCAGCGCCATCCGGATAAAGAGCAACGCCTCGGTCCGCAATTGTTCGCGGTTCAGCAGACTCGCAACATTGCGGAACACCTCGGACACGCCCTCACGGACGTCGGCCACGAGGCGGTCGGGCGCGGCGCGCCCTTCAACAACCGCGAGGGCCGGCTCGATAAGCAGCGTTTGGGGATTGCTGGCGATAAAATCCGCGACAAGCCTTGTGGCCTCTTCCGTCTTGCCGTTGCGGACCAGAAAACGGGCGAATGAATCGGCAAGCTGCAGCGAGGGCCGATTGCCCGATGCCGCGAGGGTGCGCCGGAAAGCCGCCTCGGCGCCGGTGACATCTCCGCCGAGATCAGTAATCAACGCCTGATGAAACCCTGCGACCGGTGCGAGGCCGGCATTCTGGGCCATCGTATCGAGCGCGGTGACACCATCCGCCGTCCGCCCCGCCCCCGCGAGAGACCATGCCTTCAACAGCGGCGCGATGATGGCATTCACCCCGGATTCAGGGACCGGGTCCAGAAGCGCGAGGGATTTCGCATGGTCGCCCTGGTGCAGGGCGCGCACGACAAGCGTGTAGACAATTAGCGGGTCCTCGGGACGGGTCGCAATGAGCTCATCGGCGATTGCCGCGGCATCTTCGAAACGACCGGCGCCGACCATGACCAAGTGGGCACGCCGGCGCATGATTTCACTTTGCGGGACGTCGCTCAGGACGGTGGCGGTCAAATCGGCTGCCGCCACGAGATTGCCGACTGATTCGGCGTGCCGGGCGGCCAGGAAACGACCCGCGACCGAAAGGCCCGGATCGAACGATTCCCCTTCGAGGTCATTTTGTAGACCCGGTGACCCGGAACGGCTCGATGTCGCGGCCTCAGCGGTCAGTACCGAGGCGCCCAGAAGCGCCGCGAGCGTAAGGGCTGCCGAAATGGAAATCTTCATGAGCATCACTTTTCCGAGCCGTTCCAAAATATGTATGCCTGTCACGCACCTGTGTCGAATCTAGCCGGACCAGACCGGCCGGATGCCACAATTTGTCGTGACGTGTCCGTCATGCACGGCGTCATTTACATATTGGGATAGTTCGGCCCACCGCCACCTTCGGGTGCAACCCAGACGATGTTCTGGGTCGGATCCTTGATGTCGCATGTTTTACAGTGGACGCAGTTCTGCGCGTTGATCTGCAACCGGGGGTTCGACCCGTCGTCATCGCGCAATATTTCGTAGACCGACGCCGGGCAGAAACGCTGCTCGGGCGCATCGTAAAGCTCCAGATTGACGGTGATCGGCACCGCCGGGTCTTTCAAGGTGAGATGCGCCGGCTGGTTCTCCTCGTGATTGGTATTCGAGATGAACACCGACGAGAGTTTGTCGAAGCTGATCTCACCGTCGGGTTTCGGATAGTCGATCGGCCGATGCTTGGTCTTGGGCTCAAGCACCTCATGATCGGCATGGCCGTGCTTGAGCGTCCACGGTGCGCGGCCGCGCAGCAGGACCTGGTCGAAGCCGGCCAGCAGCGTCCCGATCATCAGGCCGAACTTGAATGCCGGCCGGAAGTTCCGGGCCCGTACGAGTTCCTTATAGGCCCATGATTCCCTGAAAGCGGCGGTGAAGCCCGAGAGGGTCGGCGCCGGTGCGCCGTCGCCGGTCAGCGCCGCAAAAGCGGCATCGGCCGCGAGCATGCCCGACTTCATCGCCGTGTGGGTGCCCTTGATCTTCGGCACGTTCAAAGTGCCCGCCTCGCAGCCTATCAGCGCGCCACCGGGAAAGACCATCTCGGGCAGAGACTGCACGCCGCCTTCGTTCAGCGCCCGCGCGCCGTAGGAGATGCGCTTTCCGCCTTCGAAGGTGGGCCGCACCGACGGGTGAGTCTTGAAGCGCTGGAACTCGTCGAACGGCGACAGGTACGGATTCTTGTAATCAAGTCCGATGACATAGCCGACCGCCACCTGATTGTCCTCCAGGTGATAGAGGAACGAACCGCCATAGGTCTTCGTGTCGAGCGGCCAGCCGGCGGTGTGCATCACGAGCCCGGGGCTGTGCTTGTCGGGATCAACCTCCCACAATTCCTTGATGCCGATCCCGTATGTCTGCGCCTCGCTCGCCGCGCGCAGATCGAACCGGTCCATCAGCTGGCGGCCCAGATGCCCGCGGCAGCCCTCGGCAAAGAAGGTGTAGCGCGCATGCAGTTCGATGCCCTGCGCATAGTTTGCGGTCGGCTCACCATCGACACCGATGCCCATGTCGCCGGTGGCGACACCCTTTACGGCACCGTCGCCATCGAACAGGATTTCCGTCGCGGCAAAACCCGGATAAATCTCGACACCGAGGGCTTCGGCCTGTTCGCCCAGCCAACGGCAGAGATTGCCCAGCGAAATAATGTGATTGCCGTGATTCTTCAGGCTCGGCGGCAGCAGCGCCGTGGGGATCGACGTCGCACCGGTTTTTCGCAAGAACAGGAACTTCTCATCGCTGACCGGCGTGTTGATCGGTGCTTCGCGATCACGCCAATCGGGAATCAGTTCGTCGAGCGCACGGGTCTCCAGCACCGCGCCGGACAGGATATGGGCGCCGATCTCCGAACCCTTTTCCAACACGCAGACGCCGATTTCCGCGCCCGCCTCGGCGGCGCGTTGCTTCAACTGAATGGCCGCTGCCAACCCGGATGGCCCGGCCCCCACGATCACGACATCGTAGGGCATCGATTCCCGTTCGGTGGCCTGCTCGCTCATGTTAAGAATCTCCACGACTCGATAATTGCGTATCCAAAGGAACCATGGCGCACCACGAAGCACAACCGCGCGATTGCGACGCCCTCACCCATCGAACTGTCATGGTGCAACGATGCCGCGCCGCGCGTGATACATGTGGTGCACCGGTATGACGGTCGCACCGGAATCCCGTCCGGAACTGGCGGCGGCCCTGCGCTGGCAGATCGAGGCCGGGGCGGATGAAGCCATCCTCGATGCGCCCGTCGACCGGTTCGCCGCCAAGCCGCCAACACCTGCCGCAACATCCGTGGCCGAGACGGCACACGGCGCACCAATCGAATCCGGGACGGCGCATGCCGAAGCCCCCACCTCAACAGCGGCCCCCACCGAGACACCGCCCACCCCGGCAGCACCGCCCAAGCTTGAACCGGCCGATGCCGTCAACGAAACCGCGCGCGACCTCGCGGGCGGTTGTGACGATCTGGCAGCCCTGAAAGCGGCCCTCGCGGCCTTCGACGGGTGTGCGCTGAAGACGACAGCGACCAATCTGGTGTTCGGGACAGGCGCGGCAAACGCGGACGTCATGCTGGTGGGCGAGGCACCCGGACGCGACGAAGATCGCGACGGGACGCCCTTTGTCGGCGCAAGTGGCCAACTCCTCGACGGCATGCTCGAATTCCTGGACATGGGACGCGACAGGAATGTCTACATCACCAACATTCTGCCATGGCGCCCGCCGGGAAACCGGCAACCGACAGGTGCTGAAATCGCCGCCTGCCTGCCATTTCTCGAACGCCACATCGCGCTCGTCGCCCCACGGCTACTGGTCTTTCTCGGCGGCACATCGGCCAAAACACTTCTGAACCGGACAGAGGGCATCACCCGGCTGCGCGGCCAATGGTACGAATATGCATCGCCCGCGATGGAAACAGCGGGGGTGGCGCCCATTCCCGCGATGGCCACACTCCACCCTGCCTATCTGCTTCGCCAGTCGGCGCAAAAACGCGCCGCATGGCTCGATCTGATCGCGGTGCGGGTGAAGCTCGACGAGATCACGGCGGGCAACCAACATTAACGAATTGTGAAGACCCGGCGCGGCAACTTGCCGGACGAACCGCCCGGGTTGTATGAATGCGCGGCTTTTCAACGGAGGCGTTAACAAGGTGAAGTATCGGGTCGTCATTTCGCTGGCAGTCGCCGCGTTGTTTGCCTGGACGAATGTCGCGCATGCGCAGCAACCCAAGCCGAGGCCCCTCGAGACGGCTCTGGTCGGACCGGGCACGTTGTTGATTCCCGGCATCGGGTCCGTCGAAGGCGTGTTGTCCACCGCCGACGCAGCCCGATACAAGCGCGTCTTCGAGCTTCAGGAAACCGGCGCATGGAAGGCGGCGGATGCCATCATCGCGCGAATCCATGATCGTCGCCTGATGGGGCATGTCGAGGCCCAGCGTTACCTCCACCCGACCAAGTATCGATCGCGCTTTACGGAATTGCGTGCCTGGATGGCGGCGCATGCCGACCATCCGCAGGCGCGGCGCATCCATCGGCTGGCAGTGTTGCGCCAGCCCAAGGGTGTTCGTGCCGCCCAAGCCCCGATCACCCACACCCTGGCCATCCGCGGCGAGACCGTCCGCAAGGCATCCGAAGGACGCCCGCTCTACTCCCGCGCTTCGACGCGTCAGGGACGAAACCTCCAAAGCGACATACGACGGCGTGTCGCCCGCGGCTGGCCGACCGGCGCCAAGCAGCTGCTCGAGCAGCGCCAGACGCAACGCCACCTGGACAACGTCCAGATCGCCCAGGGGTGGCGGACGATCGCCAGGGGTTACTATCGCGCCGGCAAGGACGCGGACGCACTCGATGCGGCGTGGGCCGCCGACGTCGTCGCGCCGGGTGCGGCGCCGCTCGCTTATTGGTGGGGCGGGCTGGCGGCGTGGCGCCTGGGGAAAACGCAAGACGCCGAAACTTTGTTCACCACCCTCGCGCAATCCCCGCAGGCAGCGGCCTCGTTATCGGCGGCGGGTGGATTCTGGGCCGCCCGCGCCGCACTTGCGAACGGCCACCCTGATCGTGTGACACCGCTCCTGGAAATCGGCGCGGTGCATGAACGGCATTTCTACGGATTGCTGTCGCGACGCGCACTCGGCGTGACAGCCGATTTCGGATGGAAAAAGCCGGACCTCAATATCGGCAGCTTCCGTGACATCGCCGACACCAGGATCGGCGCCCGCGCCATTGCGCTGCTTCAGATCGGACAGGAGCACGAGGCCGAGCTTGAACTCCTCAATCTCTCGGCCGCGCAATCGAGCCTTCTTCCCGATGTCCTCGCACTCGCGTCGCATGCCAACCTTCCGGCGGTTTCGCTCAAACTTTCGGGATTCGCGGCGCCCCAGGCGAAACTGGCCGCCGCCTATCCGGTGCCCAACTGGAAACCGGCTGACGGCTACGCCGTGGACCAGGCCCTCGTGTTCGCTTTCGTACGCCAGGAATCGGCGTTCAACCGACGGGCCAAGAGTCATGCCGGCGCCCGCGGACTGATGCAGTTGATGCCGCGAACCGCAAGTTTTGTTGCCCGGGAACGCGCGCTGCGCGGGCGCGGCAAATACAAGCTGTTCGATCCGGAATTCAATCTCGCCCTGGGGCAGCAATATATCGAGCTGCTGATGTCCGACAAAAACATCCAGCAAGATTTGTTCAGAACAGCGGCCGCCTACAATGCGGGGCCGGGCAATCTGCGCAAATGGGAACGCGAATTCCCCCATGGCGGTGATCCGCTGCTGTTCATCGAAAGCCTGCCGTCTCGCGAGACGCGTGCGTTCGTGGAGCGTATCCTGACCAACCTCTGGATTTACCGAGATCGGCTGGGACAGGATTCTCCGTCGCTCGACGACATCGTCGCCGGACACTGGCCTCGCTACGCGCCACAGGATTCAGATGGCACACAGTGACTCAAGCCCCGCATTCAAGCCGGTTCGTATCGCCGTCCTGACGATTTCCGACACACGCGGGATCGATGACGACCGGTCGGGCGACACCCTGTCTGAACGCCTCCAATCCGCCGGCCATATTCTGGCGGCGCGCACAATTGTCCGGGATGACCGTACGACGATCGCAAAGCAGTTCCGTGCGTGGGCCGCGGATCCGGAGATCGAAGTGATCATCTCCACCGGCGGCACGGGCGTGACCGGAAACGATGTCACCCCCGAGGCGCTCGGCGATGTGGTGGAAAAACGAATTGACGGGTTCGGTGAACTGTTTCGCTGGATCAGCTTCCAGAAGATCGGCACGTCGACTGTCCAATCCCGCGCCGATGCCGGCGTGCTCAGCGGCACCTATATCTTCGTGTTGCCGGGTTCGCCCGGCGCGTGCCGCGACGGCTGGGACGATATTCTCAAAGATCAGCTCGACATCCGGCACAAGCCCTGCAATTTCGCCGAATTGTTGCCTCGGCTGCGCGAGCATGAGGGACGCGAAGCGCTCTGACCCATGGCAGAGGAACTCGACCCCGACGCAATCGCCATGCGATTACGTCAATCCGGGTACGCCCCCCATCTGAATGGCGGCAATCTGTCGGTCCTTTCAGCCAAGGGTGTCTCACATGATCACTGGCGGGTGGCCGACACCGGCCTGGTGTTGCGCATCCCGCGCATGAACCAATGGGGCCTGAGCGCGAAAGATGCCCTCGCCTACCAGGCCGCCGCATTCGAGCGGGCCGTCGCCAGCGGACATACGCCGCGATGCCAAGCCGCAATCGCGCCTGAAGATGCGCTCCCGCGCGGCGCATTGCTCGTCGACGAAATCCGCGGACGCGCGCCCGCGCTGCCGGCCGATCTGCCGGCCATCGCCGAAGCGCTCGCGGCAATTCACAGCCTGCCTGTTCCGCCAGATGACCGGCGCGGGCCCCTTCAAGTTCACCACAACCCCATATCTTCGACCCTCCAGACGATCGAAGAACAGGCGGCGTTTCTGACCGACGCCAACCTCGCACCCGATGCGGAAGCGGCCATTCGCCAGGACCTCGCATGGGCGCGGGAGTTCGCCGGTCAGGGAGAACCGGATTTCGCGCATTGCCTGGTCTGCACCGATGCACACCCCGGCAACTTCCTGATCGACGACAACGGTAAAGCCTGGTTCGTCGATCTCGAGAAAGCGTTGTATGGCGCGGTCCCGATCGATCTGGCCCATGTCACGCTGCTGACCTCCACGGGATGGGACCCGGACTGCCGGGGCAGCCTCTCGGCCGGCGACGTCGAACAGTTTTACCAGCACTATCTCGACCTCGTTGGCCGGGAACGGGCCGCCGAACTCGGCCCGTGGCTTCTGCCGCTGCGACGACTGACATGGTTGCGCACGATCACCTGGTTTGTTCGCTGGAAGGTCGAATGGTCCAACACCGAGCACGCGGCCATGCGGGATTCAGCAATGGCCGCGCACATCCGTACCCATGTTGAACGTTGCTTCGAGCCGGAAATTGTCGCCGCGACACGTGGCGACTGGCTCGCACCACACATCCTAACCATCTGAAATACAAAATGAATTAGACCGTCAACTGGCATACGGCAATATGTTCTTGTTTTGTTCTTCATCCCCATTATCATTGGGCCATGAACAAGATATCCGATCGATTCTCCGCTCCCGAACCGGAGCATCGCGATGTTTTACGTCCCGCGCCGCCGGAGCGAATTCCCGATCGGCCCCGCCCCGGCCGTGGCGTGGCTTCCAATCGCACCGGCCGTTTTGAACGCCTGCGCGCCGAGGCCGTCGACGATGGCTGGCAAACCGGCGTTGCGGGCGCAGATGACGACCCCGCCCCGCGTCTCGATACGACGGTCACATTCGACCGGACAAAAACAATCATCGCGCGCAACGATTCGCCGGACATTCCGTTCGACCGCTCGATCAACGCCTATCGCGGCTGCGAGCATGGCTGCGTCTATTGTTTCGCCCGGCCGACCCATGCCTGGCTCGGCCTGTCGCCGGGCCTGGATTTCGAGACGCGGTTGTTCGCCAAACCGAATGCGGCGGAACTGCTCACACGCGAACTCGCGCGACCGGGATACAAGCCGCGCACCATCGCCATGGGCACCAACACCGACCCGTATCAGCCCGTCGAACGTCGGCTGAAGATCACACGCGCGATCCTCGAAGTTCTTGCCGCCCACGATCACCCCGTTTCGATCGTGACCAAAAGCGCGCTGGTCACCCGCGACCTCGATATCCTGGCGCCGATGGCGTCCAAGGGGCTCGCCACCGTGGGCGTTTCCGTCACCACGCTTGACGCGAAGCTGGCCCAGACCATGGAACCGCGCGCGGCGCGGCCCGAGCGACGATTGGAGACAATCCGAATGCTCGCGGCGGCGGGCCTGCCGGTGACGGTCATGGCTGCCCCGATGATCCCCGCCCTGAACGACCATGAGCTTGAGGCGATTCTCATTCGCGCCCGCCAGGCCGGCGCCACCCATGCCAGCTACATCCTCCTGCGGCTGCCGCTCGAGCTGAAAGAATTGTTCGAGGAGTGGCTGACCACCCATTACCCGGATCGAAAGCAGCGCATTTTGAATCGCCTGCGCGATATGCGTGGCGGTGAGCTTTACAAGAGCGGGTTCGGCGAACGCATGCGCGGCAGCGGCCAGGCGGCCAAGCTGCTTGGGGAGCGGTTCCGAATCGCGGTGCGGCAGCAGGGCTATTCCACGGCACCGACATTGCTCGACGCGCAGCGGTTTGAAAGAACTCCCCAGGGCTCGCCGACCGGCAGTCAGTTGAATCTGTTTGGAGATAATCCGGACTGAAATCCCGTAATGGGCGCCGCACGTTGTGCTAGCGTGCAGCCAAGATGTTGACGAACCACGAATTGCTTCCCCTCACCGTTGTCGCGCTCGTCGCACTGTTGTGCGGCATTTTCTTCACGCGCATAAAACAGCCCGCCGTCGTCGGTTACATCATCGCCGGATTTGTCCTCGGTCCGTCGGGATTGGGCCTGGTGGAGAACGAGGAAAGCATCGGTCTGCTCGCCGAACTGGGGATGCTGCTCCTCCTCTTCGTCATCGGGATGGAGCTGAGCCTTCGCGCCTTCCGCCAGATATGGAAAATCGCGGTCACAACCGTTGTCCTGCAGACGGCCGGGGCGACCGCCCTGATCTGGCTCATCGGACAATGGCAGGGCTGGCCAACGGCGGCGATTGCCCTGCTCGCCTTCGTGCTGGCGCTCTCGAGCACGGCCGTGGCGGTCAAGATGCTCGAGGATATCGACGAGCTGCGCACCCGCACCGGCCAGATCACCGTGGGCATCCTGATCGCACAGGATCTCGCGGTTGTCCCGATGATCCTGCTGCTCGACGTCGTCGCCGACGGCGCGTTCAGCATTTTCGCCATTGGCCGGATCGTCCTGTCCGTGGGGTTCCTGCTGGCGTTGATCATCTTCCTGAGCCGCCGCCAGCGCCTCAATATTCCGTTTCTGAGCCGGACGGAGGGCCATAAGGACCTGACCCCCCTGCTCGGGCTGGTCTGTTGCTTCGGCGCCGCCACCGTTTCCGGGTTGCTCGGTCTTTCGCCGGCCTATGGTGCGTTCCTCGCCGGCCTGACGATCGGCAACAGCAATCTGCGCGTCGGCATGCTCGAGATGGTGATGCCGATCCAGAGCGTCCTGATGATGGTGTTCTTCCTGTCCGTCGGGTTGCTGATCGACCTGGCACTTATCTGGGACAATCTTGGCGTCATCATTCTCATGTTGCTGATCGTCACGGTCGGCAAGACCGCCATCAACCTGTCGATCTTCGCCGCCCTGCGCCAACCCTGGGCGCAGGCGCTGCTTAGCGCCCTGATCCTCGCCCAGGTCGGCGAGTTCTCTTTCCTGCTCGGTAATGTGGGGCTGCAGCGTGGAATCATCACGAGCGACGAATTCCGGATCATCCTGTCGGTGACGGCGTTGTCGCTGGTGATCTCGCCGCTCTACATGAATGCGATACGCCGCCTGCACGGCACCGTGCGATACCAGCGCGCCTCGATCCGTTACGTCTTTCGCGTGGCATTCGGGCGAGAGGCCGACTGGACCAAGGCAGCCGTGCGCAAGATTTCCGGGATCCGCGTTTCGGTTCCCGACGGAGTCAGACGGCTGGGACGGCGCAAAGACCGCACCGGCGATTCGGACTGACAGCGGCTCATGCCGGATGCCGACAACAAGGAAATGATCGCCGGGGTGGATGAGGCCGGCCGTGGACCCTGGGCCGGACCGGTGATCGCAGCCGCCGCGATCCTGAGCCCCGAAAGCGCGACTGCCCTGCAGCATGCCGGGGTCACGGATTCCAAAGCGCTCAGCAAAACCGCGCGGGAAAAATGCTTCGAAGTGATCCGTGCCGAGGAAGCCAGGGGAACCCTGTGGTTGTCGATCGAGCCCGCCGCGGTTCCCGAGATCGACGAACAAAATATCCTACGCGCGACATTGCGGGCCATGACCCGGGCGGTCAGGGCATTACCCGTCGCACCGACGCGCGCGCTCATCGACGGCAACCAGATGCCCGAACTGCCCTGCCCCGGCGAAACGGTTGTGCGGGGCGATTCCAAGATCCTGGCGATCGCCGCCGCCTCGATCGCCGCAAAGGTGACGCGGGATCGGCTGATGGCGGCGCTGGCGCTGGACCATCCCGGCTATGGCTGGGAACGGAATGCGGGTTACGGCACGGCCGAGCATCGCCGCGCGCTGGAATCTCTCGGCGTCACAATTCACCACCGGCGCAGCTTCGCGCCCATCCGCGAAATGCTCGAACGCACCCCAACATCTCGTTAACCGGCTGACTCCAAACACTAAATCAGCCTCAAGGCGATTTTCCGATTGACGGTGAGTCCCGAGTTGGTCATCGTCCGCGCCCATGCGAACCCCTGGCCAAGGTCGCAAAGGCACCGACGTGCCTTTGCGCAACGTGATTCTGAAAGGCGACTGCATCGAGCAGCTGTCCGCGCTGCCGGATGCCTGCATCGACGTGGTCTTCGCCGACCCGCCCTACAATCTGCAGCTGTCCGGCGAACTCACGCGGCCGAACAACTCGCGCGTCGACGGTGTCGATGACGATTGGGACAAGTTCGACGACCTGGCGGCCTATGACGAATTCAGCCGCGCCTGGCTGGCCGAGATACACCGCGTCCTGACCCCGAACGGGTCGCTGTGGGTGATCGGCAGCTATCACAATATTTTCCGCGTCGGAGCGGCGCTCCAGGATCTCGGCTTCTGGATCCTCAACGACGTCGTCTGGCGCAAAACCAACCCGATGCCCAACTTCCGCGGACGGCGCTTCACCAACGCGCATGAGACGATGATCTGGGCGGCCAAGAGCCAGAAATCGAAATACACATTCAACTACGACGCCATGAAGGGCCTGAACGACGACCTTCAGATGCGCAGCGACTGGCTGCTGCCGATCTGCAACGGCACTGAACGGATCAAGGGCGAGGACGGCCGCAAGGCGCACCCGACCCAGAAGCCGGAAGCCCTGCTGCATCGCGTCGTGCTCGCCTCGACGCGGGTCGGTGACGTCATCCTCGACCCGTTCTTCGGCAGCGGCACCACGGGCGCCGTCGCCAAGCAGCTCGGGCGCGATTTCATCGGCATCGAGCGCGACCCGGACTACATCGCGGTCGCCGAGAAACGGATCGCACAGACGCGGCGCATCGAAGAGACCGAATTGCTCGAGACCCCGTCCAAACGCGAACAGCCACGCATCCCGTTCGGCTGGCTGGTCGAACGCGGCATGCTCCGGCCGGGCGAGAAACTCTATGCGCCCAAGCGCCGGCACGCGGCCAAGATTCGCGCCGACGGCACGATCGTCAGCGCCGAAAACCGTGGCTCGATCCACAAGATCGGCGCCGAGGTTCAGGGTGCCGCGGCCTGTAACGGCTGGACGTTCTGGCATGTGGATGTCGAGGGCAAACTGGTCCCGATCGACGTCTTGCGGCAAAAACTGCGCGCCGAACTCAACTAGTTCCCTTTCCCTGATGCGCCATGACGTGGCGGACCACCTTGCGCGTCAGGGTGGGCAGCGCGTGATCGCCGAATGCCTCGACCGGGATCCACACGCCGCCCAGCGTGGTGCGACCGTCGATGCGCGCGGCCTTCACCTGCAGCTCGAGCTGCAGATGGGTGAAACCGTGTTCGACGAGCCCGGGTAACAAGCTCCAGTCCGCCGCGACCGGCGGGTGATCATCAAAACCCGGCGTTTCCGCCCACGGGCCCGACGGCACCTCCATCATCCCGCCGAGCAAGCCCGTTTCCGGCCGCCGCCGCAGCAGCACACAGCCATCCTTGCGGGTCATCCAATAGGCGATCGCCCGGCGCACCGGACGCGGTGCCCTGGGCGCGCGGCGCGGCAGCGTCTCGGTAAGCCCGTCGGAGAAGGCGCGGCAATCCGCCTGCCAGGGACAGATACCGCAGGCGGGCGCACGCGGCGTACAGATCGTCGCCCCCAGATCCATGACCGCCTGGGCGTAATCGCCCGCGCGTTGATCGGGCGTGATGCGCGCGGCGTGCGATTTGAGGGTGGGCTTGGACGCCGGCATCGGGGCCTCGACGGCGAACAACCGTGCCATCACCCGCTCGATATTACCGTCGACCGGCGTCGCGCTTCGCCCGAACGCGATCGCGGCAATGGCCGCGGCGGTATAGGGGCCGATGCCGGGCAAAGCGCGAAGGCCCTCCTCGGTATCGGGGAAACGCCCGCCATGCTCGTCGCGCAGATGGCGGGCGCATTTGTGGAGATTGCGTGCGCGTGCGTAATAGCCGAGGCCCGCCCATGCCGTGAGGACCTGATCGAGATCCGCAGCGGCCAGGTCTTCGACCCGCGGCCAGCGCTCCAGGAACTTGTGAAAATACGGACCGACGGTCGCGACCGTCGTCTGCTGCAGCATCACCTCGCTGAGCCACACATGATACGGGTCGGCCCGCTCACCGCGACGCGACCGGGCCGGCGGCATCCGCCAGGGCAGGCGCCGCGCGTGGCGGTCATACCAGTCGAGGATCGTTGCGGCGGAGGGGTCAGGCATCGTCAGAAACATTGTGGCGGTCAGCCCCGCCTTCTAACATGCCCCATGGCCGCGAAACCCGACAATAAGGCAAGCAAGCGCGCACGAGGTCTGCGCGCCATCGGCGCCGAAAGCAGTCGCGCCACCGCGCCGATCCGGCGCAAGCGCGGTTTCTTCGAAGCGAGCGTGTTCTCGGACTGGCACGATATCGTCGGCGACGACCTGGCGAGCCAGTGCGTACCGATGCGGCTGGTCCGCGGTCCCGAGGGCGAAGGGGGAACCCTGCATGTGCGCGTGACGGGACCGCTCGCGCTCGAACTCCAGCATCTCGAGCCCCAGGTCATCGAGCGGATCAACTCCTTCTATGGCTACCGCGCGGTCGCGGCCCTGCGCCTGCATCAGGGGCCGATCGCCGCGCCCGAGCGCCCCAAACCCGCCGAAACCGCCCGGGCCGATGCCGCCGATCTGGCGCAACTCGATGAAAATCTCGCGGCCGTCGACGACCCCGAACTGCGCCGCGCATTGCGGGCGTTCGGCGAATCCGTGCTGGCGCGCAACAAATCCGGCGACGACGCCTGACCCGCCCCGCGGCTTGTCGAAAGTCTCCTTTCCGTCACATTCGCCTGCCAGGATCGCCCTTAGGGCCGGTAAACGATTGGCACAATGCGCTTTTTCAGCGCTTGTGCCGCGCGAACGCAGGTCCGTATAATCGGCTATATCTTGTGTTTGGAGGACTAAGTGCGTCTATATAAAGGAATTGGTACCGCCATGGTCGGCGCATTGGCGTTCGCATTCGCGACGACGACCGCGCCCGCCCAGCAGGCGATTGACGCCACGGCGGCGCTGCAGGAACGTTCGATCGGCAGCCCGGACGCACCGGTGACGGTGATCGAGTATTTCTCGCTCACCTGCCCCCATTGCGCGAGCTTCCACAACGACGTCTATGGCGACCTCAAACAGAAATACGTGGACACCGGGAAGGTGCGCTTCGTGTATCGCGAATTTCCGCGCGACGGCGTCGATCTGCGCGCCGGAATGATGGCACGCTGCGCCGACCCGCGCCGCTATGCGGGCCTGGTCCAGGTCCTGTTCAAAAACCAGCCCAACTGGACGCGGTCGAACGACCCTGTGGGTGAATTGGCGAAGATCGGTCGTTTGGCCGGCATCGACGATGCCACTTTCCAGAGTTGTCTGGCGTCCGAGGAGCTTGCGAACGGGCTCCTCGCCAAGCGGCAAAACGCGAGTTCTCTGGGCGTTCAGAGCACGCCGACATTCGAAATCGGCGGACAGCTTTACCCGGGCTCCCGGTCGATCGAGGAATTCTCGGAAATCATCGATCCGCTTCTGGCGAACAAGTGATTCGCTGTTCACAATGCGCGGCGTCTTTTAGACAGAGTTCTTATTTGGGGGTTACGTACCGGTGCAGTTCAACAAGCTGAGACTGACAGGCTTTAAATCGTTCGTCGACGGGACCGATCTTGATATCGCGCCCGGCCTGACCGGTATTGTCGGCCCCAACGGTTGCGGCAAGTCCAACCTCGTGGAAGCCCTGCGTTGGGTCATGGGCGAGACCTCGGCCAAGCAAATGCGCGGCGGCGGCATGGATGACGTCATTTTCGGGGGCACGTCGGATCGCCCCGCCCGAAACGCAGCCGAAGTTGTCCTCAGCCTCGACAACAAGGAGCGCTCGGCGCCGACCCAGTTCAACAATTCCGACGACATCGAAATCTCGCGACGCATCGAGCGCGAGAAAGGCTCCAACTACAAGATCAACGGCGGCGATGTGCGCGCCCGCGACGTTCAGATCCTGTTCGCCGACCAGGCAACCGGACCGCGCTCCACAGCGCTGGTCAGCCAGGGCCGGGTCGGGGCGTTGATCAATGCGAAACCGGCCGATCGCCGGATCCTGCTGGAAGAGGCCGCCGGCATCACGGGCCTGCATTCGCGCCGCCACGAAGCCGAATTGCGCCTGCGCGCGGCCGAGAACAACCTCGAGCGCCTCGACGATGTCATGGTGACACTCGACGCACAGCTGCAGGGCCTCAAGAAGCAGGTCCGCCAGGCGCGGCGCTACAAGAACATCTCCCACGATATTCGCCGCACCGAAGCCACCGTGCTGCACCATCGCTGGTCCGCGGCGGGAACCGACCTCGCGAGCGCGGAGGAACGTTTTCGCAATTCCGAGACCGTGGTTGCCGAGCAGACCCGCGTTGTTTCCGAGGCGACGCGGTTGCGCGAGACCGCCGCCGCGGAACTGGTGCCGTTGCGCGAGACCGAGGCCGCCGCCGCGGCAGAACTGCAAACCCTCAACCTCGCGCGCGAGGAACTCGACGCCGAAGAACAGCGCAACCGGACTGCGACCGAGCAGTGGGAAACCCGCCTGACACAGATCGAGGCCGATCTGGGGCGCGAACGTGGCCTGGCTGCCGAAGCCCGCAGTGCGCTGACCCGGCTGGGGACGGAGAAGGCCGAGATCGAACGCGCCTGCGCCGGCGAAGATGCGCTGATCGCTGAGACCCGAGCCGCGCTGGACGCGCGGGCCGGCCGCGTCGCGGCCATCGAGACCGAGCTCACCCAGTTGACCGAACGCCTGGCGACGGGCGAAGCCCAGATCACCGCGCTCGAACGCGAGGTCGGTGAGCTCTCGGCACGCCGGCGCCGGCTCGAGACACAAAGCGACGAAGCCACCGCCGAACGCGCGGCGATCGAAGAACAGGGGCTTTCCTCGGACGAACTCGAAACCGCGGAAACCCGCCTGAACGGCGCGGAGGAAAACCTCAAAAGCGCCCGCACGGCACTCGACACGACGGAAGCGGCACGTGAACGGGCCGATGCCGAACGCGACAAGGCGCGCGACGTTCGCTCGCAGGCCGACGAGGCCCTGTCACGACTGCGCGCCGAAGCCGGTGCGCTTGAGGATCTGCTGGCCACGGAGGCCGAGGCCCTCGACGCAGACTGGACACCGATGATCGATGCGATCGAGGTGTCGTCGGGCTATGAAGCCGCACTCGGTGCCGCCCTCGGCGAAGACCTGGACGCACCTTCGGATGACCGCGCGCCACGTCACTGGCAAATCATGGGTGCGCCCGGCGCGGACCCCAGCCTTCCGTCCGGCGCCCAGCCACTCAGCCAGTTCGTCAACAAGTCCGGTCCGCTGGCGCGCCGACTGGCACAGATCGGCGTGGTCGCCGATGCCGAGACCGGCGAACGCCTCGCGCGTGAACTCAAGACCGGCCAGCGGCTCGTCGACCGGTCGGGAAATTTCTGGCGCTGGGATGGTTACACATCTCGCAACGATGCGCGCTCGACCACCTCCACCCGGCTGCGTCAGCGAAACCGCCTAACCGAACTGGGCGAACGAATCGCGACGGCCGAGACGGGTTTCGAGAAAATCGAGACGGCACACCGGACCGCACGCGAAGCCGCCGACCGCGCCGGCGATGCCGCACGGGCCGCTCGCGCAGCGCTCGAAGCCGCCGACGACACTGCGGCGGACGCGCGACGCGCCCATGCCGGCATCGCACGCGAATTCGCGGCGCGCATCGCGCGCCATGAAAATTTGGGTGAAACCCTGGCCCGCATCCAGACCGACATCGCCGACATTGATGCACGGCTGGAAGATGCGCGCACCCGCCGCGCCGCCGTTGGCGATCTCGACACGCTCCGCGCCAACACCCAGACATTGCGCGGCCAGCTGAATGAAGCCCGCGCGGCCTCCGTGTCGGCGCAGGGTGAGCATGACAGGCTGGTGCGCGAATCCGAGGAGCGCCATCGCCGCATCACTGCACTGGCCGCCGAGGAAACATCCTGGCAGGCCCGTGACAATGGCGCAGGCGAGCGTATCGGCGAGCTTGAGGCCCGCGACGCGCAGGCGCGCGGTGAATTGCAAACGCTGGCCGCACGGCCGGCCGAGATCGAAATCCAGCGCAATGCGCTGATGGACCGGTTGACCGCCTCCGAGGCCCGGCGCAACGAAGCTGCCGACGCCGTCGCGCGCGCCGACGAGCGCCTGTCCCAGGCCGAGCGTGCGATGCGCGACGCCGAGGCCAAGCTCGGGGATGTGCGCGAAGACAAGGTCCGCACCGAATCGGCGGTCGCCCAGGCGAACCAGACGTTGCAGACCGTGATTGAGCGGATCACCGAACGCCTGGAGTGCAAGCCGGAAGACGCCCTCGCACTTGCGGAGATCGCCGAGGGCAAGGAATTGCCGGATCTCGACTCATCCGACCGCCGTCTCGAGCGGCTGTTGCGCGAGCGCGACAATATGGGTCCGGTGAATCTGCGCGCGGAACAGGAATCCGAGGAACTGACCGAGAAAATCGAGACGATCCAGACGGAACGCGAAGATCTCGTGTCGGCGATTGACCGCCTGCGACGCGGCATCGCGAGCCTCAACCGTGAGGCCCGGCAACGGCTGCTGACATCGTTCCAGGAAGTCGACAAGCATTTCCAGGAACTGTTCGTGCGGCTGTTCGGCGGGGGCCGTGCACATCTCGAACTGACCGACGCGGAAGACCCGCTCGAAGCCGGGCTTGAAATTTATGCCAGCCCGCCGGGCAAAAAGCTGCAGGCCCTGTCGCTGTTGTCGGGCGGCGAACAGGCGCTGACGGCCACGGCGCTGCTGTTTGCGGTATTCCTGACCAATCCGGCGCCGATCTGCGTGCTTGATGAGGTCGATGCCCCGCTCGATGACGCCAATGTGGACCGGTTCTGCAACCTGCTCGACCATATCGCCACGATCGGCACGACCCGCTTCCTGATCGTCACCCATCACCGTTTGACGATGGCCCGCATGGACCGTCTATATGGTGTGACGATGCCGGAACGCGGTGTCAGTCAGCTCGTCTCGGTCGACCTTCGCGGGGCTGAGGAAATTCGCGCCATCGCGTAGACTTTTCGTTCCGGTCCCCTCTCTGTTTTCGCCCGGTTTTCTGCGGCATTTTGACCATCTCGCATGTGCGGAATGTCGCCTTGACTTGCCTTGGGGCGGTCGCTACTTTGCGCTCGCTTTCGGGTACCGGTCCTGTCGGACTGAGGGAACAGCAATTCGGGGAAGAGTGGGTCCATGACAGATCCGGACCAGCCGCCCGAACTGCCTGAACTCAAACGGCGCCTTGGCAAGGTTCGCGACCGGCGCGCGGGGAGATTACGGAAAGCCTCGTCCCGGCCGAGAGGTGGTGCTTCGGATATGGGCGTCGGCATCAAAGTCGCCGTCGATCTGGTTGCCGGAGTGGGTTTTGGCGGGGGTATCGGCTGGAGCCTGGACTGGTGGTTGGGCACGAAGCCCTGGTTGTTGGTGGTGTTCTTGATGCTTGGATTTGCCGCGGGATTGTTGAACGTCGTTCGAACCGCAAATCAGGCAAGCAAGCCAAAGACAGACGGCGATTCCGACGCGCAATAACCGGCGTGTGGGAAACAATGCCGAATAAGACTGGAGAGTTCCCGGGTGGCTAGCCCTCTCGAACAATTCACAATCGTACCGATCGTCGATATCGAAGTGGCCGATATCGATATTTCGTTCACGAACTCATCGCTCTGGATGGCAATCACAGCGGCGGTTCTGGTGATCTTCATGGTCGTCAGCACCCAGCGCCGCGCGTTGGTGCCCGGGCGCATGCAGGCGTCGGCGGAATATTTCTATCAAATCATCGCCGACATGGTGCGCGACAATGTGGGCTCCCAGGGGCGGCCCTATTTCCCGTTCATCTTCAGCCTGTTCATGTTCATCATGTTCGGCAACCTGCTCGGCCTGATTCCGGGCGCCTTCACATTTACCAGCCATCTTGCGGTGACATTCGCGATGGCGGCGTTCATTTTCGTCGGGGTCACCATTATCGGCCTGGTGAAGCACGGCTTTAAATTCTTCTCGCTGTTCTTCCCGCATGGCGCGCCGATCGTCTCGGCGCCCGTCCTGATCCCGATCGAGATCATTTCCTACTTCTCACGTCCGATCAGCCTGTCCGTGCGCCTGTTCGCCAACATGACGGTCGGCCATGTCCTGCTCAAAGTGATCGGTGGCGGCGTTGTCGCGCTCGGTGGTTTCTGGGTTTTGCCCGGGCTGCTGCCCCTCGCCTTCCTGATCGCCATCACGCTGCTTGAGGTGATGATTGCCGTCATCCAGGCCTACGTGTTTGCCATCCTCACATGCGTCTATCTGAACGACGCATTGCATCTACATTAGTCCCCAATACGAGAGAGCTTGAAGGAGCCTGTAATGATGGAACTCGAAGTCGCAACGCAATTCGCGCGCTTGATCGGCGCCGGTCTGGCCGCCATCGGAATGGTCGGTGCCGGTGTCGGTGTCGGTCGCATTTGGGCCAGCTACATCGAAGCAATCGGTCGCAACCCCGCCGCCAAGGAAGAAATTGGCGCGTTTATCTGGATCGGGTTCGCGGTCACGGAAGCCATCGCGCTGTTCGCGCTGATTATGGCTTTCATCATCCTCGCCGGTTAATCGAGACCGGCCGCAACGGTTTACGGTCACCTGACCGGCTGCCCCAGGGCATGACCGGTCGGTGACCTGATCCAAAGCGGAAGAGCGCCAAGATGCCGCAGTTTGAACCCTCCTCATTCGCGAGCCAGATTTTCTGGCTGGTCGTTTGCTTCGCCGTCGTCTTCCTGTTTGCATGGCGTGTCGCCCTGCCGCGGATCGCCGCGACAATCGATAGCCGTCACCAGCGAATCGACGGCGATATCGCGCGTGCTGAGGAATTGGCGAGCGAGGCCGAAGAGGTGCTCGCCGCCTATGAGGCGGAATTGGCTAAGGCACGTGCCGGCGCACAGGAACAGATTCATCTGGCCGCGGAAGCCGCGACGGCGGAAGCCGACAAGCGCAATGCGCTCCTGACCGAGAAACTCTCGGTGGATGCCAACGCGGCGCACCAGCGAATCGACGACGCCCGGCAAGCCGCGGCGGCGAATGTGACCGAACTGGTGGAGGATATCGCCAGTCAGGCCGTCCAACGCCTGATCGGTGTGACACCGGACGACAGCACCATTCGCAAGGCGGTCGAAGATGCCGCCGGGGGACGTTCATGATGCTGGCCCGGTTGACCCTCACCACCGCAGCCTTGCTGGCATTCACCGCCCCCGCAATGGCCGCAGACGATCACGCGCCGTTTTTTGAAAAGCCGGAAACATGGGTCCTGATCGCCTTCATCATTTTCGTGGCCGCGGTTTACCGCCCGGCCTCGCGGATGATCGTTGGCAAGCTTGACGGCCGCACCGAGGCCATCAAGTCGGAGCTGGATGAAGCGCAACGCCTGCGCGAGGAGGCCCAGCACACGCTGGCCGAATATCAGCGTAAGCAGCGTGACGCGCTGGCCGAAGCCGAAGGCATCGTCGCCGAGGCGCGCGAAGAGGCCCGACGCATTGAGGCAAATGTCCAGGCGCGCACCGAAGACACGCTCAAGCGCCGCGAGCAGCAGGCGCTCGACATGATCGCGGCCGCCGAAGCGCGGGCCGTTGCCGACGTGCGCGCACTGGCCGCCGACGTCGCGATAGAGGCAACCCGGCAGATCCTGACCGAAACGGTCGAGGGCCAGAAGGGTGATGAACTGGTCAACGAAGCGATCCGGGAAGTGCCGGGCAAGCTCAACTAGGCGTTGGTGTTTCAAGCCCGTGCCAGAGAGGCCCCGTTCGGCGGGGCCTTTTTCATGCCCGCATCAAACTGACGCGCCTACTCCGCAGCTTCGGCCGTCGGTACATCAGGTATCCAGCGCAGGACCGGGCTACGTGCGGCAGCCGTCTCGTCGAGGCGCCGGCGCGGGGTGAGCCGCGGCGCCGCGGCAAACACATCGCTGTCACCGGCCTGCACCCGTGCGACCAGCGACCGGACAACAGCGATGAAGTTGTCGAGTTCCCGCTTGGATTCGGTCTCGGTCGGCTCGATCAACATCGCCCCATGCACCACCAGCGGGAAATACATGGTCATCGGGTGATAGCCCTCGTCGATCATCGCCTTCGCAAAATCCAGAGTGGTCACGCCCGAATCCTTGAGGAACCTGTCGTCGAACAGGCATTCATGCATGCACGGCCCGTCGAAGGCGGCGGTCATGACGTCGGATAGCTGGGCCATCACATAATTCGCGTTGAGTACCGCGTCATTCGCGACCTGGCGCAGCCCGTCACGGCCATGGCTGAGCATGTAGGCGTAGGCGCGCACGAACATACCCATCTGGCCATGAAACCCTTTCAGGCGCCCGAACGGCTTCGCGGCACCGGTATCCGCGCCATGCTCCACGAGGTCATACCCCTCGTCCCCATGCACCACCCAGGGCGTGGGTGCGAACGGCGCCAGCGCCTCCGACAGCACGACAGGCCCCGCACCCGGTCCACCGCCGCCGTGGGGCGTCGAGAAGGTCTTGTGGAGGTTGATATGCATGCAATCGATGCCCAGATCGCCCGGCCGCACGCGGCCGACAATGGCGTTGAAATTCGCCCCGTCGCAGTAGAAGTAGCCGCCGGCGTCGTGGATCAGGGCGGCAATCTCGATCATGTCCGGCTCAAACAGCCCGCATGTGTTCGGGTTGGTGATCATGATGCCTGCCACATCATCGTCGAGCTTGTCGGCAAATGCCTTCACATCGACCCGCCCGCGCGCATCCGAGGGAATGGCATCGACCGCGAAGCCACAAACGGCGGCGGTCGCGGGATTCGTCCCGTGGGCGGAATCCGGCACCAGGATACGCCGCCGGCTCGTCGGCCCGCCCTCCCGGTCGTCCAGTGCGGCACGGATGGCCATCACGCCGCACAATTCGCCATGGGCCCCCGCGGCCGGCGACATGGCGACAGCGGGCATCCCCGTCAGCTCCTTGAGCCAGTGGGCCAGTGAATCGATCAGTTCCAGCGCGCCTTGCGTGGTCGAGGCGGGTTGCATCGGGTGCAGGTTCGCGAACCCCGGCAAACGCACCATCTTCTCGTTGAGCCGCGGGTTGTGCTTCATCGTGCACGAGCCGAGCGGATAGGTGCCCATATCGATCGCGTAGTTCTTTTGCGACAGCCTGGTGAAATGCCGCACGATCTCCGGTTCGCTCGCGCTCGGCAGCCCGATCGGGGCATGACGTTCGAGGCCGCCCAGCCGGTTGTCGACCGGATCGGGATCGGGCAGATCGACCCCGACCGCACCCGGATTGTCGATCTCGAACAGCAACGGCTCTTCCAGGCGCAACCCCTGGTGCCCATGCACCGTATCGATCCCGCCCGCCGGCGCGGCCACCGGCAGCGTGGAGGCCGGCCGGCTCAAATCCTTCGAATGCCCGCTCATGCCAGCACCTCTGCCAGGCCGGTACACAGCGCGTCCATATCCTCACCCCGGGTCAGCTCACTCACAGCCACCAGCAGAATATCGTCGAGGCCGGCGGCGCGGCCGTACAGGCGCGCGGCCGGCACGCCGGCGAGAATACCGCGCGTGGCCAGCTCCTCGACCACGGCTTGTGCCGATCCGTCGAGCCGAACCGCGAACTCGTTGAAGAACGTCCGCGGCAGCACCTCCACACCCGCGACGGATTCCAGCCGGTCGGCCAACGCGACCGCATGCGCATGATTGAGCGCCGCCAGCTTCCGGAAGCCGTCTTCCCCCAGCAGCGAGAGATGGATCGTGAAGGCCAGCGCACAGAGACCCGAATTCGTACAGATGTTGCTCGTCGCCTTCTCGCGCCGGATATGCTGTTCGCGGGTCGAGAGCGTCAGGACCCAGCCGCGGCGGCCATCCTCGTCGACCGTCTCGCCGGCAAGCCGCCCCGGCATCTGGCGAACATATTTCTCGCGCGCAGCGAACAGGCCCACATAGGGACCGCCAAACCCTTGGGCATTGCCCAAGCTCTGGCCCTCGGCCACGACAATGTCGGCGCCCATCTCACCCGGGGAACGGACGGCCCCCAGTGAAACCGCCTCCGTGACGACGACGACCAGAAGTGCGCCGGCCGCATGACAGGCATCGGCGAGCGGCCCGAAATCGCGGACATGCCCGAAAATACCAGGATTCTGGACCACCACGCAGGCGGTATCCTCGCCGATATCGCCGGCCAGATCTTCCAGACCGGATAAGTCCGGCGGCCGGGCGTCAATCTCGATATCCAGATAGCGCGACTGGGTCTCGGTTACCTCGCGATAATGGGGATGCACGCCGCCCGAGACGATTGCCTTGTTGCGTCGCGTCACCCGCTGCGCCATCAGCACCGCCTCGGCACAGGAGGTCGCGCCGTCATACATCGACGCGTTGGCCACATCCATGCCGGTGATCAGGGCCACCATCGTTTGGAATTCAAACAGTGCCTGCAGCGTCCCCTGGGAAATTTCCGGCTGGTAAGGGGTGTAGGACGTCAGGAACTCGCCGCGCTGGACCAGGTGGTCCACCGTGGCCGGAATATGGTGACGATAGGCCCCCGCGCCGAGGAAACTCGGCCCGTCTGACGTCGTGATATTGCGCCCCGCCAGGGCCGCGATCTTCGCTTCCACCTGATATTCGGCCATATGATCGGAAAGATCGAAATCGCCGCCATACCGCGCGGCATCCGGTACGTCGACGAACAGTTCGTCCACCGATCCGACACCGATCGCCGACAGCATGTCGGCCCGGTCATTGTCCGTGAGTGGAAGATATCGCATCTCAGCCCAGACCCTCGCAGTAGGTTTTGTAGGTGGCTTCGTCCATCAGATCGTCCAGCTCCGCCGGATCGGTCAGGCGCAGTTTGGCAAACCAGCCGTCGCCGAACGCATCCGTGTTGACCAGGGACGGGTCTCCGTTCAGGGCGTCGTTGACCTCGATCACCTCGCCACCAACGGGCGCATAGACCTCGGCCGCAGCCTTCACCGATTCGACCACCGCCGCCTCGTCGCTCCGGTCGAGAAGCTTGCCCACATCCGGCAACTCCACGAACACGACATCGCCGAGCTGTTCCTGTGCATAGTCCGAAATTCCGATCGTGCCGGTGTCCCCATCGACTTCGACCCATTCATGGTCTTCGCTGTATTTCCGGTTGGCCATGGCCCTACTCCTCTCAGCTCAGCTTGCGCGCTTGTAGTTCGCAGGCACGAACGGCAGATCCGCCACCGTGGCGGCCACCGTGCGGCCCCTCAGTTCGATATTCAAAGCCGTGCCCATTGCGGCACTGGCGCTGTTCACATATCCCATCGCCACGGGACCGCCGACCGTCGGCCCGAACCCGCCGCTGGTGACCATCCCGATCTCGGTATCGCCCGCATCGCGGATCACCGCACCCTCGCGTACCGGCGCCCGACCTTCCGGCAGAATTCCCACGCGCTTGCGTGCAGGCCCGTCGGTCAGATGGTCAAGGATCACCTCGGCACCGGGGAAATCGGCCGCCGCACGCCGGCGCTTGCCGACGGCCCAGGCGAGTCCGGCTTCGATGGGGGAGGTGGTCTCGTCGATATCATGGCCGTAGAGGCACAGGCCCGCCTCGAGCCGCAAGGAATCCCGTGCGCCCAATCCAACAGGCGCCACGTCGTCATGCGCCAACAGGCGCCGCGCCAGATCCTCCACGGCTTCGTTGGGCACCGAAATCTCGAACCCGTCCTCACCCGTATAGCCCGAACGGGTGACGTAGGCGGCGGCCCCGTCGAGGGTCATCTCCACGCCCTGCATAAATACGAGGTCGCGGCATTCCGGCGCCAGTTCACCGAGGACCCTCTCGGCCTTCGGCCCCTGGAGCGCCAGCAAGGCTCTGTCTTCAAGAATCTGTAGCTCCGCGTCGCCGCCAAGCTGCGTGGCGATATGGTCGAAGTCCGCATCCTTGCACGCGGCATTGACCACCAAGAACAAGGCTGGAACGCCGTTCTCCTCGATCCGGGTGACCATCAGATCGTCGCGGATGCCACCCGCGTCATTGAGCAACAGCGTGTAGCGCATGCGACCGGTCGCAAGCCCCGCGATATCTCCGGGCACCAGCCGCTCGAAGCTCGTCACCGGATCGCCGCCGCACAGAAGCGCCTGTCCCATATGCGAGACATCGAACAAACCCGCAGCGGCGCGTGTGGCGTTGTGTTCGGCAATAATGCCCGCGGGATACTGCACCGGCATGGCATAGCCCGCGAAGGGGACCATGCGGGCGCCCAGGGACACGTGCAGATCATAGAGGGGAGTCTTGTGAACTTCCGTTTCAGGGGCTGTCGCCACACTGCTCTCCCGGTCCGAACAAAGACGGACAGCGCACCCATTGCGCCGCCTGCCCCACTCTGTCGTCAGACCTGAGAGATTCACTACGCCCGGGTCGATCCGAGCGGAGCTTACGCCTTCG
>Ga0209578_10000837_pt1 | contig 32950 bp, 24 predicted proteins | sample tdAd472_FD_187127 | JGI IMG/M metagenome (GOLD analysis project Ga0209578, IMG submission 187127) | Marine sediment microbial communities from the Atlantic coast under amendment with organic carbon and nitrate - tdAd47.2 (SPAdes)... | ecosystem: Environmental > Aquatic > Marine > Coastal >...
AAAGGAGAAAATGCCGATGTTCCAGCCGAGCCCGTGGCTCATCGGCTCCATGAACAGACCCAAACTTTGCCGGATGCCCATGGAAAGCGACAGAATCAACCCACCGCAGACCATGGCGATCAGAACTTTGAGCGGCAGGGATTTCAGCATGAACTTCTCCTTAAGCGTCTTTAACCGGCCGGGCCCGGCTCAAACGTCCGATGAAGGCGCCGGGGCGGGTGAGGACCAAAAGATTGCCCCACAGCACCAGCGCCGCCCCCGCGGCTGCAAGCTCCGACCATTGGTAGTGCTCGACCACCGTTGAGATGGCGAGGGCGATCACCGGAAACAAGACCGAGGCGTAAGCCGCCTTGTCCGCCCCGATGCGCGCCTGCAGGCTCAAATAGCAGGCGAAGGCGATCACCGTGGCGTTGACCGCCAGATGCCCGAGCGACAGCGCATAGCCCCAGGTGGCGGCGAAATTGAACGGGATTCCGGCAAGCAGCACGAACAGGGTGGTGATCGCCGCGCCATAGACCATGCCGATGGCGTTGCCCTGGACGACCGGAATGGCGTTTTGCTGATTGCGCAAGGAGATCAGCATGCCGAGCGAGGCGCTGACGGTGCCGCCCAGGCAATAGAGCAGGCCCTTTGCGCTGTCGTCGGCGAGACTGAAATGGTTGAGTTCGGGCAGGAACACCAGCAACACGCCGCCGAACCCCAGCACCGCACCGACCAGCACCCGGGGTTTGATCGAGGTTTTGAAGAACAATGCGCTGAAAAACAGGCTCCACAGCGGCAGCGTCGAAAACACCACCGACACCAGACCGCTCGGCAGGTACTGGCTGCCCAGGTAGACCAAATAAAAATTGAACGAAAACAGCAACAAACCCTGGAGCGCCAGCCAGCCGTGTTCGCGGGGGGTGAACCGTAGGGATTTTCCGGACAGCAGACAAAACGCCACCATCACGGCGGCGGCGATTTGGAAGCGGTAGGCGATCGAAACTTCGGGCGCGACCGGGCCCAACTGGAACTGGATGGCGATCCATCCGGTGCCCCAGATCAGTACCGTGGCGACATAAAGCAAGGCGCTGGTCACTGTAAGCCGATCCCTGAAACGTTTGTTTCCCAACCGTTTGAGTTAAGCGCATTGGCGCGTCACTGCAATTGAAGTTTTGTCACGGTGACAATGAAAGCCGCGCCGCCCCCCTAAAAAGTCTCCCCTCCCCGCACCACCGGGAGGCCGGCCGCGGGGAAGAGGAGACGAGGTCAGGGGACCGTTAAATCGTCGATTAGATAAAAAAGCTCGGGCGGAATTTTTCTTCGGGCCCGTTTATTTCTTTCCACACGTCGGCCCGGGTGAGGCCGATGTCGCGGCGTTCGCGGCGGCTCATCGCCGCCAGTTGAGCATGTTCCCGCTTGATGGCGCGCCGCCGGGCCAAATGGTCGTCCAGGCGGATCAGGGCCTTGCCGAGATCGCTTAAGATGTGTTCCAGAGCGATGTGATTGGGGGTGGCGGTTTGGGCGCTCATGGCTGTCTCGCTTTCATCCGTAAAGGGTTGCCGATCTGTTATGGATAGAAATAACTTGACCATTAACGTCGCACAAACGATGCTTTTTCATGTGTATGGATTAGGTTTATTTATGAGTAGACCATGACCCGCCGCCTGCCGCCGCTCAACGCGCTGAAAGCCTTCGAAGCCGCTGCCCGCCATCTCAGCTTTACCCTGGCGGCCGAAGAGTTGCACGTCACCCAGGCCGCCGTCAGCCATCAGGTCAAAAGCCTGGAGGACCACCTTGGTTTCCCGTTGTTCGAGCGCAAAGTGCGGGCGCTGGGCCTCACCGCCCAAGGCGCTCAGTATCTGCCGGACGTCAGCCGGGCGCTCGACACCATTGCCGACGCCACCGCCCGCCTTGCGCCCGACGACCCAAGCAGCGGCGTGCTCACCGTCAGCACCGCGCCAAGCTTCCTGTCGCGCTGGCTGATTCCCAAGATGATGGACTGGCAGGAAACCCACCCGGAGATCGAACTGCGGGTCACCAGCACGGTCAAGCTGGCCAACTTCGCCAGCGACGACGTGGACGTGGCGATCCGTTACGGGCGCGGCGACTGGCCCCATCTGGTGGCCGAGAGGCTGTTCTCCGAAGAAACCTTTCCGGTCTGCTCCCCCGATTATCTGGAGCGCAACCCGTCGATCCGCGAACCCAAGGATTTGCTCAACGGCACGCTCATCCATATCGCCATCTGGTCGGACTCCTGGCAGCTGTGGCTGCGCGCCGCCGGGGTCGAGGGGGCTGAAACGAAAAAGGGACTGGTTTTCGACACGGTCGACGACGCGCTACGCGCCGCCGCCCAGGGCCTCGGCGTCGCGCTCGGCCGCCAACAGTTGGTCGACGACGACTTGGCCAGCGGACGGTTGGTGCAGCCTTTCGACATCAGCGTGCCGGTCGACTACGCCCACTATCTGGTTTACCCCGAAGGCGCGCTCAACCGCCCCAAGGTCAAAGCCTTCCGCGATTGGGTGTTTAAAAGAGCAAACCCCGAGCGCAGCGACGACGGTTTGCGGAACTAAAGCCAAACCCCGAGCGCAGCGACGACGGTTTGCGGTAATACGCAAATCGAAGATTTGCTAAAGGACCTCAAGCGCCGGTCGCCCTCCGGGCTGGGCTCGCTCACATTGGTTCGCGGGGCCTCAACGGCCCTTAAATACCCCGAGCGCAGCGACAACGGTTCGGCTTAACCCAAAACGATATGGGTGTCGTTTTTCGGATCGAAGAGGGCCACCCGGTCGCGCCCACTCCGCTTGGCGCTGTAAAGGGCGTTGTCGGATTGGCGCATCAGTTCTTCGATGGTCACGCCGTTGGAGCGCGACTCGGCCACGCCCATGGAAACCTTGAAGCCGATTTTCTGGCCGCCCAGGGTCTCCACCTTAATATCCTTGATCATCTCGCGGATTTTCTCGCAGACCCGGATCGCGCCGCTTTCTCCGGTGTCGGGCAACAGGATAACGAATTCCTCTCCGCCAATCCGGGCGATCAAATCCATCTCGCGCAACAAGGCCGTGCAGGCCTCAACCAGCGCTTTCAAAATCTTATCGCCCACCGCATGGCCGAAGGAATCGTTGATCCCCTTGAAGTGGTCGATATCGAGCATGATCAACGAAACCGGTTTGCGCTGACGGCGGTGACGGCTCAACTCGCGCCAAGCGCATTCGAGGAAGTGGCGGCGGTTGGCCGCGCCGGTCAAGGGGTCGGTCGTCGCCATCCGGCGCAGTTCGTTTTCCAGCTGTTTTTGCGCGGTAATATCGGAAATCAGACCGACCGTCCCACCCACATTGCCGTCGGGGCGGGTAAACGGCGAGGTGCTGAAAATCAGATGGTGTTCGGTGCCATCGGCGAATCCAATGGTAACCTCGCAGGTTTGCGGTTCGCTGGTCTCGATGGCCTTAGCCGCCGTTTCAAGAAAGGAATGGGCCCGGTCCGCTCCGAAAACCTTGAAAGGGTCTTCCTGCGACAGGTCCATGCGGTCGACCGAAAAGGCCCGCTCGAACGCGCCGTTACAACCGAGGAACTGGCCGTCGACGTTCTGATAGAAAACCGGATTGGGCACCGTATCGAGCACCGAGCCGAAGAACGATTGGGCTTCTCCCAGCGCCAGATTGACCTTGTAGATAGCGTCCACCGCGTCGCGCAGGCTTTCGTTCTGCCGCTTCAATTCGGTAAGCGGATCGTTCTGAACGCCATAGCTCAACTCGTCCATCCAGGCGTTGACGGAGTCCGGCGTATGAAGCTGCTGCTCGGCGGGAATTTCCATCCCCATCAGAACCTTGACGTCGCCGTTTTCCAAGGCCAGGGAATCGTGAAAATCGACCACCCGGCAGGCGAAGCGGGGGCCGTCGACCGGCTTCGGGCTGTGAACGCCGACGAACTTGCGTTCGGCTTCTTCCGAATCGTATTCGCATTTCTTACAGGTAAAGGCGGCCAGCAGATTTTGCGGCCGGGTATCGGTTTCCAGATAAAGCGCACCGTCCCCCTTGTCGCCACAATCGAGGATATGACGGGCCATTTCAGAAACGGCGGCGGAAAAACGCGTCTGACCATCGGCGTTCAAGCCAGCCAGACGGGCAGAAATCATCGACTGCTCACGCAAAAGCTGCGCGTCCTCGAGCCTGTTCAGGTCCGATTCGACGAGCGTCAGCAGCCCTTGCCTCTTATCGAGAACCATGGCTTACCAACCCCAAGAGTGCGATCGGTTTGGCATGAAAACCCTCAACTTTCATGTCAAATCGTGAATCGCCCTCTAAGAACAATTTAGAGACGGATTCGCGTCTTTCGCGGTATCGCATAAGCGATGCCACGAAAAACGATCCGGCTCTAGTGACGTAGCGTAACGCTGGGGTTCGAGCCCCATTTCTGTTCCGAAATTGCGCGGACCATATGTTCCTCGGCGAGGAAATGCAACGCCACTTTTACTGTGGAAAAAATCCCTATACCCACACTTAGAAAGTTGCTTATTGAATTAAAACAGTTCAAGGCTTTTCTGAAGAGATTCTAATTTTCTGAATTCGCCTCAAACCGGTAGGGATGGGGGGGATAGACGCCCAAGACTCTGACTTCGTGGGAGAAAAACGCCAACTCTTCAAGCGCCAGTTTGAGGTTCCGGTTTTCCGGGTGGCCTTCCACGTCGGCGAGGAATTGCGTCGCGGTGAACTGACCGCCGACCATGTAGCTTTCCAGCTTGGTCATATTGATGCCGTTGGTGGCGAAACCGCCCATCGCCTTGAACAGCGCGGCGGGCACGTTGCGCACCCGGAAGGTAATGCTGGTAATCGTCTTGCCGGCCATGGGGTGCGGGATGATGGGGTCGCGGGCCATGATGAGAAACCGCGTCGTGTTGTGCTCGGCGTCTTCGATGTCGGCCCTCAACGAGGTCAGTCCGTAAATTTCTCCGGCCAACTCGGAGGCGATCACCGCTTGGGTAACGTCGCCGCTTTCGGCAATCGCATGGGCCGAGCCCGCCGTGTCGACGGCCACCACCGGGGTAATCCCCAACTCGGCGATCAGCTTTTTGCACTGGTTAAGCGCATGAATATGACTATGCACATGGGTAATGTCGGAAATCTTGGCGCCCTTGACCCCCAGCAGGTGATGGTTCACCCGCTGGAAATGCTCGCCAATGATATGAAGTCCCGACTCGGGCAGTAGATGGTGGATATCGGCGACCCGCCCGGCCACCGAGTTGTCGACCGGGATCATCGCCAAGCGCGCGATGCCGTCGTGCACGGCGGCGAAGGCGTCTTCGAACGACCGGCAGGCGAGCGTCGTCATTTCGGGCCGCGCCACCCGGCAGGAAAGATCCGAATAGGCCCCCGGCTCGCCCTGGAAGGCGATGGTGCTGGCCGGATCCGATGCCGGAACCTTGGTTGTCTTTGTGCCGCCGCCGCTTTCGCCGGAAAGCAGCCAGGACGCCGACACGCCCAGAATGTCGGCCAACGATTTAAGCTTTTCCGTCGACGGCAGATTGCGCTCGCTTTCCCAATGCGCCACGGTCGACTGTTCGCACTTGGCTTTCTCGGCCAACCCCTTTTGGGTCATGCCCGCTTCCGAACGCGCCTGCTTAATCCGGCTGCCGATACCCATAACTATACACTCCCAGGGTCAAAATATGATCTTGAGTGATATTTATGGGAAAATATTACACGTGTCTATGAGTTTTTGGCAAAATGGCATGTTCCAGGTCTTTCGTCTGTTGCAATTTTATGACAAGAAATAATTCAAAAGCGTCGTGCCCGGACTTGATCCGGGTACCCACGTCTTTAGAGCGGTGGAGCCCAAGTCGTGGATACGCGGGGCAAGCCCACTGCTGTCCGGTTTAAATTTTGTGATCATAGCAGCGCCATTTGCCCTGGATGGATTTGGGGTGTTGCCTCTGGCTCCAAGAGCCTGTCGATCCTTTTCTTATGCATGAGGTTCTGCCTTACAAGCCGGGCGAAAGCGAGGGGACCTTTTATTGCCGTTTGAGCATTCTGGGCGAGGCGTAGCAGCAGATAGGCGATTAGGGCGACGGCGACTTGAATGCGCACGGCGTTTTCGCTGACCCCAACGAAATGACGGATTTTCAGGGTCTGCTTGATCCAACGGAAGAATAGCTCAATGGCCCAGCGGCGTTTGTAGAGTCCGGCAATTTCTTCTGCCGGAGCATCAAGATCGTTGCACAGAATGCGCAGGATTTTGCCGTTCTCGGCCTGGACACGCACTTCGCGGACCGGATCGGAGAACGGATTTTGGCGGTTTTTCGCCTGACGTTGGGGCAGCAGTCCGATACGGTCTGAGAGGATATGGCCATCCTTGGGCGGATCAAGCTCCACCGTTATGGTAAGCGGTGTATTCCTCTTAAACCGCGTGACGATGCGGCACCCGGCAGCGTCGAGTTTGGCCCACCAAGCGTAATCGTAATAACCGAGATCGAAGACATAGGTTGCGCCGCCCTCGATGGGCATGGTTTGGGCAACCGTAATATCGGTCACCTTCGCCGCCGTCACCGCCGCGTAGATGGGGCGTTCCGCATCGGCGTCGTAGATCACATGAGCCTTGGCGCCACAGGCCATGTACGAGAAATGAGCCCATTGGGAACCCATGCCGCTCAACCGTAAACCGGTCGAATCTATGAGATAGGTCGCTTCCCCGATCTTGCGTCGTGCGCCCCGCCCGGCGCACATAACCATTTCGGCGAACAACTCCGAAAACACGGCGCTGGGCCGTCGGGCATTGGCATCAGCAAGCGTTGAGCGCTGGGCTGGGCAAGCGCCCACATGGTAGAGACGGGATTGATGGCTCTCCAGACCGCCAACAATCTCGCGCAGGCTCGCCGCTCCGGAAAACTGGGCGTAAAGCATGGCCACAAGCTGACTTTTGGTCGAAAGCCGGCGGACATGCTTATCGGCATCGTGGGTCTCGACAAGCTTATCGAACCGGGACCATGGAATCCGCTTTAGTAGATCGTGAAATACGCTATTCTGATGCCGCACGGCGCTGATCCTTTCCTGTGTCCAAAACGTCGCCAAACGCTTGGAGACAAGTAGAATCAATGCCGTGCAGCACGTCCACTAAAATAAACCGGACAGTAGTGGGGCAAGCCCGCGCATGACGATAGAGGGGCCGTAAAAAAACCTTACCCCAACATTTCCCGCGCTCGCTCCAGGTCTTCCGGGGTGTCGACCCCCAAGGGCACCGTCTCGACCAAGGCCGCATCGATCCGCATGCCGTTTTCCAAGGCGCGCAATTGCTCCAACCGCTCGCGCTGCTCCAGCACGCCGGGCGCCAGGGTGACGAAGCGGTCGAGCGCCGCCCGGCGGTAAGCGTAAAGCCCGATGTGATGATAGAGCGGGCCGTCGCCCGTCGGCGCCGTGGCGCGGGTGAAATAAAGCGCCCGGCCCACCGTCGCGCCGCCAGCGAGGCCGACGATCGCCTTGACCACATTGGGATTGGTCTTTTCGCTTTCCTCGGCGATTTCACAGATCAACGTCGCGATATCCACGGTGTCCTTGCCCAAGGGCGCGAAGACCTTGCGGATCACGTCGCCTTCGATGGTCGGCAGATCGCCCTGCACGTTAATTACCGCATCGTGCGCCCCTTTCGGGTCGATATGTTGCAAAGCCTGATGAATGCGGTCCGAGCCCGACGGCAGGTCGGGATCGGTCATCACCGCCAGACCGCCCGCCGCGGTGACCGCGTCGGCCACCTCATGCTCGGCGCAGGCGACCACCACATCGCCGATCTCGGCTTCCTGAGCGCGGCGCATCACATGGACGATCATCGGCTCGCCATGGATATCGGCCAAAGGCTTGCCGGGCAGGCGCGACGAGGCCATACGGGCGGGAATAACGACGATGGGATTTTTCGGCAGGCTCATGATGCTTCTTAACCGGTTGGCAGGGCGTTGTTTCTATGGTGTATTTCCTGGTAACAGGGGTACAGTCAATCACCTACACGATCCGGGGCCAACTTCCAACTGTCTTCAGGCGCACACATGACCGATCAACCGATCCATCAGCCTCATCTCGATCTGGCCCAACGTCTGGCCGACGCGGCGCGGCCCATCGCCAAGAAGTACTTCCGCACCCCTTTGGCGGTCGACGCCAAGGACGACCAGTCGCCGGTCACCATCGCCGACCGGGAGATCGAAACGGAAATGCGCCGCTTGATCGAGGAAACCTTTCCCGACCACGGCATCCTCGGCGAAGAACACGGCACGGTGCGCGGCGACGCCGATTACGTTTGGGTGCTCGACCCCATCGACGGCACCAAGTCGTTCATCACCGGCAAGCCGTTGTTCGGCACCTTGATCGGGCTGGCCCACAAAGGCGAGCCGGTCCTCGGCGTCATCGACCAGCCGATCAGCGGCGAACGTTGGTTGGGGGCCAAGGGCCACCCGGCGACCTTCAACGGGAAACCGATCAAGACCCGCGCCTGCAAAACCTTAGGCGATGCGGTGATGTACACAACCTCGCCCTTGCTGTTCCCCACCGAGGGCGGCTTTTTGAACGCCTACCACTACCTGGAGCGCAACGTGAAGCTGCCGATGTTCGGCGGCGATTGTTATTCCTACGGCCTGCTCTCGAGCGGCTTTTGCGACATTGTCTGCGAGACCGGATTGAACCCATACGATTTCGCTGCCCTCATTCCCATCGTCGAAGGGGCGGGAGGCTCGATCACCGATTGGAACGGCAAGCCCCTGACCCTGTCGTCGAAAGGCGACGTGTTGGCGCTCGGCGACCCGGACCTCAAGAAAGCCGCCGTCGAGGCCTTGAAGGCCGGGAGGCCGGTCGCCAAACCGTAAACACCGTCACAAAACCGCCCGAAAGAGCCCCCTAAGATCAGACCATTTCCCCCGGAGAGCCTTCATGCGTTATTTCCTCGCCGCCCTCGCCCTGATGTTGACGACCGCCGGACCGGCTGCCGCGGAGACGGCCAAAACGCTGCACGGCATCGCCATGCACGGCGCGCCGAAATATCCGGCGGGGTTCAAGCATTTCGACTACGTCAATCCGGATGCGCCGAAAGGCGGCACGGTCCGTCAGGCGAGCATCGGCAGCTTCGACAGCCTCAATCCGTTCATCGTCAAAGGAGAATCGGCCGCCGGAATCGGCGCGATTTACGACAGCCTGACCAAGGCCTCGGCCGACGAGCCGTTCACCCGTTACGGCCTGCTGGCCGAAAGTATGGAAATACCCGCCGACCGCTCCTGGATCGTTTTCAACCTGCGCAAGGAAGCCCGCTGGCACGACGGCAAACCGGTCACCGCCGACGACGTGGTCTTTACCTTTAACATCGTCCGGGAGAAGGGTGCGCCGCAGTTCAAGTTTTACTATTCCGACATCGACAAAGTGGAAAAGCTCGGCGATTACAAGGTCAAATTCTCCTTCAAGGGCGGCGAGAACCGGGAAATGCCGCTGATCGTCGGCGAACAGGCTATCCTGCCCAAGCATTACTGGGAGGGCCGGGCGTTTGACGAAACCAGCCTGGAGCCGCCGTTGGGCAGCGGCGCATACAAGGTCGCCGATTTGGAGCCGGGGCGGCACATCACCTATACGCGCGTTGCCGACTACTGGGGCAAGGACCTGCCGGTCAACGTCGGTTTCGACAACTTCGACACCATCCGTTACGACTATTACCGCGATACCAGCGTGGTCATCGAGGCCTTCAAGGCGGGTGAGTTCGATTTCCGCTCGGAAAATTCGTCCAAGGACTGGGCCACGGCCTACAACGTCGATGAGATCAAAACCGGCGAGATGATTAAGGACGAAATCAAGCACAACCGCTCGGCCGGCATGCAGGGATTTGTCTACAACACCCGCCGTCCGTTGTTCCAAGACCCGAAGGTCCGCGAAGCCCTGGCCTATGCGTTTGATTTCGAGCGCTCCAACAAGACCCTGTTCTACGGCCAGTACGTTCGCACCCGCAGCTACTTCGACAATTCGGAACTGGCGGCCACCGGCCTGCCGTCGAAAGAAGAGCTGGCCCTACTGGAGCCCTTGCGCGACCAGTTGCCGCCCCGGGTCTTCACCGAGGAATACACTCCACCCGCGACCGACGGCACGGGGCGGATCCGCAGCAACCTGCGCCAAGCGGTCAAGCTGCTCAAAGAAGCCGGCTGGACGATCAAGGACGGCAAGCTGGTCAATGGGAATAGGCAGCCGTTCCAGTTCGAGGTGTTGCTGGTCAGCCCGCTGTTCGAGCGGATTACCCTGCCGTTCGGCAAAAACCTCGAGCGCCTGGGCATCGATCTCAAGGTCCGCACCGTCGATGTCGCCCAATACATTAAGCGGCTCGAGACCTACGACTTCGACATGATCGTCACCAGTTGGGGGCAATCCTTAAGCCCCGGCAACGAGCAGCGGTCTTACTGGACGTCGGAGGCCGCCGACCATCCGGGCGGACGCAACTACGCGGGCATCAAAAACCCGGCCATCGACGCGCTGGTCGAAAAAGTGGTGACCGCGCCGGACCGGGAAACCCTGGTCGCCCGCACCCGCGCCCTGGACCGGGCCTTGCAGTGGGGGTTCTACGTCATTCCCAACTGGCATTTGGATTACGACCGCTTGGTCTACTGGAACAAATTCGGCAAGCCCAAGGTGACGCCGTTGAGCGGCGCGCAGTTCGGCGCCTGGTGGGTCGACACAGCGCTTGAAGCCAAACTGGCCGGGCGGATAAAGTCGGTGCCGAGGAAATAAGATGGTTGGACGTCAAAAGAGCCCGTCATGCGCGGGCTTGACCCGCGTATCCACGTCTTTACGACGGACACGTAATTCAAAGAAAGTCGTGGATGGCCGGATCAAGTCCGGCCATGACGCGGTTTTAGTAACAAGGGGCTGACTCTTTAATGTTCGCCTATGTGCTTCGCCGTTTGATGCTGATGGTCCCGACGCTGCTCGGGATTATGATCGTCAACTTCATCATCGTCCAGGCCGCGCCCGGCGGGCCGGTCGAGCAGATGATCGCCCAAGTCCAGGGGCTGGGCGTCGAGGCGACGGCGCGGGTCGGCGGCGGCGCGGGCTCGGAGACCGGGGCCAGCCAAAAACCGGCCAAGACCGGATCGGGCGAAACGAGCGGCAAATACCGCGGCGCGCAGGGGCTCGACCCCGCGTTCATCAAGGAAATCGAAAAGCAGTTCGGCTTCGACAAGCCGATGCACGAACGCTTTTTCCTGATGATGGGCAACTACCTGACCTTCGATTTCGGCGAGAGTTTCTTTCGCGACCAAAAGGTCGTCGATCTGGTAATCGATAAAATGCCGGTTTCCATATCGCTCGGTCTCTGGACGACCCTGCTGGTCTATTTGATTTCAATCCCCTTGGGCATCGCCAAGGCGGTGCGCGACGGCTCCAAGTTCGACGCGGCGACCAGCGCCGTGGTGGTGATCGGCAACGCCATTCCCGGCTTTTTGTTCGCCATTTTGCTGATCGTGCTGTTTGCCGGGGGGCGGTACTTCGACTGGTTCCCCTTGCGCGGTCTGGTCTCGGAAGATTGGGAAACGCTGGCCTGGCCGGCCCGCATCGCCGATTATTTCTGGCACATCACCCTGCCCATCGTCTCCATGGTGATCGGCGGGTTCGCCAGCCTGACCATGCTGACCAAAAACTCCTTCATGGAGGAGATCAACAAGCAATACGTTCTGACCGCCCGGGCCAAGGGTTTGAGCGAACGACGCGTGCTTTACGGCCATATCTTCCGCAACGCGATGCTGATCGTCATCGCCGGCTTCCCCAGCGCCTTCATTGGTATTCTGTTCACCGGCTCCATGCTGACCGAGATTATTTTCTCGCTCGACGGCTTGGGTCTGCTGGGCTTTGAAGCGCTGATCAAGCGCGACTATCCGGTGATGTTCGGCACGCTCTACGTCTTTACTTTGCTCGGTCTGGTGCTCGGGTTAATCGGCGACTTGATGTACCACGTGATCGACCCGCGCATCGACTTCGAGAAGAGGGACGTCTGATGCGCATCTCTCCTCTCAACCAGCGCCGCTGGCAGAACTTCAAGGCGAACCGGCGGGGTTTTTGGTCCTTGTGGATTTTCCTCGTTTTATTCGTCCTGTCGCTGGGCGCCGAGTTTATCGCCAACGACAAGCCGATCCTGGTGCGCTTCGAAGGCGAATTCTACGTGCCCATTTTCAAGGAATATCCGGAAACCGTGTTCGGCGGTTTTTTGGAAACCGAAACCGAATACAAGGACCCGGAGGTCCGCGAGATGATCCGCGAGGGCGGTTGGATCGTCTGGCCGCTGATTCCCTTTTCCTACGATTCAATCAATTTCGGCCTCAAGGTGCCCGCCCCCGCGCCGCCCTCGGCGGTCAACTGGCTGGGCACCGACGACCAGGGCCGCGACGTGGTCGCCCGGATGATCTACGGCTTCCGCATTTCCGTGCTGTTCGGGCTGATCCTCACCGTCGCCAGTTCCATCGTCGGCGTCGGCGCCGGTGCCGTGCAGGGCTATTTCGGCGGCTGGACCGATTTGTTGTTCCAGCGGTTCATGGAAATCTGGGCCAGCGTGCCGACCCTTTTCCTGCTGATCATTCTGGCCTCGGTGGTCGAGCCCAATTTCTGGTGGCTGCTGTGCCTGATGCTGTTGTTTTCCTGGATGGCGCTGGTCGGCGTGGTCCGCGCCGAATTCCTGCGGGCCCGTAACTTCGAGTTCGTCAACGCGGCCCGGGCGCTCGGCGTCTCCAACGGCGTCATCATGTTCCGCCACATCCTGCCCAACGCCATGGTCGCGACGCTCACTTTCCTGCCGTTTATCCTGAACGGCTCGATCACCACCTTGACCGCCCTCGACTTCCTGGGCTTCGGCCTGCCCGCCGGGTCGCCGTCGCTGGGCGAACTGCTCAACCAGGGCAAGGCCAACCTGCAGGCCCCCTGGCTGGGGCTGACTGCCTTTGCCGTGCTGGCCGTGATGCTGAGCCTACTGATTTTCATCGGCGAGGCGGTGCGCGATGCGCTCGACCCGAGGAAGACCTTCCGATGAGGTATCTTCGATACATTTCCCTCTCGTCATGCCCGGGCTTGACCCGGGTATCCACGACTTCAAGCGGCGAAGCGGCGAAACCAAAGTCGTGGGTACCCGCATGCGCGGGCACGACTGATTGGGGGCGTAACGCATGAGCAAGCTTTTAGAGATCAACGACCTGCGGGTCTCCTTCGGTCATGGCGAGTCGGAAGTGCGCGCCGTTAACGGCGTGTCGTTCCATATCGATAAGGGCGAAACCGTGGCTTTGGTCGGCGAAAGCGGCTCGGGTAAATCGGTGACGGCCCTTTCGGTCATGCAGTTATTGCCCTACCCCCAAGCACATCATCCGTCGGGGAGCATCCTCTACAAAGGCCAGGAAGTCATCGGCGGTTCCCGCGCGCTGCTCAAAGACATCCGCGGCGATGAAGTGGGGATGATTTTCCAAGAGCCGCTGACCAGCCTCAATCCGCTCCACAACATCGAAAAGCAGATTTCCGAGGTGTTGTTGCTGCACCGGGCGATGACGCCGCGCCAAGCCCGCGACCGGGTGGTCGAGCTACTGACCCTGGTCGGCATGGAAAACGCAACGACCCGCTTGAAAGACCTGCCGCACCAATTCTCCGGCGGCCAGCGCCAGCGGATTATGATCGCCATGGCCTTGGCCAACGAGCCGGATTTGTTGATCGCCGACGAACCGACCACGGCGCTCGACGTCACGGTCCAGGCGCAAATCCTCAAACTGTTGAAAGACCTGCAGGCCGACCTGGGCATGGCCTTGCTGCTGATTACCCACGACTTGGGCATCGTCCGCAAAATGGCCGACCGCGTCTGCGTGATGACCGACGGCGACATGGTCGAGCAGCAAGAAACCGCCAAGCTGTTCGATAATCCGCAACACACCTACACCAAGCATTTGCTGGCCGCCGAGCCGAAAGGCAAGCCGGAGGATTTCGGTAGTACGGATGCGCCGATCCTCATCGGCGAGGACGTTAAGGTCTGGTACCCGATCAAGGGCGGGGTGTTCCGGCGCGTCGTCGATCACGTTAAGGCGGTCGACGGTATCTCGGTTTCGGTCCAGCCGGGCCGTACCCTGGGCATCGTCGGAGAGTCCGGGTCGGGCAAATCGACCCTCGGGCGCGCCTTGTTGCGCCTCGAAAAGTCAAAAGGCGCAATTACCTTCGAAGACAAACCTCTTCAGGGCTTGGGTTTCAAAGAACTGCGGCCGCTGCGCTCGGACATGCAGATGGTCTTCCAGGACCCGTTCGGCTCGTTGAGCCCCCGTCTGTCGGTCGGTCAGATCGTCGGGGAAGGGTTGGAGGTCCACGCCCCTCAAATGAGCCGCGACCAACGCGACAAAGCGATTGCCGAAGCCTTGAATGAGGTTGGGCTCGACCCGGAGGCCCGCCACCGTTACCCCCACGAATTCTCGGGCGGCCAGCGCCAGCGCATTTCCATCGCCCGGGCGATTGTGTTGAAACCCAAGGTCGTCGTGCTTGACGAGCCGACCAGCGCGCTCGACATGTCGGTCCAGGCGCAGATCGTCGATCTGCTGCGCGATTTACAGAAAAAGCACAATCTCGCCTACCTGTTCATCAGCCACGACCTGAAGGTGGTCCGCGCCCTGTCCCACGACATCATCGTGATGAAAGACGGCAAAGTGGTCGAGGCGGGGCCTGCCGATCAGGTGTTCGACACGCCGCAAGAGCCCTACACCCAGGCGCTCCTCGCCGCCGCGCTCGAGATGAAAGCCGACGAAAGCGGCATCGTGGCGGGGTAAGAGAAGGCCCCCTAGCCTTAGCTAAGAGGCAATCTCCTCGCTTGACCTATTGAGACAGGAAGCCGTCAACTTCTGCATCGCTTGCAGGCGACACATAATAGAAACGTTTCCCTTTGTTTATCTCGGAAACACGGCCCTGATTAATATGCATCAAGCTTGCGATGTCATGTTGCATTAGGCCGCGGGCGAGCAGGCCCTTGATAAGAGCGGCCATTGAGGTGGTAACTGGTGGTGATTTCCTTTGCATTTCACTCTCCTTTTGAAGGAAGTTGTTGAAATGCGGTGTCCTCAATGATTACTTTGTGGTGTGGAGGGAGCAATCAGATTGGACACCGCTCTAATATTTTTGCCCCATTTCGGCTGCCAAGGGTTACCGCCTTTGGTGGCCGTTTTCCTTAGTGACGCGAGGCGTTCATCACTAAGGGCAATGTCTAAATTTCATTATTTATCCTCCCTATCTAGAATGGAATTTCTTCATCGTCTGTCCCAAAAACCTTGTCTGCGTATTCGGTCGGACTTAGTGGGGGCATCTCAGGTTTGGGGACCTGGTTTTTTAATTTCAAAAAATACATGCCATCTTCATAGCTAATTTCACCAGCCCTAAAAGCCGCACTGAGAACAGAACGAACTGTTGCTGGGTTTTGAGGATTGCCAACATCTTGGAGCATTTGAACAACATCTGCTGAAGTTGCACGCCGACCCATTTCTCTGAGCACTTCAAGAACAGCTTTTTTCACAGCACCTTTGGGCTGGGATTGCCTTTTTTTCCCTCTCAATCCGTCTTTAGGAAATTCTTCAGAAAGACGGAGAGCTTTTTCAAGTCCGGCCTTTTCACCTTGAACTCTTGCGAGTTCACTGAGAAGGCGAGCCTCTTCTTCAGAAAGGTCATCAAGTTCAGATTTTAACTTCTCGACAAACGTGCTCATAGGCGATCTCCTTTTTGCACATTTTGACTATTATTACCCCAAACCACAGAGTCAAGCGAAACCTCAGCAACACAACAACAACACAAACTTTCTCCAAAGTCAGTTTTTATGTTTTTTGTATTTAAAATCAGATATTTATATCAACACAAGAAGGTTGCTTCTGTAGTTTCAATCATCTGCCTGTCAGCGCCTGAACACACTAACGCGACGCCAAAAAAGATGGGGCAACTCTCACTCCCCAATATAAACAGCGCAAACAGAACATGTGCCAATCATTAATTTAATAATTATTTTCAAGGTACTATACAGCATCACTCAACTTACACATCTCTGATATCTCGCGGCGAATCCGATTCGATCAATCTGTTTGTTACCTTATAGCGCATTGCCCCTGCATCGTAATCGGCGTACAATTTTCTAAATTTTCCAAGCTGTTAGCCGCAATCGGAAGGGGGCGGACGGTATGGACAAGACGCGGGACTGGCTGTTTAAAATCAGGCGGCTGACCAAGGTCTATGAAACCGGCGAGGTGCCGGTCTATGCGCTGCGCGGCGTCGATCTCGACATTCAGGTCGGCGAGGTCGTGGTGCTGCTCGGTCCGTCGGGGTCGGGGAAATCCACCTTTCTCAACATCATCGGCGGCCTTGACCACGCGAGCGAAGGCTCAGTCCACTACGGCAGCCTGGAAATCACCGCGCTCGACGATACCGAACTGACCCGATACCGCCGCGACAATGTGGGCGTGGTGTTTCAGTTCTACAATCTGATCCCGTCGCTCACCGCGCGGGAAAACGTCGCCCTGGTCACCGACATCGCCGCCGACCCCATGGACCCGGCGGAAGCGCTCAAACTGGTCGACCTCGGCAACCGGCTCGACCATTTCCCTTCCCAGCTTTCGGGCGGCGAACAGCAGCGCGTCGCCATCGCGCGGGCCATCGCCAAGCGCCCCGCCGTGTTGTTTTGCGACGAACCGACCGGCGCGCTCGACAGCAAAACCGGCGTCAAGGTCTTGGAAGCGCTCGACCGGGTCAACAGGGAGCTCGGCACCACCACCGTGCTGATCACCCATAATGCCGGGATTGCCGCCCTGGGCGACCGCGTGGTGTCCTTCGCCGACGGAAAAATCGCCGGGATCGAGAGCAACGAAACCCGCGTCAACCCGTCCGAGGTGGTTTGGTGATGCGGCCGCTCGACGTCAAACTGCTGCGCGATCTGAAGCGGGTGTGGAGCCAGGCCCTGGCCATCGCCCTGGTCATCGGCTGCGGCGTGGCGACCCTGGTGATGTTTTTGGGCACCAAGTCCTCACTCGATGAAACCCGTGAGGCCTACTACGACCGCTACCGCTTTGCCGATATTTTCGCCCCGGTCAAACGCGCGCCCGAGCGCTTGAAGGCCCAGGCCGAAGCGATCCCCGGCGTCGCTTCGGTGGAAACCCGGATCGTCAAAGAAGTCATCCTCGACCTGCCCGGCCTCGACGAACCGGCGACCGCCCGTATGGTCTCTCTTCCCGGTCAAGGAGAGCCCCGGCTCAATGGTGTGTATTTATGCAAAGGCCGCTTGCTTAACGGAGCCGGAACCGACGAAGTGCTGATCGACGAAGCCTTCGCCGACGCCCACGGATTCAAGCCGGGCGACCGGTTCGAGGCGATCTTGAACGGGCGAAAGCGAGCATTAACCATCATCGGCGTGGTGCTGTCGCCGGAATATATCTTCGCCATGAAGCCGGGCGATCTGGCCCCCGACAACGTGCATTTCGGCGTTATCTGGATGACCCGCACGGCCATGGAGGGGGCCTTCGGTTTCAAAGGCGCGTTCAACGATTTAAGCGTTACTTTGGAGCGTGGGGCCAACAGCCGGGAAGTCATCGACCGGCTCGACGATCTGCTGGAACGCTATGGCGCAACCGGGGCATACGGGCGCAAGGATCACCAGTCCCACGCTTTCCTAAACGGCGAAATGGAAGCCTTGTCGGCCATGGTCAAGATCGTCCCGCCGATCTTCCTGGCGGTCGCCGCCTTCTTGCTCAATCTGGTGGTGTCGCGCATGGTCGAGACGGAGCGCGAGCAGATCGGTTTGCTCAAGGCCTTCGGGTACAGCTCTCTCGACGTGGGCTGGCACTACGGAAAATTCATCGCCCTGATCACCGTTTTGGGCGTTTTGATCGGCTTTGCCGCCGGGGCTTGGCTGGGCGGCGGACTGACCGGTCTTTATGGACAGTTCTACCGCTTTCCTTTCCTCTACTACTCCCTCGACGGTCAGGCCTTTCTGATCGCCGCCGCCATCAGTCTGGCCGCCGCTTCCGCCGGGGCATTTAGGGCCGTCAAGATGGCCTTCGCCCTGCCGCCCGCCGAAGCCATGCAGCCCGCGCCGCCGCCGACCTATCGACGCTCCCTATTGGAGCAATTGGGACTTTCGGCGCTGTTCGCCCAGCCGACCCGGATGATCCTGCGCCATATCCGGCGATGGCCGTTGCGCGCCGGATTGACCGGCTTAGGCATCGCCTGCGCCGTGGCCATCCTGGTCGAAGCCTTCTTCTTTTCCGACTCCACCGATCATTTGGCCGATGTGCATTTCAACATGACCAACCGCCAGGACGTTACCTTAACCCTGGTCGAAAAAACGCCGGTGCGGGTGCTCAACGAAATCGCCCATCTGCCGGGGGTGTTGGCCTCCGAGCCGTTCCGCGCGGTGGCGACGAAGATTTCCTTCAAGCACCGGTCTCGGCGTGTCTCCTTGATCGGGCGACAGCCGGACGCGCAGATCAACCGGCTGCTCGACCCAAAGCTCGACCCCATACACCTGCCGGCGGAAGGGTTGGTGCTGACCGCCCAGTTGGCAAAAATGATCGGCGCCAACCGGGGCGACCTTTTGACCGTCGAGGTGCTGGAGGACAGCCGCCCAGTCTTGCGCGTGCCTGTCGCCGCCGTGGTCGAAGAATTCGTCGGCTATGCGGCCTACATGAACCTTTCGGCGCTCAACCGGCTGCTCGGCGAAGGCCCGGCGGTCAACGGGGCCTACCTGATGACCGACGGAAAGCAGGAAGCGGTTTTGTATAAGGCCCTGAAGGAAATTCCGGCGGTGGCGGGGGTCGCGCTTCGTTCCGCCGCCTTGGCCAGTTTCGAAAAAACCATGGTCGAAAACGTCACCATCGCCAACACCTTCTATCTGATGTTCGCTGGCCTGATCGCCGTCGGTGTGGTCTACAACGCGGCGCGGATCAGCCTGTCCGAGCGCGGCCGGGAGCTGGCGACGCTTCGGGTGCTGGGATTCAGCCGCTTCGAAGTGTCCTACATTCTGTTGGGCGAGTTGATGCTGCTCACCCTTTTGGCCGTGCCGGTCGGCTGCGGGCTCGGCTATCTGCTCGCTTGGCTGACCACCTTCGCCTTCGACGTGGAGCTTTACCGGATTCCTCTGGTCCTCGAACCTTCAACCTACGGCGCGGCGGCCTTGATCGTCGCCGGGGCCGCCCTTGCCTCGGGCCTGGTGGTCCGGCGGCGGATCGACCGGCTGGATCTGGTCGCGGTCCTGAAAACGCGGGAGTAAGACGCAATGAAAAAACTCAAAGCCCTCAAACCCGTCTTCGGCCTCGCTGTCTTGCTGTTGTTGGCCGGGTCGATCTATCTCTCGTTCAAGCCGAAACCCATCGCCGCCGATCTGGCCCAGGTCGAGCGGGGCCCGCTGGCGGTGACCGTCGGCGACGAAGGGCGCACCCGGGTCCGCGAGGTCTACGTGGTTTCCGCCCCGGTCGGCGGCAAGGTCCAGCGCATCGAAGCCAAGGCGGGCGACCCGGTGGTTAAGGACGACACGGTGCTCGCCACCATCCGCCCGAGCGCGCCCCAGTTCCTCGACGAGCGGGACGAACGCCGGGCCAAGGCCAACGTCAAGGCGGCCCGCGCCGCCCTTTCCCTGGCCGAAGCGACCCTGGCGCGGACCAAGGCGGCGCTCGATTTCGCCGAGACCGAATTGATTCGGGCGCGCAAACTGACCGCCAAGAAGGCCGCTTCGAAAAAGGAACTGGACGAGGCGGAACTCGACTACAAGACCGCCGGGGCCGAAATGGCCAGCGCACGGGCCGCCATGGATATGCGGCGCTACGAGTTGGAAACCGCCGAAGCCGCCCTGATCCAACCCAACGAATCGCAGGAAGCACCGCCCACCGTCGGCTGCTGCGTCGAGGTACACGCGCCGATCGTTGGGCGGGTTTTAAAGGTGCTGCGTGAAAGCGAGGCGGTGGTTCAGGCGGGCGAACCGCTGGTCGAGTTGGGCGACCCGACCGATTTGGAGATTGTCGTCGATTTGCTCAGCGAAGACGCGGTGAAAATCTCTCGCGGCGCTGAAGCAACAATTGAAAACTGGGGCGGACCGGGCGCTCTGAAAGGCCGGGTCCGCACCGTCGAACCTTACGGGTTCACCAAAATTTCAGCGCTCGGCGTCGAGGAGCAGCGGGTCAACGTGGTGATCGATTTGACCGACCCGCGGGAAAAATGGGACCGCCTGGGCCACGGCTACCGGATCGACGCCAAGGTGACCATCTGGCAGGCCGACGGCATTTTGCAGGTGCCGCTGTCGGCCTTGTTCCGCACCGGCGACGCCTGGACGGTGTTCGCCGTTGAAAACAACCGGGCGGTGTTGAAAAGGGTCGCCCTCGGCCAGCGCAATCACCGCGTCGCCGAAATCGCCGACGGCCTCAAGGAGGGCGAAACCGTCATCCTCCACCCGTCCGACAAGATCGAGGCGGGCAGCGCGGTGATCGCGCGGGATTAGGGGTATGCGCTCTAAACCGCGCCGCCGCCGTAGGCTAGGGCCAGCAAGGCCGCGCCAAGGATCAGGCGGTAGATGACGAAGGGCGTGAAGGTGGCGCGCTTCAGCCAAGCCATCATTAAAGCAATGGCGATCAATGCTGTGCCGAAAGCCAGGGCGGCGGCCATCATGGCGTCGCCGGTGAGCTGAACGTCGCCCAGCTTATAAAGCTCCCAGCCTTTCAACACGCCCGCGCCCAGGATGGTCGGGATCGACAACAGCATGGAAAAGCGCGCCGCATCGGCCCGCTCGAAACCCAGCATCCGGGCCGCCGTGACGGTGATGCCGGAACGCGACGTGCCGGGGATTAGCGCCAGGCACTGGGCGATACCGATAAACAAAGTGCCGCCGATGGTCATGTGTTCGATGCGCCGGATGGTCATGCCGAACTTGTCGGCCAAATAGAGCAGTACCCCGAACCCGAAGGTGGTCCAACCGATGATCATCAGACTGCGCAGGCCGTCGGAATAATATTCGTTCATCAGATAGCCCGCGCCGATCACCGGCAGGGTGCCTAGAATCAGCAGACCCAACAAGCGGCTGCCCGGATGGCGTTTGCCTTTAACCATGCTGCCCAGCCCGGCCAGAATCGTGCCGATATCCCGCCAGAAATAGAGCAAAACCGCGCCCAAGGTGCCCACATGGACGGCCACGTCCAACAACAGGCCCTGATCTTGCCATCCCATAAAGATCGGCACCAAGATCAAGTGCCCGGAAGAGCTGATCGGCAGAAATTCGGTGATTCCCTGTACCGCCGCCAAAACCGCTAGATGTAGAAGTGGCAAACCCCGTTCCCCCAAAATATCGTCAGGTTTTTATATCAGACCCGCGCCCTGTTTCGAAAGAGACTGATTTAGTACCATTTTGGTACAATATAAATGTCGCCGCAGGCCGGGAAAGCCATTTTCCGGGTTGTCGGTAAAAACGGAAACAGGCATATAGTTAACTTATGCTGACCTTTTAGTTCGATTTCACTGGACATCGCCAACCCGGCGGCTTAAGAAGTGAACTCCGCCAACGTCACCGACGTCTTTTTGCGCCCGCCCGTTTGCGCGGCGCACCGGTGGCCCAAGCCCTCCGAGCATAAGGGAGGCCAAGGGCGGCTTTTGAGTAGCAGACGATCAGCAAGACGGAAGGGGCGCGGGACCATGTCCAAACCCATGCATCAGTTCACGACTGTCGGCCACGCCATGCCGGAAAAACGCAAACCGGAGGAACGGTCCAAGGATTTCGGCGAAATCTATCAGGGCTATCCGGTGCCCAAGGCCGCCGAACAATCGTCGCGCTGCGAGCAGTGCGGCATTCCGTTTTGCCAAGTCCACTGCCCGCTACAGAACAATATTCCCGACTGGTTGAAACTGGTCGCCAACGACCGTATGGAAGAAGCCTACGAGGTCAGCAGCGCCACCAACAACTTCCCGGAAATCACCGGCCGCATCTGTCCGCAGGACCGTCTGTGCGAAGGCGGCTGCGTGCTTGAGCAGTCCCGCCACAATACGGTGACCATCGGTTCGGTGGAAAAATTCATCACCGACCACGCCTTCGAGCAGGACTGGGTCAAGCCGATCAAGCCTCGGGTCGAGCGCGCCGAGTCGGTCGGCATTATCGGCGCGGGCCCCGGCGGCATGGCGGCGGCCGAACAACTGCGCAAAAAAGGCTACCAAGTCACCGTTTACGACCGTCACGACCGGGTCGGCGGCTTGCTGGTCTACGGCATCCCCAATTTCAAGCTCGACAAAACCATCGTCGAGCGGCGCGCCAAGCTGATGGCAGATAGCGGCGTGACCTTCCGGATGAATTTCGAAGTGGGCCGCGACGCCAGCCTCGCCGATCTGCGCGCCGAACACGACGCCCTGTTGATCGCCACCGGCGTCTATAAGGCGACCGATTTAAATATTCCCGGCAACGACCTCGGAAACGTCGTCCAGGCGCTCGACTATCTGATCGCGTCGAACAAACAAGGGCTGGGCGATACCGTCGAGGCCTTTGACAGCGGCGCGCTTGACGCCAAGGGCAAAAACGTTGTCGTGGTCGGCGGCGGCGACACCGCCATGGACTGCGTGCGCACGGCGCTGCGTCAGGGCGCCAAGTCGGTCAAATGCCTCTACCGCCGCGACCGGGCCAACATGCCGGGCTCGGCCCGCGAGGTCCATCACGCCGAAGAGGAAGGGGCCGACTTCGTCTGGCTGGCCAGTCCCCTGGAGTTCAACGGCGACGACGGCGTGGTCGACTCGGTGACCGCGGTGGAAATGCACTTAGGCCTGGCCGACGAATCGGGCCGCCAGACGCCGCAGCCCATCGACGGCTCCGACTACGATTTGCCCGCCGATCTGGTGATCAAGGCGCTGGGCTTCGGCCCGGAGAACCTGCCGGAACTGTTCGGCGCGCCGGAGTTGACGGTCGACAAATGGGGCACCCTGCCGGTCGATGCGGCCAAGATGACCAACCTGCCCGGCGTTTTCGCCGCCGGCGACATCGTTCGCGGCGCGTCTCTGGTGGTTTGGGCCATCCGCGACGGGCGCGACGCCGCCGACGGCATTCACCGTTACATCGAAACCAACAAAGTTCAGGCTGCGGAGTAGGATCATGAGCAAGGATTATGAAAAGCAGTTGGCGGACGCCGCCTATTACGCCGAACACGGTCTCTACGATCCGGCCCAGGAACACGACGCCTGCGGCGTCGGCATGATTGCCGCCATCGACGGCAAACCCCGGCGCGAAGTGGTCGAAGCGGGCATCGCCGCTCTCGGCAAACTGTGGCACCGGGGCGCGGTCGACGCCGATGGCAAAACCGGCGACGGCGCGGGCATCCACGTCCAGATTCCGCAGGACTTTTTCAAGGACCACATCGCCCACACCGGCCATAAACCGTTGGGCGGCAAGATCGCCGTCGGGATGATTTTCCTGCCCAAGGCCGATCAGGAGGGCCAGGAAGACTGCCGTTGCATCGTCGAAACCGAAATCCTGCGGTTCGGCTACACCATCTACGGCTGGCGGCAGGTGCCGGTCGACGTCAGCGTGGTCGGCGAGAAAGCCAACACCAGCCGCCCCGAAATCGAACAGATCATGATCGCCAACAACAAGGGCGTCGACGACGATCAGTTCGAAACCGACCTCTACATCATTCGGCGGCGCATCGAAAACAAGGTGCGCGCCGAATCGATCAACGACTTTTACATCTGCTCCCTATCGGGCCGGTCGATCATCTACAAAGGCATGTTCCTGGCCGAGCAGTTGACCAGCTTTTACCCGGACCTGCTGGACGAACGGTTCGTCTCCAACTTCGCCATTTATCACCAGCGGTATTCGACCAACACCTTCCCGACCTGGAAGCTGGCCCAGCCGTTCCGCACCCTGGCCCACAACGGCGAAATCAATACGGTGTCGGGTAACATCAACTGGACGACCTGCCACGAAGCGCGCATGGAATCCGCCGTCTTCGGTCACTATATCGAAGACCTTAAGCCATTGATCGGTCGTGGTTTTTCAGACTCGGCGGCGCTCGATGCGGTGTTTGAAATCCTGATCCGCGCCGGGCGTCCGGCCCCGGCGGTCAAGGCGCTGATGATCCCCGAATCGACCGCGCAAAACGCCACCATGCCCGACAAGCACCGGGCGTTGTTCAACTACTGCAACGGCGTCATGGAGCCCTGGGACGGTCCGGCGGCGGTTTGCGCCACCGACGGCCGTTGGCTGGTCGCCGGTCTCGACCGCAACGGCCTACGCCCCATGCGCTACACCATCACCGCCGACGGGATCTTGAGCGTCGGGTCGGAAACCGGCCTGCTGGAAGTGCCGGAATCCAACATCAAGGAAAAAGGCCGGGTGTCGCCGGGCGGCATCATCGGCGTCGATTTGGCCGAAGGGAAATTCTACGGCGATACGGAACTCAAGGACTGGCTGGCCGAACGCAACGACTACAGCGGCTGGCTGACCGGCAACACCAAGATCGACAGCCTGATCAAGGAAGACCGCGACGAATCGCCGCGCCTTGAGAACGACACCCTGCATCGGCGGCAAAAAGCTTTCGCCCTGAGCCGCGAAGACATGGAGTTGATCCTTCATCCCATGGCGGTCGACGGCAAGGAAGCCATAGGCTCGATGGGCGACGACACGCCCCAGGCGGTGCTCTCCGAGCGCTACCGCGGCCTGCATCACTTCTTCAGGCAGATGTTCAGTCAGGTGACCAACCCGCCGATCGACAGCCTGCGCGAAAACCGGGTGATGACCCTGCGCACCCGGCTCGGCAACCTGGGCAACATCTTGGACGAATCGGCGGCCCAGATGGACCATTTGCAGCTCGAATCTCCGGTGCTGACCAACGCCGAGTTTGAAGCCATGCGCGACTACATGGGCGACACGGCCCGCGAAGTCGACTGCACCTTTACGCCCGAAGAAGGGCTGGAAGCGGCCATCGAGCGGATTTGCCTCGACGCCGAAGACGGCGTACGCGGCGGCTGCACCCATGTCATTCTCACCGACGAGAACATGGGACCCGAGCGTCCGGCCATTCCGATGATTCTGGCCACCGCCGCCGTCCATTCGCGGTTGATCGCCGAATCCTTGCGGACCTTCACCTCGTTGAACGTCCGCTCGGCGGAAGCCTTGGACGTGCACTATTTCGCCGTGCTGATCGGCGTCGGCGCAACCACGGTCAACGCCTATCTGGCCCAGGAAGCGATTGCCGAGCGGCATCGCCGCGGCCTGTTCGACGGACTCGACCTCAAGAGCTGCGTCATCAACTACAAAAAAGCCGTCGAACAGGGGCTGCTGAAAATCATGTCCAAAATGGGCATCGGCGTGGTCAGCTCGTACCGCGGCGGCGCTTGTTTCGAGGCCGTCGGCCTGTCGCGCACCCTGGTCGCCCGCTACTTCCCCAACATGACCTCGCGCATTTCGGGGATCGGTCTGGCCGGGATTCAGGCCAAGGTTCTGGGTCAACATAAGCTGGCTTTCGAAGACGAAAGTTCGGTGCTCGACGTCGGCGGTTTCTACAACTACCGGGCCAGCGGCGAATATCACGGCTTCCAGGGGCCGTTGATCCACAAGCTTCAGGAAGCGGTCAAGACCGGCTCCTACCGGGCCTACAAGGAATACGCCAAAGGCATCTACGCCCGCCCGCCGATCCATCTGCGCGATCTTCTGGATTTCAAACCGGTCGAAGAAAAGATTTCGCAAAACGAAGTGGAATCGATCACCGAAATCCGCAAGCGTTTCGTCACGCCCGCCATGTCGCAAGGCGCGCTATCGCCCGAGGCCCACGAAACACTGGCCATCGCGATGAACCGCGTCGGCGCCAAGTCCAATTCGGGCGAAGGCGGCGAGGACCCGGCCCGCTTCACCCCTAGAGCCAACGGCGACAACGCCAGCTCGGCGATCAAGCAGGTGGCCTCGGCGCGCTTCGGCGTTACGGCTGAATACCTGACCAACTGCCGGGAAATCCAGATCAAGGTCGCCCAGGGCGCCAAGCCCGGCGAAGGCGGCCAGTTGCCCGGCTTCAAGGTGACGCTGGACATCGCCCGGCTACGTCATTCGACGCCCGGCGTGACGCTGATTTCACCGCCGCCGCACCACGATATCTATTCCATCGAAGACTTGGCCCAGCTGATCTATGACTTGAAGCAGATCAACCCGGTCGCCAAGGTCTGCGTCAAGCTGGTGGCGCGCACCGGGGTCGGCACCATCGCCGCCGGGGTCGCCAAAGCCAAGGCCGACGTGATACTGCTGTCGGGCTACGACGGCGGCACCGGGGCCAGCCCGCAGACCTCGATCAAGTTCGCCGGTCTGCCCTGGGAAATGGGGCTGTCCGAAATCAATCAGGTCCTCACCCTCAACCGGCTGCGCGACCGGGTGACGTTGCGCGTCGACGGCGGCATCAAGACGGGCCGCGACGTGGTCGTCGCCGCCATGCTGGGGGCCGAAGAGTTCGGCGTCGGCACCACCTCGTTGATCGCCATGGGCTGCATCATGGTCCGCCAGTGTCACACCAACACCTGCCCGGTCGGCGTTTGCACCCAGGACGAAGCGCTGCGCGGCAAGTTCACCGGCACCCCGGCCAAGGTGGTCAACCTGTTTACCTTCCTGGCCGAGGAAGTACAGGAAATCCTCGCCCGGATCGGCGTCACCAAACTGGAAGACGTGATCGGACGCACCGATCTGCTGGCCCAGGTCAGCCGGGGCGCGGCCCATCTCGACGACCTCGACTTGAACCCGCTGCTCGCCCAGGCCGATCTGGGGGATCGTTCCAGGGTCTGTACGCTCGAAGGCCGCAACCCGGTGCCCGATACGCTCGACGCCCAGATGATCAAAGACGCCCAACCGACCCTGGAGTTGGGCGAAAAAATGCAGCTGACCTATTCGGTGCGCAACACCCACCGGGCGGTTGGCACCGCCTTATCGTCGGCCATCACCCGGACCTACGGGATGAAAAAGCTGGCGCCGGGCCATCTGCACGTCAAACTGCGCGGCGCGGCCGGGCAGTCCCTGGGCGCATTCGCCGTGCAAGGGCTGACCCTGGAAGTCTCGGGCGACGCCAACGATTACGTCGGGAAAGGTCTGTCGGGTGGAACGATCATCGTGCGTCCGCCGCGTTCGACCCTGGCCAAACGCAAATCCCAGGACAACACGATCATCGGCAACACGGTGCTCTACGGCGCGACCGCCGGGAAACTGTTCGCCGCCGGACAGGCCGGAGAACGCTTCTGCGTCCGTAACTCGGGCGCCGAAGCGGTGGTCGAAGGCTGCGGCTCCAACGGTTGCGAATACATGACCAACGGCACCGTGGCGATCCTTGGGACGGTGGGCGACAACTTCGCCGCCGGGATGACCGGCGGCATGGCCTACGTTTACGATCCCGAAGGGGATTTGCCGCGGCGGATCAATCCTGAAACGGTGCTGCACCAGCGCATTGAAGTGGAGCACTGGGAAACCGTCCTGCGCGGTCTGATCGAGGAACACGCCGCGGTGACCGGCTCGCCGTTCGCCGAACAGCTGATCAACGACTGGCGGCGCGAAAAGCACAATTTCTGGCAGATCGTGCCCAAGGAAATGCTGGATAAACTGGAGATTCCGGTCGCCAAGACGAAGATGAAAAAAACCGCTTAGCGGCTCTGTACCCCCTCCGGCTCCCCCTAGAAGGGGGAGGGAAAGATGGGTGTTATTTGTTCCTCCCCTTTTAGGGGAGGTTAGGAGGGGTACCTTTCCGGCGTCCGCATCTAAAGAAACGGAAAGGCTCGAATCATTCGGGCCTTTTATTTTTCAAGGGCTTCCCGGTATGATCGCGCTTATGTTGCGCAACCTGCCCTATGGAAAGGCCAAAGACCAAAGCGGACTGACGCCGATGGCGCTCTCGGTCCTTGTCGCCCTGGCCATTTTCATCTTCGACGTCTCCACCCCCTTGGGTGTGGCGGGCGGGGTTCCCTATGTGGCCCTGGTATTGATCGGGCTTTGGATGCCCGATCGGCGCAATATCGTCTTTCTCGCCTTCATCGGCTCGGTGCTCATTGTCGCTGGTTACTATCTATCCGAAGACGCGGGAATCCACTGGATGGTGCTGACCAACCGCGCATTGGCCTTCTTCGCCATTTGGAGCGCCGCCTTTCTTGCTTACCAGCGCAAGGAAAAAGAGGAAGAGTTGAAAATTGCCAACGACGAGTTGGAGGTCCGGGTGCGCAACCGGACGGCCGACCTGCAGCAGGAAATGGCCGAACGGCGGCGGGCCGAGGACATGGCCCGCAAGCTGGAATCGGAACTGGCTCAATCGCGGCGGATCAGCGAAATTACCGAGACTACGACCATTTTGGCCCATGAGCTGAACAATCCCCTATCGGTGATTTCCGGATACGCTCAAGGCGTCCTGCAAATGGTCAAAACCGGAAAATTCGACAACCGCGAACTGCTCCAGGCGCTTGAGCGGATCAACGAACAGACCGACCGGGCCAGCGATATCATCCGCTCGACCCGCGACCTGGTTCAACGCAATACCGGCTTGCGCCAAACAACCCATCTCAACAAAGTGGTCGATAAGGTGCTCGGTTTCCTACGCGACGATTTTCACCGCGATTCCATCTCGCTGGATCTGCGGTTGGCAAGAGACCTGAACCCGGTCGAAGCGGACCCGACACAGATGCAGCAGGTGCTGCTCAATCTGTTGCGCAACGCCAACGACGCCGTGGCGTCGCGGCCTCCCGGATCGCGCAAAATAATGATCGCCACGCGCAACGGAAAAGACGACACGGTGGAGGTGGCGGTCAGCGACAACGGGGTCGGAATTCCCGACGATGTCCGCCAACGTATTTTCAGTCCTTTTTACACAACCAAAGATAAAGGACTTGGCATGGGGCTTTCCATAAGCCATACCATAGTGGAGTCTCACGGCGGCCGCCTGACCTGCGAACCGCGGCCGGAAACGGGGACGACTTTTGTGATGGCGCTTCCAAATAAGGGGTGGGGAGCCAATGTCTAAAGAGCAGACAGTTTATGTCGTCGACGACGACGATGCGGTGCGCGACGTTTTGATTTGGCTGATGGAGTCGGTCAAATTGCCCACCGAATGTTATTCGACCGCCAGGGATTTCCTGGACGCCGTGGAGCCGGACCAGCAGGGCTGCATCCTGCTCGACGTCCGGATGCCCGGCATGAGCGGTATTGAACTCCAACGCGAGCTCAAACGAATCGGCATCGACATGCCGGTAATCATCATCACCGGGCACGGCGACGTTCCCATGGCCGTGCACGCCATGAAGGAAGGGGCTTTCGATTTCATCGAAAAGCCGTTCAACAATCAGGTGTTGCTCGATCAGGTTCAAGCCGCCCTGGCCAAATGCCGCGAGGCCAATCAGGCCAAAGCGGAAAAAGCCGACGCCGAGGAACGCCTGTCGCATTTGACCGAGCGCGAAAAGGAAGTGCTTGAGCTCGTTGTCGCCGGAGACACCAACAAAGCCATCGCCCGGACCCTCGACATCAGCACGAAAACCGTCGAGGCCCACCGCGCCAAGGTTATGCGCAAAATGGGCGCCGGTTCGTTGGCCGAACTGGTCCGCCTCGCCAATACCGACGCCACAACCTAACGTTATCTTCGCTGCAACTGACTGTAGAGCAGATCGTATTTATATTGAACCACTTCGTGGTGAAATATGGATGCGTGAATCTGCTCGTTTTCAATAGTTTAGAGGGCGATTGCGATATTGCCGCGTCCTCTCTTTTCCTAACCGACCAAAGGCCGGGGAAAAAAGGGATCACGACTTAATCGGGATCGCAAAGCGATGCAGATTAAGTCGACCGCGCTCTGGAATCGCCAACCCTTAGGGTTTTCCCTGAGAGTCTGCGGTATTCGTCCCAATTTACTGCTTTTCCAACCCCGCCTATACATGAACCATCGGAACTGGGGAGGCGCATCGGCGCGGCTTCAGACTCCGACGGAAGATTCTCTTATTGCCGGCATTCCCACCAGGCCGGATATGGGACGGTAACGATCGTTTTGGGGCCCCTCCTACCCGCCCTCTTTCGTTACCGTCCCTTTTTTTGCCCGCCTTTTGGAGTTCGTCCCTTAAAACGGGTTTTTGCGAAAAACACCCCCTTAGCGGTTGCAGGGTTCCCCTCTGGTCATACCAGAGGTTCCCTATGGCTGAGTTCCCTAATGAAACAATGACAACCCATAGTGCTTATTAGGGAAGCCCCCATATCAACCCCTGGGTTTTGCCGGTATCGCCTTGGTATTGAGCACAATTTCACCCCTCCTTGTTCCCGACTAACCTCCGTTCACGGGATCACGGGTGGTTTGTTGGTTCCGACCTTTAATGGGGGGTAGTAAATTATGTTGTTTAAACGAATGGGAGCGTCCGCCCTGGCGGTAGGATGCTCTTTGGTTCTTTTTGGTTACTCGGCGGCCTTTGCCGCAAACGATTCGCATACGAAAAAAATGCAGCCGCCCAGCGGCCCGACGCCGGACATGAAACTTGATCATCCGGGCGTCAAGCCGGGGGTTCCCGTCATGTCGCCGCAGGAATTCGAGAAAGCCAAGGATATTTATTTCCAACGCTGCGCCGGCTGTCACGGCGTGCTGCGTAAGGGCGCAACCGGCAAGCCGCTGACGCCGGACATTACCCGGGAGCGCGGCTACGATTACCTGAAAAGCTTCATTACCTACGGCTCTCCGGCCGGGATGCCCAGTTGGGGCACCTCCGGGGTTCTGACCGAAGAACAGATCGATTTGATGGCCCGCTACATCATGCAGGACCCGGCGACTCCGCCCGAGTTCGGCCTGGAAGAAATGAAGGCCACCTGGAAGGTGGAAGTGCCGGTCGACAAGCGGCCGACCAAGAAAATGAACGATCTCGATCTCGACAATCTTTTCTCGGTGACGCTGCGCGACACCGGCGAAATCGCCCTGATCAGCGGCAACGACTACAAGATCAAGACGATCATCAAAACCGGCTACGCGGTGCATATTTCCCGCATGTCGGCGTCGGGCCGCTATCTGATGGTTATCGGCCGCGATGCGCGGGTCAACCTGATCGATCTATGGATGAAATCCCCGGAAACCGTCGCCGAAATCAAGGTCGGCATGGAAGCCAGGTCGGTCGAATCCTCCAAGTTTAAAGGCTGGGAAGACAAGTACGCCATCGCCGGCACCTACTGGCCGCCGCAGTTCGTCATCATGGACGGCGCAACGCTGGAACCGAAGAAAATCGTCGCGACCCGCGGCAATGTGGTCGGCACCCAAGTCTATCACCCGGAACCGCGCGTGGCGGCGATCGTTTCGTCCCACTACAACCCGGAATTCGTGGTCAACGTCAAGGAAACCGGCAAGGTTCTCCTGGTCGACTATTCCGACCTCGCCAACCTGACCATTACCTCCATCGACGCGGCGCCCTTCCTGCATGACGGCGGGCTCGATTCGACCGGCCGTTACTTCATGGATGCGGCCAATGCGTCGAACAAGATCGCCGTCATCGATCTTAAGGACCGCAAGCTGGCCAAACTTGTCGAAGTGGGCACCACCCCGCATCCGGGGCGCGGCGCCAACTTCGTCCATCCCAAGTTCGGTCCCGTTTGGGCGACCAGCCACCTGGGCGACGAAACCATTTCGCTGATCGGCACCGACCCGAAAGGGCATCCGAAGAGCGCTTGGAAAGTCGTGCAGACCATCGAAGGTCAGGGCGGCGGATCGCTGTTCATCAAGACCCACCCGAAATCGAAGAACCTGTGGGTCGACACGCCGCTTAACCCGGACGAGGAAACTTCGCAATCCATTGCCGTCTTCGATATCGATGCACTCGACAAGGGCTTCAAAACCCTGCCGATCGGCGAATGGTCGGGCATCAAGGAAGGCGCACGTCGCGTCGTCCAGGCCGAATACAATAAAGACGGCTCGGAAGTCTGGTTCTCGGTATGGAACGCCAAAAACCAAACCTCGGCCATCGTCGTGGTCGACGACAAGACGCGCAAGCTGAAAAAGGTGATCAAGGACGAACGCCTCGTCACCCCGACCGGCAAGTTCAACGTCTACAACACCAAGCACGACGTTTACTAATTCAAACCCCGAGCGGACCGTATCGGTTCGCTCGGGATTTGTTTTGATTACCGCAAATCGTCGTCGCAAACCTTTTGGTTCGCTCGGGATTTGCTCTGATATCCTCGGCGGAGGTTGTTTGACAAATCTTCCGCAACGGTAACGGGGAGGACCGGCCCACCCCACGGAGTCGGTCGTCACGGGAGACGGGATAACCTGGATAAAACCGGGTTGCCCGTTTCTTGTTTTTTAGAAGAAGATTCCGGCTTAGTTCCCTCCCCCTTTTAGGGGGAGTTGGAGGGGGTACGGCCTCCCCTAAAAGTGAGGGGCAAGAACGGCAAAACTCATTTTAAGCGTAGTAGCGCTCGCTGATCCGCTTGACGTATGAGACCAAATCGGGCTTTGCCGCCATGTGTTCCTTCAAGGGGGTTAAGAACGGCGGATAATATATATGGGCCAGCACGCCGTAGACCGCCGCGTCGAGCGAGGTCGGCGTTTCGCCGAAGAAAAACGGTTTCTCGCTCAAAAAGTCGGCCAGCGCATCGAGGTCCGCGCCGCCCAGGGCGTAGACGGTTTCTTTAGGCAGCCGCCCGCGGCCATGGCCATCGAGCTCTTTGCGCACTGAGGCGCGGACGATCTTCGGCACGATCCAGCGGAGCGGCCAGGGCATCATGCCGAAATAGGCCGGTTCATGGTGCTGCCAGCCTGCATCGTCGATCCACCGCGAATACATCAAGGACCAATATAGGCTTTCCTCGACCATCCGCCGTAGCGCCAGTGCCACGGCGCGCTGTTCCGTCGAAAGGCCGGCGTCGAGCGAATCGCCGTACTTGGTTTTCAGATAATCGACGATCAACCCCGAATCGACCAGGGTTTGGCCGCCGTCCTCAATGTAAGGCAGTTTGCCGAGCGGGGCTTTTCGTGGATCCAGTTCAACCACCACTTCGTATGGAT
>Ga0209578_10000842_pt1 | contig 32799 bp, 33 predicted proteins | sample tdAd472_FD_187127 | JGI IMG/M metagenome (GOLD analysis project Ga0209578, IMG submission 187127) | Marine sediment microbial communities from the Atlantic coast under amendment with organic carbon and nitrate - tdAd47.2 (SPAdes)... | ecosystem: Environmental > Aquatic > Marine > Coastal >...
CCAGGATTGCACGATCGTCGAGGAAGATTGCGGCACCGAAAAAGCGCTGGAGATGAAGGCCATCGTTCAGGGCGGTACAGTCATCGCGTCGCTTGGCGAGCGTATTCTTGGCCGCACCACGGCGGAAGACATCATCGACAGCAAGGATGACAGCGTTCTGGTTCCTGAAGGCACATTGCTGGATGAGGCTCTGGTTGCTGCTATCGAAGCGATCGGTATTCAGTCCGCGCGCATTCGTTCACCGCTGATCTGTGAGAGCAAGATGGGCGTGTGTGGCAAATGTTATGGCCGTGATCTGGCGCGCGGTACGCCTGTCAACATCGGTGAGGCAGTGGGCGTTATCGCAGCACAGTCAATCGGTGAACCGGGCACGCAGCTTACTATGCGTACCTTCCACATTGGTGGCGCCGCGCAGCTCAATGAAACGTCTAACCTCGAAGCCGTGGCTGACGGCACGCTCGAATTGCGTGACATGCCAACAATCACGGACAGTCGCGGTCGCCGTCTCAGCCTCGCCCGCAATGGCGAGCTGGCGATTATCGATGACGAAGGCCGTGAACGTGCTGTGCACCGTCTGCCTTATGGCGCGGTGATCATGTTCGAAGATGGCGCCAAGGTGAAGAAAGATGATCGTATCGCCGAATGGGATCCGTTCACCATGCCGGTGATCACGGAAAAACCGGGCGTTGTGAAATATCAGGACCTGATCGACGGCAAGACACTGACCGAGCAAACGGACGAAGCCACCGGCATCGCTCAGCGTGTTGTCAGCGAATATCGCGCGTCTGCCCGCAGCAAGGAAGATCTGCGTCCGCGCCTTACTTTGCTCGATGATGAGAGCGGCGAAACCGCGCGCTACATGCTGGCTATCGGCGCGACATTGTCAGTTGAGGATGGTCAGGCTGTGAACGCTGGTGATGTGCTGGCCCGTGTTTCCCGCGAAGCCGCCAAGACGCGTGACATCACCGGCGGTCTGCCGCGTGTTGCCGAGCTGTTCGAAGCGCGCAAGCCCAAGGACAATGCGATTATCGCCAAGGTCTCTGGTCGGGTTCAGTTCCTCAAGGACTATAAAGCCAAGAGGAAGATCGCGATTCAGCCGGAAGATGGCAGCGATGCGGTTGAGTATCTGATCCCCAAGAGCAAGGTGATCGACGTGCAGGAAGGCGATTTCGTCAAGCGCGGCGACAATCTCATTGGTGGTTCCCCCGACCCGCACGATATTCTTGAAGTGCTTGGTATTGAGCCGCTGGCCGAATATCTCGTCAGCGAAATTCAGGAAGTCTATCGCTTGCAGGGCGTGAAGATCAACGACAAGCACATTGAGACGATCGTTCGTCAGATGTTGCAGAAGGTCGAGATCACCAATGGCGGCGACACTACGTTGCTGGCTGGCGAACAGGTCGATGCCGAAGAAATGCACGAGCTGAATTCCAAATTGAAGCCAGGACAGGAACCGGCAGAAGGCAAGCCGATCTTGCTCGGTATCACCAAGGCGTCGCTGCAAACCCGCAGCTTCATCTCGGCGGCGTCTTTCCAGGAAACGACCCGTGTGCTCACGCAGGCGGCGGTTGAAGGCAAGAAGGATACGCTCATTGGCCTCAAGGAAAATGTCATTGTGGGTCGACTCATTCCGGCGGGCACTGGCGCAGGCATGAACCGCATGCGCGTTACCGCGACCAGCCGTGACGCAGCCCTTCGTGCCTCACTGCGTAGCCTTGAGCAACATCTTGTTGCTCCGGAAACAGCGGAGGAGGAGCATCAGGCCGAACTTCAGCAGGGTCCGGAAGCCGCGATTGGCGATGACCCGCTTGCCAAGGTGCAGGGTGAGGATTTCACCACCGAAGATATGGAATGATCTGCACAATAGCAGTTTGATCCAAAATCATAACAGGCCCCGCTGGAGCGATCCGGCGGGGCTTTTCTGTCTCCTGTATTGCATGGAATCTGTGTAGGAGGCTGGGAATGCAGATTGATTCTCTTTTCATTTATCCCGTCAAAAGCCTGGGCGGTATAGCCTTGCCTGAGGCGCAGGTTATGAGGCGTGGTCTGGCAGGAGACCGGCGCTGGATGATCGTGAATGATGATAACCGTTTCATCACCCGGCGTGAACTGCCAGTGCTGGCGACGATCAGAATGCAGGCGGAAGAGGATGGCCGCTATCGGCTTATAGGGTCATCAGGTGAGGCGCTGCTGGAACCGGAAATTACCTCGGCCCGGCAGGCAGCAGTTCAGGTCTGGCGGGATATTGTTGATGCGATCATAGTAGAGAATGATGCCAGCCGCCTGATTTCGGATATTACAGACCGTCCGCTGCGCTTGGCATATATGCCTGAGAGCACGCAGCGGCGTGTGGACCCGAACTACTCCGGTGAGCAGGATTATGTCAGCTTTGCCGATGGCTATCCGATACTGGTGACGACGCAGGCGTCTCTTGCCGCCCTCAATCTTGCATTGGAACAGCCCGTAGCGATGGAGCGTTTTCGCCCCAATATCGTGCTTTCCGGTGATATGGAGCCATGGGCTGAGCGAGGATGGCACGCACTGCATAGCGGCTCGCTCAGCTTGCGTCTGGCCAAGGCCTGCGCGCGTTGTATTGTTGTTACGCAGGATCATCTCAGCGGAGAGCGTCATGACGGTAATGCGGTTACGTCTGCATTACGCAAGCTTGGCCAGCACACCAGGGAAGGCGTGCTTTTTGGCGTGAACGCCATCCCTGATAAGGCAGGTGCGCTGAAGGTCGGTGATGTTATGAACGAACCTGTCGTCGCGGATTAACCGCACTGGCCGCGATGCATCAGCTTTTGATCGGCTAGCACCAGCGCCATCATGGCTTCGACAACCGGGACACCGCGTATGCCGACACAGGGGTCATGGCGACCCTTGGTGATGATTTCGCTGGCCTCGCCGTCTCGTGTTACGGTCTCTACCGGGATCAGGATTGAGCTGGTCGGCTTGAACGCAACGCGCACGCGCACCGGTTGCCCGGTTGATATGCCGCCGGCAATACCGCCTGCATGATTAGCCAGAAACTCGGGTTGATCGCCTTGGCTCGGCCGCATCGGGTCGGCATTTTCTTCGCCGCGCAATGCCGCAGCCGCAAAGCCATCGCCAATTTCTATGCCTTTGACCGCATTGATGCTCATCATCGCGCTCGCCAGCGCCGCATCGAGCTTGGCATAAAGCGGCGCGCCCCACCCCGCAGGAACGCCCGTTGCAATGCATTCCACTACAGCACCCAGCGAGGAGCCATCCTTGCGTGCGCCATCGACCAGAGCTTCCCACCGCGCGGCAGCTTCCTTGTCCGGGCAGAAAAACGGATTGTTGCCAATCTCATTTGCATCAAAATTGGCCATATCGATAGCATCGCCGCCAATGGCGCTGACATAGGCAAGGAGTGTGACTTCCGGGATGACACGCCGCGCCACCGCTCCGGCCGCAACGCGTGACGCCGTTTCGCGCGCCGACGATCGCCCGCCGCCGCGATAGTCGCGAAAGCCATATTTGGCGTCATAGGCATAGTCGGCATGGCCCGGACGATAGGCCTTGGCGACCTCGCTATAATCTTTCGAGCGCTGATCGACATTCTCGATCATCAGGCTGATCGGTGTACCCGTCGTTTTGCCTTCAAACACGCCGGAGAGGATGCGGACCTGATCCGGCTCCTGCCGTTGGGTGGTGAATTTGGATGTGCCGGGGCGTCGCTTGTCGAGAAAGGGCTGGATGTCGCTTTCCGACAAAGCCAGCCCCGGAGGGCAGCCGTCTACCATCGCGCCGATGGCGGGGCCGTGGCTTTCTCCCCATGTGGAGAAGCGGAAGAGATGGCCGAAGCTGTTGAAACTCACCCTATTTATCCAGCGCGATGTCTGGCGCGTCTTCAGCCTTCATACCGATGACATTATATCCGGCATCGACATGATGGATTTCTCCGGTCACGCCGCTGGACAAATCGGAGAGCATATAAAGGCCCGCGCCACCCACATCATCAATCGTGACATTACGGCGCATGGGAGAGTTCAGCTCGTTCCATTTGAGGATATAGCGGAAATCGCCAATGCCGGATGCTGCGAGCGTCTTGATCGGGCCTGCAGAGATAGCGTTAACGCGGATATTCTCCGGCCCGAGATCCATCGCCAGATATTTGACCGAGGTTTCAAGCGCGGATTTGGCCACGCCCATGACGTTATAATGCGGGATGACCTTTTCTGCGCCATAATAAGAGAGCGTCAATATGCTGCCGCCCTCAGGCATCATGGCGCGCGCCCGTTTTGTGACCGCGACAAGGCTATAGGCCGAGATGTTCATCGTCAGCAGAAAATTTTCGAGGCTGGTGTCGACATAGTCGCCGCGCAGCTCGTTCTTGTCGGAAAAGCCAATAGCGTGAACGACGAAATCGAGCGTGTCCCAGCGTTCTCTAATTGTATCGAATGCGGTATCCAGCGCGTCCATATCCGACACGTCGCACGGCACCAGAAAATCTGAGCCTACTTCAGCGGCGAGCGGGCGTACGCGCTTTTCCAGAGCTTCACCCTGATAGGAAAACGCCATTTCTGCGCCTTGTGTATGGAGTGCTTTTGCGATTCCCCACGCCAGTGATTTGTCATTGGCAAGCCCCATGATGAGGCCCCTTTTGCCTGCCATCAAACCCGTCATGTGCCCTTAACCTCTTGTTCTGTTTTCATATCTTCATTTTCGCCCGCCGGAAATTCCGCCAGTGCCGCATTTAGCTCAGCGCCAATTACCATGCCTAGCCCCACGAGAAAGAAAAAAATGAGGGTAATCATAATCCCCGCCATGCTGCCATAGATGAGGTCATAGGTCGAAAGGGATGACAAGGTCCATGGAAGCAGCAATACTATGCCATACCACCAGAGGGCCGTGAACAGCGCACCCGGCCATTTGGGAAAGTCCGGCGCGCGATATATGCCGGGCGTGAGCGAATAAAATAAGGCGTAGAGCGCAATTATGAGAATGCCGAGCGGAACCAGCTTGGTGGCGGCCACGAAACTAATAGCATGATCTGCAAAGGGGGATATCCGGATGAGAAACTCCTCTATGCCTTCCAACGCCACTTGTGCAGTAAAAGCCGCCATGGTCAGAATAACGCTCAGAACAATCAAGCCAATGGCTCGGAGCCGATAGTGCCAGAAGGGGCGGCCACTTTTTGTGCCATAGGCGCGACGCACTATATCGCGGATCGTCTCGATAAGGTTCGCTGTGGTCAACAGCCCGACAACAATACCCAGCCAGAGGATATTCGACCCGGCCCGGTCGCTCAGAACATCCTCTATCGGGGTGCGTAGCGCATTGGCGACGCTCGGCGGAACAGCATAAAGAAACGCTTGGACAGCAGCCATGCCATCCTGAGTGCGACCCAATATATTGGCTATGGTCGCGGCAATCATGAAGAATGGGAAAAGCGCCAGCAAGGAGAGAAAAGCGAGGTTGCCAGCATGGATAAAGCCCTCGCTATACACGCCGACCATCACACGCCTTATGATCTCTCTGCTATAGGCTGCAGGGTAAATATGGCCTTGCCGGTCTCTCCAGCGAACCCCCCGTATCCCGTGGCGGTGCTTATGGCGACGCGCTTCGGGGGATATGGGGGAGTTTTCTGGCATGATGCTATGGCCTTGGCTAGACGCCCATGGAGCTGCGAATGGTGCGGTTATCTTTCCAGTCGGCCATAAACTGTTTCAGCGCCGGGTCATCGGCAGGCACATCGATCATCAATGTGACAAGCTGGTCGCCGCGGCCGCCGCTTTTAGTGGAAAAGCCCCTCCCTTTAAGCCGGAGCGTTTTGCCCGAACTGCTGCCTGCCGGAATGCCCAGCATGACGGGGCCATCCACGGTCGGCACTTTCAGCTTACCGCCATTTATGGCTTCGGACAGGGTGACAGGCAGGTCCAGCCGTACATCGTCGCCTTCGCGTTTGAAAAAGGCGTGATTGCGCACTTCGATAGTGACGATAGCATCGCCTGCACCGCCCGGCCCGGTCTGGCCTTTGCCGGCCAGACGCATCTGTGTGCCGTCTTCGACTCCGGCAGGGAGCTTGAGGTCGATTGTTTTGCCATCCTGTAGAGTGATACGCTGGCTTGCGAGTGTGGCAGCATCAATGAAATCGACCGCAAGACGATAATTGACATTGGCACCGCGCGGTGCTGCTCCGCCACCGCGTCCACGGCCAAAGCCGGAAAAGCCGCCACCGCCCTGGCCTGCGCCTGCCTGACGCCCGCTACCGCCGAATAACCCCTCGAATATATCGCTGAAATCGCCCCCGTTGTTAAATTCAAATCCGGACGATTGCCCTCTGCCCGGTCCATAGGCACCTCTGCTACCCCCGCCACCATAGCCGAAAGGCGCGGTCGGATTGCCATCGGCATCGATTTCACCACGGTCGAAGCGAGCGCGCTTGTCCTTGTCGGAAAGCAGGTCATAAGCATTGGTCGCTTGCGAGAAGCGCTCCGCTGCCTTGGGGTTGTCCGTATTGCGGTCAGGATGCAGCTCTTTCGCCAGCTTGCGATAGGCGGATTTGATCTCGTTCTCGCTTGCGCTGCGCGATACACCCAATATGCTATATGGATCGGCCATTATGCTTTGATAATCCGCTTCACTTTTGTTGTCATACACCATGTGGCGTACAGATCGGCTCGCTTCAAGAAGAAGCTGCATGGAAAATGTCATGTCGCCTCGACAGCGCGTCGCGCGCGCAGTAGGAAATAAGCATGACGAATGATCCTTTTGCACTGTTCGATGAATGGTATGCGCTGGCCCGCGAGCGTGAACTGAATGACAGCAATGCGCTGGCGCTGGCGACGGTGGATGCGCAGGGGCGGCCTTCTGTGCGCATGGTGCTGCTTAAAGGGCACGGACCGGAAGGTTTTGTCTTTTATACGAATTTCGAAGGGCGCAAGGCGGCAGATTTGCTTGCCAACCCGCAGGCGGCATTGCTTTTTCACTGGAAGTCCCTGCGACGGCAAATTCGCATTGAGGGCATCGTGTCGCGTGTTGATGATGCGACTGCTGATGCATATTTCGCCAGCCGTGGGCGCGACAGCCAATTGGGCGCGTGGGCGTCTGACCAATCGCGCCCGCTTGCTTCGCGTGATATATTTATGGCCCGCTATGAAGCGATGGCCACGAAGTTTGAAGGGCAGGATGTGCCGCGCCCGCCGCATTGGTCCGGCTTTCGCCTGACGCCCGGTCATATTGAGTTTTGGCAGGACCGCGAGCACCGACTGCATGAGCGTTGGGTGTATGAACCCGATGGACAGGGTGGCTGGAACAAGGGCATGCTCTATCCATGAGCCAAAAACAGCCGACATTAGAGCAACGGGGCCGTTTGACGCAGCGTGCGGCACTGGCCAGTGTGGCGGTTGCGAGCATATTGCTTGTGCTAAAAGCGGGCGCTTTCTGGCAAACAGGCTCCGTTGCTGTGTTGGGCTCGCTTGCCGATACCGGGCTCGACCTGGTGGCCAGTGTCGCGACATATATGGGGGTGCGCTATGCCGCCATGCCAGCGGACCACGACCATCGTTTCGGTCATGGCAAGGCAGAGGCGCTTGTCGCTCTGTTTCAGGTAACGCTTATCACTATCGCTGCCCTGGGGCTGGCATGGGAATCGACACGGCGGATGCTGTCCGGTGCATATAGCGCGCAGGCACCGGAGGTGGGTATTGGCGTTTCGATCGTTGCGATTGTTTTGAGCTTTGCGCTGGTCATATACCAGAAACGGGTGATCGCGCGCACCGGATCACTCGCTATCGGTACCGATAATCTGCACTATCAGTCTGATTTTTTTCTCAATCTCTCAGTGATCGTCGCGCTGGTGCTGGAACAATATATGGGGGTTAGCGGAGCTGATCCGGTCTTTGGCATCATCATAGCCATATGGCTGGCCTGGAATGCGTGGCGTTCCACCTCTGATGCTATTGATGACCTCATGGACAAGGAATGGTCCGTGGAGGAACGGCAGCATTTTCTCGATGTTGCGTCGCGGCACCCGAAGCTGGAAGGTATTCATGACATGCGTACCCGCACCAGCGGTGCGCTCCGCTTTGTGCAGTTTCATGCCTCGATGGACCCGGATATGTCGATACGTCAGGCCCATATCGTTATGGACGAGATTGAAGCCGAACTGCACAAGGCGTTTCCGGATGTCGATATATTCATCCATGCCGATCCGGAGGGTCATGTCGAGGATGGTGGTGATCCGTTGCGCGGTATGGAAGCACAGACATTATTGGCGGAAGAAGAAGCCGAGGCGGCTAAGAGCTAGGAAACAGCTTTATCAGGCGGGCAAGCGCGGCGCGCAATGGCACGCGTTCCTGCTGTGTCGATATACCCATGCGTACAACCACCAGCTTTTGGCTGGGCGACACCAATATATATTGGCCATGATGCCCTACAGCGCCGAACAGATCCTTGGGTGCCCAGCCGGGGAAGAGAGGATTTTCCGGGCCTTGCCGGTTGAGCCATATGTGTCCGCCATAAGCCGGATTGCGCAGAGACGGGCTGGTCATGAACGAAACCCAGCGGGCAGACAAAAGTTGGTGACCATTGACCCGGCCCTTATTGCGTAGAAGATCTCCAAAGCGCGCATAATCGCGCGGTGTCATATGCATCATGGCGCCGCCGATCATCGTGCCATGCGGGTCGAATTCCGGGGTTAGGCTGTGGAGACCTGCCGGAGCCATCAGTCGCCCCTCGATAAATTCCAGCATCGCCTTGCGGCGAATATCGGGGTTTTCGCTTGTTGTCAGCATGCGTGTCATCAGGTCACACAAGATGATCGTGTCGGCAGAGGAATAAACGAACATATTGCCGGCCGGGCGTGCCACAGGCTTGGATTCGGCATAGGCAGCCATATCCTGTGCACCGTCGGTAAAGAGCATGCGCACCGTATCGCTCTCATAGCGGGGCGTGGCATCTTCCTTATGTTCAAGGCCGGAGGTCATTTGCAACAAATTGCGCAAGGTTATGGAGCCGCGGGGATCGCCGGGCTGGCTCCATGCCTTGACTGGCACAGGGGCATCAAGTGCCAGCCGTCCATCAGATACCATCAGCCCGACAAGCGCTGCGGTCACGGTTTTGCCCAGTGAACGTGAGAGGAGTCTGGTTTCCTGCTCTATGCCTTCGCCATAACGCTCGGCGACAATCTTGCCGTTATACATGACAACCAATGCCTGCGTTGCACCGACATTCTCTTCGTCGAAAATCGGTTCTATGGCTGTCGCGAATGTCGCTGTGCTAATGCCCGTCGTCTTTTCAAGCGTGACATAATGCGCTGACTTGCCCGATTGTGCGTCGCCAGGGTGAAATGGCGAGGCGAGCATTGCACATAGAAACAGGGCAGCGCTTGCGCGCCAGAGGGTTTTGCTGTTGATGGAGCGCGTCATGGCCACGCATTTACCACATTTACTCTAAAAGGGCAGTCATGGATCGCGTTAAAATCATCAAATGGCTGGCGCTTGCGTTATTGGGCGGGACTATAGTCTATGTGGTCTGGCAATGGTCGCATTGGCGCGCCTTGGGCGAGGCGGGGTCTGCTTATGCTGCGCGCATCACCTGTTCCTGTCGCTATGTGCAGGAGCGCAGCGCGGAAAGCTGCACGCGCGATATAGAAGAAGACGGGTCGCTCGTGTCCATGACCGAAGTGCCGGATGAAAAGGCCATTATCGGCAGCGTGCCATTATTGGGGCGGGCAAAAGCGCAGTTCAGGCCGGGCTATGGCTGTGTCATGCGGCCGGAATGAGCCGATCGATCGCACTATATGTCTGCGCGATCCAGCCGCCGCCTAATATGCGTTCGCCATCATAAAATACTGCCGCCTGCCCCGGTGCGACGCCATATTCTGCTGTGTCAAAGATCAGGCGGTCGCCTTCGAGCCGTGCGGGTACGGGCTTGGCAAGCGAACGCACCTTTGCCTGTAGCGGGCCGGAAAAGTCTCCGCCCAGCCAGTTAATCTCGTTGATCTGCGCCTGATCGACTGCGAGCGCCGCTTTGGGCCCGACGATGACGCGGCGATGCGGCGCGTCAATTTTGATGACATAGAGCGGCTCGGGCTGGCCGCCAATATCGAGGCCCTTGCGCTGGCCGACCGTATAATGGATCAGCCCCTTGTGCCGCCCCAGCACGGTGCCATCAAGGTGTACAATCTCGCCATCGGCATCGGCTTCAGGGCGGATTTTGCGTACGATGGCGGCATAATCGCCTTCGGGTACGAAGCAGATGTCCTGACTGTCCGGTTTCATCGCAACGGCGAGGCCGAGTTCCGCCGCGATTTCACGCACCTGTCCCTTGGGCAGGCCGCCCAGGGGAAAGCGCAGATAATCGAGCTGGTCTTGCGTGGTGGCGAACAGGAAATAGCTTTGGTCTCGGGCCGGGTCGGCGGCGCGATGAAGTTGTGCTGCGCCATCCGGGCCGATTGCGCGCTGAACATAATGACCGGTGGCGAGGCAATCCGCGCCAAGATCGCGCGCCATTGTGAACAAATCCGTGAATTTGACGCCCATATTGCATTTGACGCAGGGAATGGGGGTGCGCCCTGCCATATATTCGTCAGCAAAATCCTCGATCACGGATTCGCGGAAGCGGCTTTCATAGTCGAAAACATAATGCGCTATGCCGATACGATCTGCCACAGCGCGGGCATCGCGAATGTCTTGCCCTGCGCAACAGCTGCCCGTGCGGCCCACAGCAGCGCCATGGTCATAGAGCTGAAGCGTGATACCGATCACCTCTGCGCCGGTTTGTGCGGCCAATGCTGCAACAACGCTCGAATCCACGCCGCCAGACATCGCCACGACGATTTTTCGGGCGGAAAAGGGCGTATCTAGCTGAAAATCAGCGGCATGGGAAAGCGGTGTCATGCTGGGCATATAGAAACGCCAGCGCCAGTATGCACCCCTTTTGTGCCGGTTTCTCGTGCCTGATGCAGATATTAACCAGCTTGTTAGGAAAGGCTAACAGCACATAACCAGGCAATTTACCTGACTTTATTCATTTTCCCGTAGTTTCCTCACTTATGGATTTGAGTTTCACCTTGAAGCCGCGAGGCAGGGCATCCCGTTGGGTTGCATCGCTGGCGGATATTGAGGCGGCGGCAGAGCAGCGACGCACGATGAGTGCATGCGGTACTGCTGCGGACTTCCTGCGGGGGCAGGCGTATCAGTCCGAACTGGTTCATGCTCTGGCGCATGTTGCTGCACCAGAAAAGCGCGGTTTGATCGACACCGTGATCCTGGACGGAAGTTTTAATCCGTCCGTAGCACATCAACTGTTGGTGGGGAAAAGAGGGTGAAGATGCCGTTAACCTTCGTGCTTTAGCCGATGTTCAAGGCTGGACTGCATAAGGGACGACATCGAACACATAAACACAGGCCCCGCGCCGTTGATTGAGGTAGTAATGATCGAGAACCAGAAAATCCGACCCGCACAAGTAGTCGGTCCACTGGGTGAACCCCTGACGCTGGATTCGTTGCCCCCTCCGGGGACAACCCGTTGGGTGGTACGTCGTAAAGCCGAGGTGGTCGCCGCTGTTAATGGTGGCTTGCTCAGTGTCGATGAAGCCTGCGAGCGCTACTCGCTGACTCTGGAAGAATTTGCCGGCTGGCAGCGCGCTGTGGATCGCGCAGGAATGCCTGGACTGCGCGTGACGCGCATACAGCATTATAAATCTCTCTACGAACGCCAGCAGCGTTATTGATACCCGGTTGTTGCCCGCCTTGCAGTACTAAGGATGCGAGGTGGGCAATTTCCTATCCTTTATGTGATATATTGTGCGACGACTGACCGCTTGCCTTATGGGCAGGCGGTCGTTTTTGTGTTTGGACAATAGCATTCCCCTTACAGTGCCTTATTCCCGCCATGCTGCCGCGGAACCCTATCATTGCTGACGCGTTATATTGATCAGAGCATAGATTTGTTCGTCAGCATCGGAAATAAAGGAGATTGGAAATGGGGTTGATACTTTGGTTGATAGTAGGCGGTGTTATCGGTTGGCTTGCCAGCCTGATCATGCGCACTGATGCGCAACAGGGTATTTTTATGAATATTATTGTTGGTATTGTTGGCGCATTTATTGGTGGCCTTCTGATCTCAGGTGGTTCTATTGGCAATGGATTGACGTTGAACAGTTTTCTTGTTTCGCTCCTGGGTGCCGTGGTGTTGCTGGGCGTGGTGAATCTCATCCGTCGAGGCTCTGTGCGCTGACACGCTGACCCTTCTCGCCCTGCTATCGGGCCGTTATTAAAACTCAGGGAGAGGCCCGTATCTGCGGGCCTTTTTCATATTTCCGCCATATTGGTTCAACTCATGTTCACTAACGAAGCCTAAAGGAAGGCTCGACACTTGATTTGACCGGATTCCGCTCCCATCTTATAGTCGCTATTCGATATGACACTGGGTCATAATGAGGTTGAAACTCGCGCTTAGCAGGCGACCAGATCAAGCATTAGGTGACGACTGTAACGTCATTACGGGCTTATTGCTCGTGTAGGGAAGGCAGACATGAATTTCGAGTCCGGGTTTGCAGGGGACAGCTTTGAGGCTGATGAAACCCGGCTAAAACAGCGCAAGCGGTTGATTCTTATCGTTTCTGCTGGATTGACTGTGTTGGTGGCTGCGCTTGTGATTGGCTATTGGGGTAGTAATAAACAGGCCGCAGATACGCCGAACCTAGTCCCACGTGTGACTGTTGTTACGCCGGGAAGCGGCACTGTGTCATCCGTGATTAATGCAACGGGCACGATCGCTGCGCGCCGGGAGATGCCGATAGGTGTTGTTGGCGAAGGAGGGCAAGTCGCCGCCGTGTTGGTTGAGCCAGGCGATTGGGTAAAAACGGGTCAGGTGTTGGCGCGTATCGAACGGTCTGTACAATCGCAACAGCGCGCCTCATTGGCGGCGCAACTTCAGGTGGCGCGCGCGGATGCGCAGTTGGCGCAAAATGACCTCGACCGTGCGCTGGCGCTGGTTTCTCGTGGTTTCATCAGCAAGGCAGACCTTGACCGCAAGACCGCGACGCGTGATGCCGCCAATGCGCGCGTGCGTGTAGCAGAAGCGCAATTGCAGGAACAGAGCGCAAGGTTGGGACGGCTCGACCTTCGCGCACCTGCTGCGGGTCTTGTGCTCACGCGCGATATTGAACCCGGGCAAGTGGTCTCGGCGGGAAATGGTGTGCTTTTCAGATTGGCTAAAGGCGGACAGATGGAATTGCTCGCCCGTTTGAGCGAGGCAGATCTGGCACGTCTCTATGTTGGTGCTTCCGCTTCTGTTACCCCGGTGGGAGCAACGCAGAGTCATGAAGGCGAGGTGTGGCAGGTCTCTCCGGTCATTGATCCACAAAGCCGACAGGGAAATGCGCGGATAGCACTGCCTTATCATAAAAATTTGCGGCCTGGCGGATTTGCTTCCGCGCGTATCGTGAGCGGTCAGTCACAAGCCGCTATATTGCCGGAGTCTGCTATCCAGAATGATGCCAATGGCAGCTATGTCTATATTGTTAATGATGAAGGCATAGTCGAGCGCCGTGAAATCAAGATTGGGCATGTATCTGCAAAAGGTGCGGCTGTATCTGAAGGGCTAACCGGGCAGGAAAAGATTGTTGCATTGGCTGGCGGCTTTCTTGCGCCGGGGCAGAAAGTATTGCCGGAACTCGAAAATAACAAACCGCAGAGCAAATAGCCGACGCTGCAAATGTAGCGTACAGATCGCGGAAAGGCCTGTCAGATGAACTTTAGAAATATATCGAGCTGGTCTATCCGCAATCCGGTGTTGCCACTGGTGTTGTTCGCGGCGTTGTTGCTGGCGGGCGTTGTGTCCTTCATTCGCATGGACATCAATAATAACCCTGACATCAGCTTCCCGGCTGTTCGTATTGTCGTAGGTCAACCCGGCGCTGCGCCGGCAGAGCTGGAAACGCAGGTGACGCAGCGCGTCGAAGCCGCAGTGCGTGGTATTAATGGTGTCGATGAGATCATCTCTTTTGCCCGTGAGGGCAGCAGTTTCACGATGGTGCAGTTCGCCATAGGCACGCCGGTTGACCGTGCCGTGAATGATGTGCGCAACGCCGTGTCCGAGATTCGCAGCGATTTGCCAGACGGGATATTGGAACCACAAATTACCCGTGTCGATATTGCAGGCGGCCCGATTGCCTATTTCGGCGTCGAAACTACGGATATGACTCTGGAACAGCTTAGCTGGTTCGTGGACAATGTTGTCGCCAAGCGGCTTCTGGGTATTGAAGGCATGGCGGCGGTCAGTCGTAGCGGCGGTGTGTCGCGCGAAATCCGGGTCATATTGAAACCGGACAAGATACAGGCTCTGGGGATTACGGCGCCGCAGATCAACCAGCAGCTGCGCCAGATGAACATCAATGCAGCGGGCGGGCGCACAGAAATTGGTGGTGCTGAGCAGTCTGTGCGTGTGTTGGGCAATGCACAAACCGCTTATGCATTAGGCCAAACGCAGATTCAGATATCTGGTGATCGTTCTGTACGTCTGGATGAGATCGCCGATGTCCGTGATATGTATGCCGAGCAGCGTTCCATTTCGTTGATGAATGGGCGACAGGTTACTAGTATCTCGCTTGAGAAATCCAAAGGCGCCTCGGATATCAGCGTGTATGATGCAGCGCTGAAAGAACTCGACGCAATCGTGAAAGAGAACCCCAAAGTCCGGTTTACCGGGCTGTTCACCAGTGTGGAATATACGCGTGGACAATATCATTCGGCGATGACCGCTATGGTGGAAGGCGCATTTCTCGCTGTTGTAGTTGTGTATCTTTTCCTGCGGGATTGGCGTGCTACCTTCATTTCCGCATTGGCTATTCCGCTTTCGGCCATACCGGCTTTCTGGTTTATGGATATGATGGGCTTTACGCTCAACACCTTGTCCCTGTTGGCGCTTAGCCTTGTTGCTGGTGTGCTTGTCGATGATGCCATCGTTGAGATTGAGAATATCGTGCGCCATATGCGCATGGGTAAATCCGCCTATCAGGCGTCGATTGATGCTGCAGATGAAATTGGTCTGGCTGTGGTGGCCACGACCATGTCTATCGTCGCTGTGTTTCTGCCCGTCGCGCTCATGCCGGGTATATCGGGGCAGTTTTTCATCCAGTTTGGCATGACCGTCGTTGTCGCGGTGCTTATCAGTCTTGCTGTAGCCCGCATGATTACGCCTATGGTTGCGGCTTATTTTCTTGAGGCACAGGGAGAAGCCAGTCATGGCGAAGGTCCGTTGATGGACCGCTATATGAATGTTCTCAGATGGTCGCTTGAACATCGCTGGAAGATTGTGCTGTTCGGTGGCGGAGGGGCATTTTTGGCTACAATTCTGGCTTTTGCGACACTGCCCTTCACCTTCCAGCCTACGCTGAATACCGATTATAGTCGGATCAATGTTGAGCTGGTGCCGGGCACTACACTGGATCAGAGCCGCAAGGTAACACAACAAGTCGTGGATATTCTGGCCGAAGATGAAGAGGTGATTGATGCGGTTTTCGCGAACATTCAACCTACAGAATCAAAAATATATCTGACATTGCGCAAGGATCGCCCGATCAGCAGTGTGGAGTGGGAGCGAAGCACCGGGCCGAAACTGGCGCAGGTTGCGGATGCACGCGTGAGTTTTCAGGCGCAAGATGGTGGCGGTCCAGGCAGCGGGCGCGACATAACCATCATGCTGGGCGGCGATGATGCGGAGCTATTGGAGCAAACTGCGCAAAAGCTTGTGCAGGAAATGTCGGGCGTGTCCGAGATACGGGCGCCACGGCTTAATGGGAACATCAAACGCCCGGAAATTATCGTCAAACCACGCATGGATCTGGCTGCTGATCTGGGCGTAACGACTATATCCTTGAGTCAGGCTATCCGTATCGCAACGCTTGGAGATATTGACCAGAACAGCGCAAAATTCTCTCTTGCTGACCGTCAGGTGCCCATCCGTGTTTCTATTGATGAAGATTCGCGGCGCGATATATCGACCATCGAAAATATGCCTGTGCCCACAGCAAATGGTGGTTCTGTCCCGCTCAAGCTGGTGGCGGACATCAGCTTTGGTGCCGGGCCTACGGAAATTCGCCGATATAATCAGGTACGGCGGGTAGTGATCGGTGCTGATCTTGCACCCGGTATTGTCACCAGTGATGCGATGAACAAAATCGAGCAGTTGCCAACTTATGCTAATCTGCCGCAGGGGGTGCGCAGGCTGGAAGTTGGAGATACCAAATGGCAAGCGGAGTTGTTTAACAATTTTGTGGTTGCCGTGCTCTCGGGCATATTGCTTGTACTTGCTGTATTGATCTTGCTTTATAAGAGGGTGACACCACCTTTTGTGAATCTGGGTTCGCTGCTTTTGGCTCCCTTGGGCGGTGCGTTGGCGCTGCATCTCACTGGTAACCCCATTTCCATGCCTGTGCTGATTGGCACTTTGATGCTGTTGGGTATTGTTGCGAAGAACTCGATTTTGTTGATCGATTTTGCACTTGAGGAGATGGCCAAGGGCGTTTCCAAATATGATGCAATTATTGATGCCGGGCATAAACGCGCCCAGCCTATCGTGATGACCACCGTAGCGATGGTCGCAGGCATGGTGCCTACAGCCATCTCGCTTTCCGGCGATTCGGCATGGCGCGCACCCATGGGCGTTACCGTGATTGGCGGGCTTCTTCTCTCGACATTGTTGACCTTGCTCATTGTGCCGGCCTCTTTCAGCCTTGCTCTTGGATTTGAAGAGAAAATCGGGCCTCATCTGCGCAAGCGGCTGCTCACCTATAAGCCAGGTGATGATGCAGCCGACCGGGCGGCACAAGAGCCTGCCGAATAAAAGATGCACAGATAAATATGCGCGCGCCTTGCAACGGTTGCGTGGATCGTCTGTTATCATGTCAATGACATCATCTGCTTCGCCCATATCAGATATCGAACAGCCCGACCGCCGTATGCATATGGTCGCGACCGGAATGTTGATTGTGATGGCGTTGGTGTTTGTCGCCGCGCGCTGGTTTGAGGGGGTGCACCCTGCTGTCGGTTTCGTGCAGGCCTTCGCGGAGGCGGCAATGGTTGGCGGACTGGCGGACTGGTTTGCTGTAACAGCCTTATTTCGCCATCCACTGCGTTTGCCCATTCCGCATACGGCGATCATTCCGCGCAACAAGGACAGGATCGGCGACGCGCTGGCGGTTTTTCTGCGCAGTAACTTTCTTGTGTCTCATGTCGTGGCGCGGCGCATGGGGCGGCTCGATGTTGCGGGCGCAGTCGGTCGCTTTCTGGCACAGCCCGATGGCAACGTGGCGGGCAGGTTGAGGCTGGGTGCGTCGCGGCTCGCGGCGGATATATTGGAGGCTATGGATCAGGAGCGGCTGGGCGGCATGGCCAAGGGCGCACTGGTGCAGCGGCTCAGCGCGCTCAATCTGGCGCCATTGCTGGGGCAGGCGCTTGATGCCGCGATGCGCGAGGGCCGGCATGAGCCTGTGCTGGATAATGGCATAAGATGGGCGGCGCACACGCTCGATGCGCATGCCGATATGATCCGTGAGATGGTCCATGAACGTGCTGGTGCGATCATGCGCTTCACCGGACTGGACGAGAAACTTGCCAATGCGATTATCGACGGGTTGCTCAAGCTTCTGCTGGAGATGGAGGCAGATCCGCAGCATCCGATGCGTCTGCGTGCGCTTGATGGCATGGGGCGGTTGGCGTGGCGGCTCCAGCATGAGCAGGACATGCAGGAACAGGTTGCGGCGATCCGCGATGAGATCATCGCCAACCCGGCGATGCAGCGTTGGATTGATGGGTTGTGGGAGCAGGGGCGGGCGGCGCTTTTAAAAGCTGCGCGCGATCCGGACGCTGCGCTTGCCGGACGACTTGGCGAAGTGATGAAACAGGTGGGGGCAAGTCTGGAACGCGATATACGGTTGAAAGCCATCATTAACCGCTTTGCGCGCCGCGCTGTTGTCGGGCTGACGGCGAGCTATGGCGATGGTATAGTCAAGCTGGTGAGTGAAACCGTGCGCGGATGGGACGCGCAGACCATCACTGACCGGCTGGAGCGCACAGTAGGTCGTGACCTGCAATATATCCGCGTGAACGGCACATTGGTAGGCGGCTTGGTGGGGCTGGTAATCCATAGTTTTGATGTATGGATGTAAGCTGAGTTGGCCCGCCACGAACGCCTGAGACAGCGTACATGGCGGGCGTGTTGCTCAAAAGGCCTTTTGGACACCGATAGTGAACGACCAATTGCCTTCCATCTGCGGACCGTTGAGGTCCTGATAAAAAGGTGCGCCCAGCTCAATACCCAGACGATAGCCCTTCAGCGCGCCGCCCGTGGCGATCATATTCGCGCCGACGTAAGCATCCAGCCGTTCCCCGCCATAATTGTCAGGGTTGGCGGTTTGTACCGGCGCCATGATATTCGGGTCGATGCCATGTACCCGGCCTGTGGTTCGCCCTGCGACGCGTAGTGACGCGCTGACCCACGGCGCAAGCCTGTAGCTCGCCCATGCGGTGCCCATATGCACGTCACCCAGACGATAGCCATCATCATTGGTGCCGGTGCGGATGGTGGCCTGATATTGTGCGCCATAACCAAAAGCGTCCTTAATGCCCTTGACCGTGATGCCGGGCAGCAGATCCCATGTGCCCGAACCCATTTGCATCGAATAGGGCAGGCGCAGTGTCGGTGTCATGTTCATCGGGGTGAGAACCTCGCCGGTTTTGTGGGTCGAGCCAGTAGGCAGGCTAAGCCCGGCACGCACATTTACCTCAAAGTCATGGCTTTTCGTGAGCGGGAAAAGCGCCGCAACAGTCGTGTCGCCAAAGCCCTTGGGGCTTGTCGTGAAGCCACCCAGAACATTAGTGCCCATGCCGCCCTGATACGTGCGATGGGGCATCTCTTTGGTGATATAATGCCCCATCGCCATCAGCGTGACCCAGTCTGTGGGGGCGTACATGGCGCCCAGCATATGCATGTCTGTGCGCATTTCCAGCGGCACGACGCGCAGCGTTGGGGGCATGCCCGGCATTCCGGCAAAGCGATTGGGGATGGTGGTAACGATAGTATCCGGGGCAATGGTGTCGGTGCCGATACGGGTGCCGCCCATGTCCATATGCATGAAACGGTATGAGACCATGAATTCGCCTGCCTGATGCGTATGGTCTGCCATCACGCCGATAGGAGCATGAGAATCGGGTGTGTCATCTGCGTGCGCAAGGGCAGGAAGTGTGAGCGCCGCAAGGGCGATAGTGGTTCTGAACATAGAAAATCCTGTAGAAAATCTGGATGGAATGAGGCTGATGTATACGCGTCAAGATGTCAGCTATTGCTGGGCTTAGCGTACAGCCAGCCAGGGCATTGCGTTGCCGCTTGGGCGCGGCGTTTAATGCGTAGCGATATAGGCGATCAGGCCCGGGCAGGCGGCCCGCGTAATGGGGGGCGGAGATAGGCTGGCTGCTTGAACCATGGTTCTGGTGCTATGAAAAGCGCCGCCAGAAACGTGAACGCAATGGCATTACCGAGTAATATCGCATCTGTCGCCGCCAGTTCTGATCCCGCGACTGACGCAAAGGCGCAAACCATATTGTTTGTGCCCTTGCCATCTGGCGTTTGCTGATGCTCGCTGTCAGATCCGATGGGTATTTCGATGGTTGTCGTGGCCGGACCATAGCCGGTACACAGGCTCACGACGAGCGTGTTATTCTGCTGCGTCGGCATATAGCCGGATGGCACGAGCAGCTTCATCAGCAATGCGGCTGCAATCAGCAGCATGGCAACTGTACGATAATGATTGGCAAGGCAACGAAGGCTGTTCACGGGCGAGCACCTACGCTTTTGCAGGGCATATGTCACGACAGAATTATGCACATGGCATGATGGTTGTAATGATATGGTCGATTTGGCACGACAAGACTGACTTTATCTGCTACGGGCGCGGGATCACACCGAAATTTGCATGCAAGCCTTCGTTGTGACTGAGAGACTTTTCGCGCTCCCGCTTGCCTACGGGAGACTGTCTCTGACCTGCATTAATGCTATTTCGCCATGTCGTTTTGCTATCATTGGGCAGCATAGCGCATGAGCCGTGCAATCAACATTGATGCGACCGTTGAGGACGTTACGGCCAGCTGCGTGAAGCATAATATCGGCATTTCATCGATAGAACCATTGCAGTCAGGCGGTACACGGGTTGTATTGAACAACAGCGATGATGCAGAAAAACTCCGTCGCCGCATGAAGGGTCAGATAATCGCTGGGCTGGTTGTGCGCTCGGGCCTCTATATGGCTCGGCCCCCGCTTTCGCAGCGCTAGGCGTTGCACCGGTTTCAAGTGCGTTGGCCGGGCTGGGCGGCGCACCTGTCTTATTCATACCCCGGCCCGGACTATGCTGATTGCTCTGCTGAGAGCAACAGCGCACTACTAAGGAAATATCTATGCCTATCGGCACCGTAAAATTTTTTAATGCAGACAAGGGCTATGGCTTCATCGCCCCTAATGAAGGCGGCGATGATGCCTTTGTCCATATCACTGCGGTAGAGCGCGCCGGCCTGCGCACTTTGGACAAGGACCAGCAGGTCTCTTATGATCTGGAAGAAGATCGTCGTGGCAAAATGGCCGCTGTGAATATCCAGCCCGCCTGATCTTTTCGATCGCGAATATAAGAACGGCGCGAGTGCTTCTCGCGCCGTTTTTGTTTGAGCCTGCTATCTGTTTACCCGTCGCTGACCCGCTCGATATCAGCGCCAACGGCCTGCAGTTTTTCTTCCAGCCGTTCATAGCCGCGATCAAGATGGTAGACGCGGTTTACCTGAGTTTCGCCACCCGCGACCAGCCCTGCCAATATCAGGCTCATTGAGGCGCGCAGGTCCGTTGCCATAACGGGGGCACCGGTCAACTTCGTAATACCGCGCACAACGGCGGTGCGGCCATTGACGGAAATATCCGCGCCCATACGCGCCAGCTCGGGCACATGCATGTAGCGGTTCTCGAAGATGGTTTCGGTGAGCAGGCTTGCGCCATCTGCCTGCGTCAGCATCGACATGAATTGCGCTTGCATGTCGGTCGGGAAGGCGGGGAAGGGTGCGGTAGAAAGCGCTGTTAATGGTTTCAAGGGACCATTGGCAGCAATACGGATGCTTTTGCGCCCTGTTTCGACCTCGACACCGCAATCGCGCAGTGCGGTGAGTACAGCCTGCATATCGTCCGGCTCGGCACCGACGAGATCGACATCGCCGCCGGTAATCGCTGCCGCGCAGGCATAGCTGCCGACTTCGATCCGGTCGGGCATGACGGCATAAGTCGCACCATGTAGCCTCGGTTTGCCGGTCACGACCAGATGGTCTGTGCCAATGCCTTCAATATCCGCGCCCATGGCGACGAGCAGACGGCACAGGTCGACAATCTCTGGTTCGCGCGCGGCATTACCCAAAATGCAGGTGCCGCTTGAAAGCACTGCTGCCATCAGCGCATTTTCGGTCGCACCGACAGACACCACCGGGAATGTATATTCGCCGCCGGGCAGGCCGCCATCGGGCGCCGAAGCTTTGACATAGCCTGCCGCGATTTCGATGACCGCGCCAAAGGCTTCGAGCGCTTTCAAGTGCAGGTCGATCGGGCGGTTGCCGATGGCGCAGCCACCGGGAAGCGATACGGTTGCCTCGCCCGCGCGCGCCAGCAATGGGCCAAGCACGAGGATGGAGGCGCGCATTTTGCGTACAATGTCATAGGGCGCGACGGTCGAGGTGATCCGGCCTGCGCGCAGGGTCATCACCCGGCCAAAATCTTCAGGCCGTGCGCCCTCGATCATCGTCGAAGCGCCGAGCTGATTGAGCAGATGGCCGAAGCTGTCCACATCGGCCAGACGCGGGAGGTTGCGCAGCGTCAGGGGTTCGTCGGTCAGCAGCGCACAGGGCAGCAGTGTCAATGCCGAGTTTTTTGCGCCGGAAATGGGGAGGCGGCCTGTCAGGCGATTGCCGCCGCGAATGATGATACGGTCCATCGCATGGCTATTAACGGCAAATCCGCGCTGCGCAAGTGCGCGCGGATTTGCGCTATGCTTCTCGTGTCCGCATCCTTTGGCTACCGGCCATTAACCTTGTTTTGCTATGTTTGGTTACGCAACTGGCAAAGGCGAACGCGCGATGATTGGATTTGCTGCACTCACATACGGAATGTTGATGAGCTTTATATTCTCAACGCTCCACAACAATGAAAAGCGGTACCAGAACAGCCCGCCAATCATGCTGGCCATGGGCTATTTTCTGGTTGGCGTTACCGCGACAATTTCCGCAGTGCTTTTTGGCGCGGCTCTATCGAAACTGATGTAACGGTCAAGCCAGCAGCTCGACATCCCAATAGAGCCAGTCGCGCCAGCTTTCGTGCAGATAATTGGGCGGGAAGGCGCGGCCATATTCCTGCAATTGCCAGTTGGTCGGGCGGATCGGCTGCACATGCAGCTTCATATGCGCTTCCTTGGGTGTGCGCCCGCCCTTCTTCAGATTGCAAGGCGAACAGGCGGTGGCGACATTTTCCCAAGTGGTGCGTCCGCCCGCGCGGCGTGGGACGACATGATCGAAGGTCAGGTCTTTCAGGCTGCCGCAATATTGGCAGGAGAATTTGTCGCGCAGAAACAGGTTGAAGCGCGTGAAGGCCGGATAATGGCTGGGCTTTACATATTGTCTTAGCGCTATGACCGATGGGATTTTCATATCCAGATTAGGGGAATGCACCTCCCGGTCATAGGTCTCGACAATGTTTACACGGTCGAGAAAAACCGCCTTTATGGCGGTTTGCCAAGGCCAGAGGCTCAGGGGATAATAGCTGAGCGGTGTGTAATCGGCGTTGAGTACAAGCGCCGGGCAGCTTTCCAGATGCCGCGTTTCGTCCGGTCTTATAAGGTCGGGATGGTACATAGGTTCATCGTCCCCCTTGCTGCGTCATGCTATTCGCCGATAAGCATGACAGCGCTATGACAACATTAACTGAGTCTCTGCGTCAAGAGTCTGTATGACAATTGCGCATGATATACCGCATATAGTGAGGCTGGTAACGCGTTTTGCGCCCAGCCCGACGGGGAGGTTGCATATTGGTCATGGCTGGTCGGCGCTGACGGCGATGGATATGGCGCGCACGGCAGGCGGCGTGCTGCGATTGCGGATTGAGGATATTGACGGGGTACGCTCACGCCCGGAACATGTTGCAGGGATAGTCGAGGATTTGCACTGGCTGGGCGTGGTATGGGATGGGAATGTCGTTTTTCAGTCGCAGCGGTTGGCGCGCTATGAAGCGGCGCTGGACAGGCTGCGGGCGCAAGCACTGGTCTATCCCTGTTTTTGTACCCGCGCAGAAATAGCCGCCGAAATTGCTGCGAGCGGGTCTGCGCCGCATGGACCTGAAGGATCGATCTACCCCGGCACCTGTCGCTCTTTGAGCGAGGGGGCACGGGTTGAACGGTTGGCACGTGGCGATGCGCATTGCTGGCGCATTGATATGGGGCAGGCGGTCAAGCGGGCAGGAACGCTGCTCTGGCAGGATATGGACGCAGGCGAGATTGTGGCGCGGCCAGCGCTGGTGGGTGATGTTGTGGTGGCGCGCAAGGACGCACCAACCAGCTATCATCTCGCGGCGACCGTTGATGATGCGGATATGGGCGTCACGCATGTGCTGCGTGGTGATGATCTGCGGGCGGCGACCGACATTCATCGGTTGTTGCAGGCGTTACTGGGTTTGCCCGTTCCATTTTATCGCTTTCATCCTTTGCTGGTAGATCAAGACGGCAAACGCCTTGCCAAGCGTTCCGGCAGTGTCAGCCTGGCGGAGCTGCGTGAGCAGGGCATGGACCCTGCGCAACTGTGTGATGATTTGCGCGCTCATCGCTTTCCGGTTGGCATCCAGCTGGCAAGTGCTTAAAAGGAAGCCATGAATATATTACTGATCCTGTTATTGATCGCTGCCATGGGCGCGACTGTGTTCATGCTCATCAAGGGTATTGTCACGTTTCTCAAGACGACCGAGGCCGAGCTGAATTCTGATGAGAGCGGCCCCAGCGCTTCCAGCCTCAAGCAGAATAAGGCGATGTTTGGCCGCATCATGTTTCAGGCGATTGCGGTCATTATCGTCGCCATATTGCTGATAGCAAAAGGCGGAAACTGAGTATGCGACATAAAGCTTCATGGTGAAGCTCAACAAAATCTATACCCGCACTGGCGATGATGGCACGACCGGGCTGGTCGATGGTTCGCGCGTGGCCAAATGCGATGCGATCATGCAGGCCATTGGTGATGTTGATGAAGCCAATAGCGCGCTTGGTGTTGCTATCGCCGCGCTGGGCGAATGTAATGAGTCAGCATTGCTTTTTCGTGTGCAAAATGACCTGTTTGATCTGGGTGCGGACATCGCAACGCCGCTTGCTGATGAAGACCCGGAATGGGCGTTGCGGATTACGCCCACACAGGTTGACAGGCTTGAGCAGGAGATAGACGCGCTTAATGGTGCATTAGAGCCGCTAAACAGCTTTATATTGCCGGGCGGTGCGCCTGCCGCTGCTGCGGTTCATCTCGCCCGCGCCATTACGCGGCGCGCAGAGCGCAGCATAGTGGCTGCTGCGCAAGTGCGCGAGGTTAGCGAACCGGCACGTAATTATCTCAACCGGCTTTCCGACCTGCTGTTCGTCATGGCGCGCTATGTGAACCTGAAGCCGGAAATGGGCGGTAAAGGTGACGTGAAATGGGTGCCCGGCGCATCACGTTAGCCAGAATATCATTGCAAGGCTGATATTGTGTATGGAATTTTGTGCACCGCACGCTAGTAGAGTTGCCGTTAACGGAAACGGAAGGGAATCGGAATGAATGCTATCGGAGTTATCGGAGCAGGCTTGATGGGCGGCGGGATTGCGCAGATTTCAGCGCAGGCAGGCTATAAGGTCTTTTTGTCGGATGTGGGCATGGAGCAGGCGCAAAAGGGCAAGGATGGTATTGCGAAGATACTTGGCAAACAGGTTGAAAAAGGGAAAATGGAACAGACGACGCTGGACGAAGTGCTGGCGCGCATTCAGCCTGTTGCGGACCTTGCTCCGATGAGTGACGCTCAGATTATTATCGAGGCAGCGACGGAGCGTGAGGAGATTAAAGCCAAGGTTTTCGATAATGCCAGCAAGGTTTTGAGCAAAGACGCCATACTTGCCAGCAATACCTCCTCTATTTCGATTACACGACTTGCCAGCTACAGTGCTGACCCCGCCCGTTTTATCGGTATGCACTTCTTTAGCCCGGTTCCGCTCATGCCATTGCTGGAAATTATTAATGGACTGGCGACGGCAGAGGCTACCACCAAAGCGGCCTTCGATTATGGTGAGCGTGTTGGCAAGCAGGTCATCGTAGCAGCGGACAGCCCCGGTTTCGTAGTCAACCGTATCTTGTTGCCGCTGCTTAACGAGGCGTTTTTTGCTGTTGGTGAGAGGCTGGCGTCAATTCCCGATATCGACAAGGGTGTAAAGCTTGGCCTTGGCCATCCTATGGGGCCGCTGACTCTTGCTGACATGGTTGGGCTTGATGTCTGCATCAATGTGCTGAAGGTCTATCAGGAAGATTTTGGCGATCCCAAATATCGTCCCGCGCCAATTTTGACGAAGATGGTCGAAGCAGGCTGGCTTGGCCGCAAAACGGGCAAGGGCTTTTATGATTATTCGGGGGATACACCTGTTCCCAGCTTCTGATTGAGAGCTCTTTATCTATCGCGAAAAAGGGGGTAGTGCGCGGCCATGAGCAATAAACACGCCCCCGACCCCGCCCTGTTGGCGAAAGCCGAGACCCTCACTGAAGCGCTGCCTTATATGCAGCGCTATGCGGGCAAGACCTTCGTTGTGAAATATGGTGGCCATGCCATGGGCGACCCGGAAGCCGCGCGTGATTTCGCTGAAGATGTTGTGCTGATGAAGGCTGTCGGTATCAATGTCGTCGTCGTGCATGGCGGCGGGCCGCAAATCGGCGCGATGCTCAAGCGCCTTGGCGTGGAATCACAGTTCGTTGGTGGCCTGCGCGTTACCGATGCCGAAACAGCACAAATCGCTGAAATGGTATTGGCCGGATCTATCAACAAGCAGATTGTCGGCTGGATCGGGCAGGCGGGGGGGCGCGCTGTCGGTATTTCCGGCAAGGATGGCGGGCTGGTGTTGTGCGAAAAAATTGGCGGCAAACGCGAACCGGACCCGAACAGTGGTATTGAGCGTAATGTCGATCTCGGCTTTGTCGGAGAACCGGTGAAGGTGGACACGCGCATACTCGACAGCCTGACCAAGGATGGTATTATTCCTGTGGTCGCGCCAGTGGGCCTTGGTGCGGATGGCCACACATATAACATCAATGCGGATACCATGGCAGGCGCGATTGCTGCCGCCGTTGGTGCAGAGCGCTTCTTTCTGCTGACCGATGTGCCCGGTGTGCTGGACAAGGACGGCGAGCTGATGACCGATCTTAACCCCAAACGCATCCACGATCTGCAGGGTGATGGCACGATTACCGGTGGTATGATACCCAAGCTGGAAACATGCGTTGTGGCGGTTGAGGGCGGAGTCGATGCTGCGGTGATTCTCGACGGCCGGGTGCCGCATGCGATGCTGCTGGAGATATTCACGAAACAGGGCGCGGGTACATTGGTGCGCGCATGAGCGCTAATAATGTGTTAGCGGCTTGTATCCGGCGGGCGGGCTAGGCTAAAGCCGGGTCATTATGTAACATTGGGCTCGTGCCCATGCCATTGCGGAGATTACATGGCTTACGCCCTTTATAATGTCATATTGATTTTGCTGGATGTGTTGTGGTGGATCATCATCGTTCAGGCGATATTGAGCTGGCTGATCGCCTTTAATGTCATCAACACGCAAAATGACTTTGTGCGTTCCATCTGGATTGCGCTCGATAAGCTGACAGAACCAATTTACAGACCTATTCGCCGTGTGATGCCGGATCTTGGCGGGCTGGACCTCTCGCCAATGGTGTTGCTGCTCGGTATCATCATCTTGCGACAGGCCATATTGCCACCGATTTTCTCTGCCTTGGTCTGACAGGCTGGCCGACGCAGGGTGGAGAGGAGTTTTCTCCGTGTTGATGGAGCGGACGTACTGCTTGCGGTGCGGTTGAAACCAAAATCCGCCAAGGATGCGATAGGCGGGTGTTGGGAAGACGAGAAGCAGGCGATATGGCTGGAGGTGCAAGTGCGCGCTGTGCCGGAAAAGGGGCGTGCCAATGCGGCCTTGCTCCAGCATATTGCCAAACAACTGCACCTTCCGGCAAAGCATGTTCTGCTTGAATCAGGCGACACCAGCAGATTGAAGCGTTTGCGTTTATTGGGGTGTGCCGCCAAAGCTGGGCGCATTATGAAGGGATTGGACGGGGTATGACTATAGGCAAGATCATAGATGGCAAGGCGTTTGCTGCGGATTTGCGTGCGCGTGTTGGCGAAGGCGTAGAGACATTTGTCAACAAACAGGGCCGTAAGCCGGGGCTGGCCGTGGTGCTGGTGGGGGAAGACCCGGCAAGCGCGGTCTATGTGCGCAACAAAGGCAAGATGACCGTTGCTGTGGGCATGGAGAGCTTCGAGTTTCGGCGTTCTGCTACTATCGCGCAGGACGAACTGCTGGAGCTGGTCGAAGAGCTGAACGGCGATCCGCGCGTTGATGGCATTCTCGTGCAATTGCCGTTGCCCGGTCATATAGACGAACAGGCAGTGATCGGTGCTATCGACCCGGAAAAGGATGTTGATGGCTTTCATATCGTCAACAGCGGTAAGCTGGCCGTGGGGCAGGATGCACTGGTACCTTGTACGCCGCTGGGCTGCCTGATGATGCTCAAGGATGAGCTGGGGGATCTTTCCGGCATGGAGGCGGTCGTGGTGGGGCGCTCGAACATTGTCGGCAAGCCGATGGCGCAGCTGTTGCTCGGCGAAAATTGCACCGTGACGATTGCGCATAGCCGCACACATGACCTCGCCAGCGTCGTTCACCGTGCCGATATTGTCGTCGCTGCGGTTGGCCGCGCCGAGATGGTGAAGGGGGAATGGATCAAGCCCGGCGCGGTGGTTGTCGATGTCGGGATTAATCGCGTGCCTGCTGAAGAAGAAGGCAAGAGCCGCATTGTGGGCGATGTCGCCACCGCCGAGGCGATTGCGCATGTGCGCGCGATTACGCCCGTTCCTGGCGGTGTTGGTCCGATGACGATTGCGGTGTTGTTGCGCAATACATTGGTGGCGGCCTGCATGCGCGCGGGTATTGCGAAGCCAGAAGGCCTGTAGGCGGTACTTATGCTCGAACTGTTTATCTCGGCTTTCGTCACTCTTTTCGTGTTGATCGATCCGCTGGGATGTGCACCGGTTTATGCGAGCATTACAACCGACGCAACTGCGCAGCAGCGCCGTTCCATGGCGATACGCGCTGTTGTTATTGCATTGCTGATCCTTTTGCTCTTCGCGCTGTATGGCAAGCAGCTTTTAGGCGTGCTGGGCATTGGGCTGGACAGCTTCCGTATTGCGGGCGGGATCATGCTGTTCATGATTGCGCTGGAAATGGTGTTCGAAAAACGCACGCAGCGCCGCGAAGATCGCGCACAGGAGATCGTTCACGCACCGGAAATAGAGGATGTTTCGGTTTTCCCGATGGCGATGCCGATGATTGCCGGGCCGGGGTCCATCGCAACCGTCATGCTGCTTATGGCGCGGGCGCAAGACATGCAGGAACGGCTGGTTGTCATAGCGGCGCTGGCTTTAACATTGTTTCTGATGCTGCTTTCCTTGCTGGCCGCCGGGCCGATTATGGCAGTGCTTGGCAAGAAAATCGAAGCGGTGATTACACGGTTGCTTGGTGTTTTGTTGGCAGCGTTAGCCGTGCAATTCATCATTGATGGGCTGCGCGGCAGTTTTTCATGAGCAGACGGAGCAGAATCCTGCAATCCGCCTGCTCAAATATTTTATCGATCAGCTCGTTGCAACGTCGGCCTCGGTCACCGGAACGATCTTGATTTCGACGCGGCGATTGGCCGACTTGCCGCTTTCTGTCGCATTATCTTCAATGGGCTGGGTTTCCCCATAGCCACGGGTGGCCATGCGGGCGCCCAATATGCCCTTTGTTGAAAGATAATTGGCGACCGATTGTGCTCGACGCTCTGAAAGGCCCTGATTATAGATATCTGAGCCATCGCTGTCGGTATGGCCATATATGTCGATATAGGTTTTGGGATATTCAGCCAATATTGAGGCGACTTCATTAAGCGTCGGCTGAAACTGGGGCTGAATAGCCGCGCTGTCATATCCAAAGGTGATGCCAGACGGCATACGCAGCAGCAGATTATCGCCATCCCGGATGACGTCTACATCGGTGCCTGCGGTTTTTTCGCGCAGTTTCCTTTCCTGCGCGTCCATATATGCGCCAATACCAGCACCCGCGACGGCACCAATGCCCGCGCCCAGAATTTTTTCGGTACGGTCCTTTTTGCCGCCTACAAGGTCACCCAGAAGATAGCCGCCCAATGCGCCTCCGATGCCGCCGATCGCAGCTTTGGAGATTTTCTTCTGGCCCGTATTGGGGTCGGTTGTGCAGGCCGTGGTTGTCAGTGCAGCCGCTATTATCAGGCCAGTCATAAGGGCGAAACGGTTCTTCATATACACGTCCTTCTCTACGTTCGGTTATGATGCGCTGAATGATGAACGCCCGAACTGTCGGGATGTTGCATGCCCTTATATGAACAGCAGGTGATCTGACTGTTGTGTAATATTCAAATCCCGGCAATAAGGCGGGATCATCATGGATCAAATTCCTTCCCTCGCGTCCTTTCCTTGGGGCGATGTATTCATCATATTGGCGCTGGTGGCGCTCAATGGTATTTTCGCGATGTCGGAACTTGCCATTGTTTCAGCACGTCGCCCGCGGTTGCAGGCTGCAGAAAAGGCCGGGAAGCGCGGGGCGCAAGCTGCACTGGCCCTGGCGGCTGACCCGGGAAAATTCCTTTCGACCGTACAGATAGGGATCACATTAATCGGCATATTGGCCGGCGCCTATTCGGGGGCGAGTCTTGGGGGCCCAGTAGCATTGCGGCTGGAGCATCTGCTGGCTATGGAGCATGACACTGCACAAGCGGTTGGTTTTGCGTCAGTCATTGGTCTGACGACCTATGCCTCGCTGATCATCGGTGAGCTTGTGCCCAAGCAATTTGCGTTGCGTTCACCAGAGCCTATTGCGCTGTTTATGTCGCGCCCGATGATCCTGCTTTCGCGTATCACCGCGCCGGTCGTCTGGTTGCTGGATGGGTCAAGTGCGCTTGTTTTTCACCTGTTGCGCCTCAACAGAGAATCGCAGGAGCATGTGACCGCCGAAGAGCTGCATTTGATTGTTGCCGAAGCCACAAGGTCCGGTGTTATCGAGGAGAGTGAGCGGGCGATTATTTCCGGTGTTGTACGGCTTGCCGACAGGCCTGTGCGGGAAGTGATGACGCCACGAACGGAGGTTGACTGGATTGATGTCGATTCGGATTCGCGCGCCGTTCGCGCAGCTTTGCTCGAAACACCGCATACACGCCTGCCAGTCGGTCAGGGATCTGTCGAGGATATTGTGGGTGTTGTACAGGCGCGTGATATCATGATGGTGTTGCTGCGCCGTGAGAAGATCGATGTGCGCGCATTGATGCTGCCTGTGCCGGTGGTGCCGGATCAGGTCGACGCCATGGACGCGCTGGAAGTGTTGCGCCAGTCCGATGTGCCGATGGTGATGGTTCATGACGAATATGGCCATTTTGAAGGTATTGTAACGCCCTCTGACCTGCTGTCAGCGATTGCAGGAAGCTTTGCGTCCGATGCGGATCTGCACGATGAACCGGAGCTGGTCGAACGGGCGGATGGCAGTTTGCTTGTGTCCGGACAGATGCCGATGGACCAGCTGGCCGATCGTATCGGTATTACGCTGGCAGAAGAGCGTGACTATGCAACAGTAGCAGGCCATGCGCTGTGGCAGTTGAAACATTTGCCGGAAATTGGCGAGACGTTTGAGGATCAGGGTTGGCTGTTTGAGGTGGCCGATATGGACGGCCGCAAGATCGACCGGCTGCTGGTCATGCCGCTCGATCTGACATAAATTTAATCCAGCCCGGCATCCATATCGAGATTGCCATAGCGTTGCATGAAGACATCCAGCCTGCCTTCAGTCAGTAATTGCGCCTGATCTACCCAGTTGTCGCGCGCGATCCGCCCTGAGAAAGCGCCGAGATGCTGGTCAACTTCTGCGATGTCGGCTGCTGTCCATGCCGCAATCTGGTCAAAGCGGCTGACACCCATATCGGCCAATATGGCATTGAGCTTGGGACCAATGCCTTTGAGTGCCATCAGATTGTCCGGTGCGCCTTTGGCAGGCGCTATGCGTGGCGGCAGGGTTGGCGGGGCGAGCGGTGCCCCGGCTGTGCTGGTCCCGGTGATATTATGTGTTGGGTCGTCGGCGTCGCGATAGGGGGGTGAAAAAGGCAGGGCTTCCTCATGATCCTCGATCATGACCCAGTCTTCATGAGGGCGGTGTCCCCAAATCCAATAGGCCGTCGCAATACCGATGAGCAGCGCGAACAGGAACACCAGCCAGTTTGCAGCAATGATCGCAGCCATTATTCGCTCTCCTCGCCAATTTCATCGGACTTTGGTGCCCAGATCAACCAGCCCAGCCCAAGACCGATGGCAAAGATCAGCATCATGATCAGTAATATTTCGAGAAAGAGTGACATGCTTCAGTTCCCTCCCTTTGCAGGGCTATGTACGGGTGTCGCTGTAAAGCTGATTGTTCTGCCGCTGGCGCTGCCGCCCAATCCCTTTGTGGTGATGCGCGATGCCGCAAAACCCTTGGCCACCAATATATCGCGGACCGCATCGGCCCGGGCTTGAGAGAGGGACCGGTTGATGGAGGCTGGGCCTCGGTTGTCGGCATGTCCTGTAATGGTCAGGTTGACGGTGCCACAGCGATTCAGCTCTTGCACCAGAGCACTGAGCTTTTTGCGTACCTGCGCATTAACCCAAGGACTGCCTGAGCGGAAACTGACAGCATCGCCGCCCATGAGTATATCGACCCGCTTTTGACACTCCGAAAGGGGAGCAGCAGCTACGCCAGCGGCAGCTGGTGCGGCTGGGGCAGGTGAGGGCGTTGTTACCGCATATGCGTTTGCAGGGGCGGCAGGGGACGTCACGGCCTTGTCGTCAGCCAGTTTTACAATATTGGGCTTATGGGCTTTTATAGCGGGAGGGGTTTTGGCCTTGGGTGGTTCCGGAGGAGCAGAGATTATTTCCTCTGGCGGTTTAGCATTATGATCTTCCAATGCCTTATCCGCCGCTGTTGCATTGCTGGCTGTGCTCGCAGCAAGGCGCCGTTCGACAGCCAGATCTTCTTCGGTTTTGTGGTTGGTGATAGGAAAAGATGCGCCTTTGAGATTGTGCGCGACTGTTTTGGCATCGGCCCATCTGACACCGCTCACACCGGGTGTTTTCCGTACCAAAGCCATGGCCGCAACCCGGTCTTCGCCTTCTAATGGGCCGGTCATGAGCGCAACGCGGGTCAGAGGGGCGCGCTCAAAGGTCAGGTTCACATCGGAAAAGCGCGGGTCTGCCTCAAGGGCCGCTTCGGCCTGACCCTGAAGCTGTGCGACCAGTTTTTCGCCATTGCCCAGATTATGCGACAGCAAGGCCAGCCCCATAGTCGCTCCCGCGCCACAGATGATCTTACCTATAGTTTCCATTGCCAGACCTCTCCCCCTGTCACGGCTGTTATACAGTGAATAGTCTAGCGCAGAGCTG